>Ga0247808_10001338_pt1 | contig 11906 bp, 12 predicted proteins | sample UWRJL089202R1_FD_179914 | JGI IMG/M metagenome (GOLD analysis project Ga0247808, IMG submission 179914) | Plant litter microbial communities from Arlington Agricultural Research Station in Wisconsin, United States - UWRJ-L089-202R-1 | ecosystem: Environmental > Terrestrial > Plant litter >... | reverse complement strand
CAAAGAGGTATCCTTTGGTGAATGCAGAGCCTCCAAATAGCTATAATCAAGTTCAGTCGTGGAGTCTTCGTGAAATTAGTGTGAAACTTACAGCGAACGATCCTGGAGCATTTCTGGCAGCAGTCCATCCGGCACCTCTGTATAAGCCCATTCCTTCATCACGAACAATCGCAACCACACCACGTCCTCGGAATGCGGCAGGGTTTGTTTGGCGCTTGATCTTGAGGACATCGAGGGGAAGGAGTACGATTTCACCGATACCGATAACACTGGAAATAAATTATTAGCGATAAGCTCCTCTCTTCTCCCATAGTTCTAACCAACCTTCCAGCTAAGGAGTGCATCATTGCTTTTCCAGTCTTCTTGCCAAACGTATTGTCGAATGTAGATCCGTGGTTCTTCGCTAGGTAATCACGTACAAATGGTTGACCACCATACTTGTACACACGTTGGAGGACCTGTTTAGAATAAGCACCAAGCAGGAAAATAGAGAGAAACTCTAACTAACTTTATATCCCGCAGCATATCCAAGACCTGGAAATAAAGAAGTGAACTTCTTGCCGGCGGAAACGTTGGCAGAATCTCTGAAGATGACCTTGTTCAATTCCGAGGCAGTTTTTATCTAGCACAATCAGCGACTTTATTCCGAAGCAGCGCCCTCTATGGCCCCGAGTATAAGATATACCTTTCCCTCATTGCTCATTAACCGCTTTGCAATTGTATCAACCTTTCACAAGTCAGTGCATATCCTTATCGGGAAATAGCTCGTTCGTACTGGGTGGAACACAGCAAGCTCAGCAATTCCAGCAGATCCTGCATTTTGTTAGAAATAGCTCCGCCGATATGGGAAGAAGCACGAAATACCAGAACCGAGTAATCTAGCCAGCGTTGACTCTGCTTTGAAGTCTGCCTTTGCACCAGGTGCAATTGGTGCGATTGGTGACATGATGCGAATATCGACGGCAATTGGCCAGAGAAATAAATTGGAGATATTTCTGCAACGGGAGAAGACTCGGAACTCTACGTATATTCACAGAATATGAATTATAAAGAGACAGAAAAGTTTTGAGCAGAATCTGTTGAACGCGTGCGATCTTTTGAAAAAGTCGAGCTGCTTGCTGCAAGTCAATTAATTTTACAGGGATCACTGTCCGAGCTTCGGCTTGACCAAGACTTTCGAACCTCCCGCCCCTTTTCCAAGAACTGGCATTCCAAGATAAACGTAATACAAAGCATATACATGAACATACTTGATGCTTTTCGAGCAGAATATGTTGGCTTCTCAACTTGCGTTTATTTTCATGTGGGATTAATTTAACAAGTTTTGACTATCTATAAGTTATGCTACAATTCTGTGTGAAGCGTGCTCTCCTACAACCTAGCAAGGTCTTTCAAGGTATCATACATAATTGATATGAATATATTTTAACAGGTACACAGAGGAGGTCCCCAAGGCAGGTAATACTTTAAAATTTCGGGCGGTTTCGACACGCCCAACAATACCATTCTATAGGAGATTATTTAGCACCCTAGCGACCATGATTTCTCGTGATGAAATCTCAAACAGCGCAACTGCCAGACGCCCATTATAAAGCCTTAGCAAATAAGAGACCTTTGCTAGTTTTTCTCCTCCTTGTCCAGTCAATATTTCATCACTACACTCGCGTTCGTTCCACCACATTTCCAAGGACCATTGGCTCTCACTCTAAGTGCAGCCACTTGATATTTCCATACTATACACCTGCATCAAACTCAGACCAACGCTTGATTTACCTTGACCGAGTTATTTTTGGTACTCTAATCGCTCTAGCCACTGCCCAGAATCCTTCTCGACCCCGTTCTAGTATGTCTTGGCAGCCCTTCTCTCTCTTGACTGAGAGAATGTAAAAAACAGCGTGCTTCTGGACAACTTGGCAGAGTGTGCGATATGCAACAGAAGCCTCGTCTAGCGAAGTGTACGGATTTGGAATGCCAGTTCCAAAGCTTTTAGACTCTTGGCAGGATGTGAGATGTGCGCCAAAGTTGCTTCATAAGTTGACTGAGAAAGATAATGAAGCCACTAACTAACGTCGAGTCTCTTGGCAGAGAGTGCGATATGCAACAACACCTTTGTATAGTGCTTGAGCCATTCGAGTTACATCTCTAAGCTCTTGGCGTGGGAATGAGATGTGCAACAGAATATCTCCTATGGACACTATTGTGATTGCTAACCTACTTCGCAAAATTTATAGTATACACCAAGCAATTTGAGACCAAGATTACAATTATATTGAGAAGCGAGCTTTGCTACTTTGGGCTGTAGTGTATTGATCTGTAAAACATGAACACTAACTTTGCTTGCCAGAGAATTTCCATAGAACACCATCTCATTCGTGGGTATTCCAGTCTTCAGTTCATGTAGAGAACTTATAGACCAAACGCCAGGCCTGCAAATGCATTCCAAAACTCCAATCCATGCTTTTTGTGTTCCTCATAATCGTATCAGTCGTGAGCCTTGTGTACATGTACCTAGTAGTCACGGAAAATAGCTACCAATCCATCAAGTCTAGCTAACTGAACTATAAATTTTGATTCCTTATCGCGAAACTCAGAAAGTAGCTTCATCTGGGTATCGGTTAGAGCTACCCTACCAGAGAGTACATCTGAGCGTTGTGACAAAGCAATAATGCCACTGGCCCGTCGTCTTTCGATATCAAGTCGTTGTATATGGCGTGACATGGCTTTATATATTTTGTCCAAGAGAATGGCCTTGACTCGATCTTCATCAAAGTGCCAAAGAAAGATCATTCGTGCGTTGGTATGTCCAGCATCTCTCGGGATACCCTGAATATCAACCATACCTGCCATCTGCATCTCAGCCAGCTTTGTGCGTATATCTTTCTGCTTCATCAAGGCAATGTATGGAAGTTGCTTCTCTTCCATCTTTCCAAGCTGCTGCAAAAGTCTGAGAAGACGATGGCCTTCTGGTCCGAATGTCTCCAGAAGATAAAAATTAAGCTCCATGTCTCTCATGAATCGAATTAGTTGAGGAAAGTCGACGATATACTCGTTGTACACACACATGCGTAAAAACGGCGCATCCTCTGCGATAAGTACTCTGAGATGGTTCTTAAGATGTTCCATTCGCCTCTCTATGTCGTCCTCAGATGTGATATGGTCACCAGAGGTGATATGGTCGGTCAAATGGTCATCGGAACCCACCTCATGATGGTTTGGCGGAAGTACCTGCAGCGTGTTGGCCTGCGATAGTTCTGCATCTTGCGCTCCTTTCATTTTCAGTACCCCTTTCGGTTTTGGCTCCCCCTTCACTTTCTGTAAACCCTTCCCTCTTCGGACGTCATGAGCTGGCTGCTCTCCCACTATGATTCCATCCATATCAAGATCATTGATGGAAGGCTTATCTTCCTCCATATCACTGTCATTACCATCAGCACCGTCATTAGCTTTCCCGGTAAGCTTGGAAGCATCTTCGACCGTTAAATCGCTCACGATGATTTTGGGCATCTTGGGATCTATTTGAGGCTGGTCAAGAAAAGTTGTGTCGATTTCATCTTTATCACCTAACTTTCCAATACCTAGCGAGACGTTGATGGTATCAGGAATTGCTTCATATATTTTACTGGCTCTGATCGTATGCTGGACTCCATGATCGCGTCCAAGATCTGCATGGCAATTAGGAATATTGGTTTCTAGTGATTTGAGAAGCTCCGCATATACTTGAGATGTAATAACACCAGTCCGAGCCCGTGCAAGGTCGACAAGTTCCTCAGTCCGTAGAGCAACAGTGAACTTTTCATAGTTGAGGTATACAATCAGCCCATCTGCTAATGGGATGTCCTCATCTTCTTCAAGATCTTCTTCTCCATCATCCCGATCGTAAGCATCAGTTGTTCTCCTCCGCTTGTTATGTCCGTTGGTCCCATTAGCGTTGTGATCAAACGCTCTCTTGTTGCCGTCTGGTACCCAACTAGGACGTTCTGACCTCAACTCTTCTAATTCATCTTGAACATGATTTTTCAGTGCTATTTTCTGTTTGGGTCCTTTGGCACCACCCTGGTATTCGCCACCCTCTTTTAGCAACCGAGATTCTATTTCATTCCGAATATCTTCAGCGCTGCGGAACATCTCTTTGTGGACAGGCATGATCAAGCCAGCGATCAGAAGTGTCACCAATGTTGAACGTAATCTGGCGGCGGTAGGTTTATGCCCATTTGTATCTCCATTGGCTCCATTCGCGGGCGTCCCATTTGATGTACCCAAATCGCCAGTTGCAAGGTGGCTTCCCTCCTCATATGCTTCCAACAGATCGGAAATTTTAGCATGTCCAATTAGAAACAAGTTGTGAACAAGATCCCTTGCAACAGTGCCATGTCTGCTAGTTACCACCTCTAAAATTTTCCCTGTTCGAATCAGACCATAGGCCGCATCCAAGTTGGCCTCGTAGAACGTAGAATTGGAGCTCTCAGTGAAGTAGACGAGATGCTGTTGGATAAGAATTGACAAGCCATGCTTGAGCTGCCTCTTAGTTAGGTGAGTATGACGGCCCAGTGGTTGCATTTGAAGCCGGCCACGACGTAACAAGATCGTGATAATTCTCTGCATAATTTGTGAGCTTCGGTTGCTTGCTTATCCTAGTGAATCCTAGAGAAGCCTTCAAATCCAGTACTCGCAACCTGTAGAAAATGACAAACTTACAGAGGCTAATTCACCATAGATCTCATCAACGAGAAGAGCGCATAATTCTACGGCATTTTTCGACTGGTTAGGGTTAGTCCACATGTTGCACAGGAGCTTTCGCGCAAGCTGGACGGCGAGGAATCAGAAGCTTCTTAGCAGATTTGAAGTACATACTTGAGACATTTTTGCTACTAGAGAATATCCAAGTTCCCTAGAGCTTCACAAGTGCTACCGGTGCGTCATTGACGAATATAGGTATTGAGATGGGGCGTATAGTGGACGGAGGGTAAGTAGATAATTGTGGTTAAGATTCTAAGCAATAATTTTGGGAGAGGATCCAAGGAAAAGTGGAGACTTAGTCAAGTTAAATTCGCTAAGCCCGTTTAGACTTGGCAGGACATCACCTATTCCGAGAACTGAAGAAGGAGCTTCATCGACGTCTCTATAACCTGCCATTGGAACCCACGCACATTATCAATCCTTTCCAAGCAATGATCTCACGGTCGGCGATTGGACGAAACGCGCAGCTTGCCCTTCGTCGGCAACGCTGCGCTCAACCGGCTAACCGTCGTGGTCTTGCAGCTGCTGTCTCCGGAACAACGCAATTTTCATATGAGACTGCAGATGCCGGTGGCATCAAGATTGCTAGCAGAGATATTGCAGGTCCGACTACCAAGTTAGCTCTGGTTGCAAAGGCTGGAACCCGGTATCAATCCGCCCCTGGGTTGACTGTTGGCCTGGAGCATTTTGCATTCAAGGTATGGAAGGATAAGTTAGCAAGGCTACAATAATCGATGCTAATGATTTGACTTCAGAATACCAACAAGCGATCAGCCCTTCGAATTACAAGAGAGTCGGAGCTTCTCGGAAGCCAATTGGTTGCTTACCACACCAGAGAAGCCTTGGTCCTGGAAGCCAACTTCCTTCGCGATGATCTGCCATATTTTGCTGAGCTGCTCGCCGAGGTTGCTTCCGAAACTAAATACTCAGGTATGGATATACTTATTGCCACGACAATTTGTCTCTAACAAGTCATATAGCACATGAATATGCCGAAGAAGTTGTAGAGAGTATTCATCTTCAACAAAAGCGATTGCTAAGCGACGTGTCTGACCTTGCTCTTAACTCTGCGCACGGTGTTGCATTTCACAGGGGCCTAGGAGCACCATTACAGCCTACTTCGTCGACGCCATTGAACAAATACGTGAACGAGGAGTCCATCAAGAACTTTGCAAGCAGCGCCTACACCAAATCCAACTTTGCCATCGTTGCCAACGGTGCTAGTCACTCGGAGCTATCCAAATGGGTTGGAGAGTTCTTCACTGATGTGCCTAGCTCAGGATCCACTTTGTCTAGTGAAGCAACCAAGTACTACGGTGGAGAGGAGCGAATTGCTCATAGCTCTGGTAACAGTCTGGTCATTGCCTTCCCTGGATCAAGCTCTTTCACTGCTGGTGGATCATACAAACCAGAAATTGCTGTTCTAGCAGCTTTGCTAGGAGGACAGTCTACCATCAAATGGTCGCCAGGCTTCTCCCTTCTATCCAAGGCTGCTGCGTCCTTCCCTGGAGCACGTGCTTTGGCATCTCACTTTGCTTACTCCGACGCTGGACTTCTCACAATCCAATTCAGTGGTTCTGCTGAGGCCATCCGTGGTGCATCAAGTGAGGCTGTCAAGGCTCTCAAAAGCATTGCTGAAGGCTCTATCAGCAAGGAAGACTTCACCAAGGCCGTTGCTCTTGCTAAGTATCGTGCTTTAGAAGAGGGTCAAAATACTTTGGCCGGTCTAGTTTCAACTGGTTCTGGGCTCGTCCATGGCGGAAAGGCTTTCCAGATTGACGAGGTTGGAAAGAGTGTCGAAGGTGTGAGTGCTGAGAAGCTCAAGGCAGTAAGTCAAACAGTTACCGCTACCCGAAAATAAAAATGCTAATCTGTACATAGGCAGCAAAGTCTCTCTTGGAAGGAAAGGCGACAGTCTCGGCTGTTGGAGATTTGTTTGTACTCCCTTGGGCGGATGAGTTGGGTCTCAAAATATAGATGTAAGTTGGGAACTCTGGGATGCTAAAGTGGTAAATGGAAGGGTTGTATCAACATCTTCTTTTTTGTAGATATCGCAATAAGCAATATAATTTGCAATCGTTCCTCTTGTCAGTCAGTCCTCGTGAAAAGTAGACCTTTCAATCTCCTTCCATACTTTTCTTTCACCCGACACTTCCCTTTACACGGGGATCACGTGATATGAATAAAGTGGACCGGCTATTTCAGATTGGGAGTTCGAAGCTTAAGCCGAGAAATACTGTCACTCTCAAGAACAGTCAAACTATCCCAACCCAACCAACCACCCTCTATCATATAAAAATGGCATTCGCATGGAAGGCGTCAGGTCTGACGTATGTCAATCTCCATCCTCAAATCTGCGAGCCTTGCAAAGAGCGTTCAATGGCTAATCAAAAGTTGCAGCTACAACAAATACCTCTCGGTCGCTGCGAGCGTAGTCCGACGCAGCCTGAAGGATACCCAGCGACTAGCAGCTGAGAAGAGAGGAGTCAGCGAGTTGAGGTTCGCGAAATGGAACGTGAGTACCCCGCTGGGCTGTAGAGAAGGAAGTGCCGTCTGGGTGATGTAGTGGCTGACGATGAGAAACACAGAAGGGAAAGCAGGGCGAGAACAAGAACGTTGCTGATGCGAACGCTGCTGCTGCTGCGGAGGCTACTTCATCGTAGGCTGGAGGCTACAATCGGTGGCGGATGGGAATGATATTGGTTGATGAAGAAAGAATCTCATTGGAAGGGGCCGTTGGTTTGTACATGTGTATTATCAGTCTCCGACGTAGGAATCTAGACCTTTGATGAATAAGAATACTCGAGCAGACGCTTTTCTTTCGACTATGTGTGCTTATGCTGATGTTTTCGAGGCTGGGCGTGCATGTATGTGGGCTATTACTACGGATTGTTAAAGATACCGCTCAGCGGTCTGTCCCATAATACCACAACGAGAAAAGAAACCCCGATACTTTAGTTGGATTCAGCTTCCTTCAATGGACTGAAGAGTAATCAGTTCCAGCGTTTTTGTTACAAGTTACTAACCCTGGTTAATGCACGATTGCTGTACAGATTTAGCATATTTTTCTGTTGTTCTTCACAATAATCGCTGTATATAACTATTTTACAAAAGTTTGAATAATTCAAGAAGAGCCTTAATAGCCTTGAGATTTCTCCATCCATATGAAATCTTATCTACTGAGGTTTGATGCTTGTCTCAAACATAAGCCTGGCGTGCTCTCGATTATACGGAACTCACAACTTTAATACATCATCTTCCAGTTTCCTATTCCATGTATGCTATAATTCACTTTTGGGCTTGCTGTGTTGCTTCTCAGACTGTGAAGTAGGAGTGTAAGTGAAAATGCTTTGGTCGGCGTAACTTTGTATTCATGTAAATACCTTATTCAAATCACCGTAAAGGGCGGCTTCCAAGCGAGATATCCCGAAGCCAACCAACAGCCACAAAGAAAGACCTGCAAAGGCGCTATCTCGGGCATCAGAAGCTACACCATGAACCGTGATAGTATTTCTGCCATTTCTGAGCGTAAGGTAACTCTGAGTATCCCTCTGCAGCCATAATTGACCAATTTGCAGAGGTCGCAAACTTTGCTCTCAACATCGACGACCACGACGACGACAATGAGAGTAGACAACAATCGGCCTTTCGGGCCTTTGAGGCTGATCCTCCTCCGGCGCCAAAGTTGCATAGTCAAGGCGTGATATCTACGGATATCACGGAGCAATTTGAAAATGCTGCTCAAGGTGAGATGGTTTAATAACGGTTTCTCACTCTGATTTATATCACGTGCTGATCACTGTTCATTAGAGCTCGATCTGGGACAATTGATAAAGGATCCGTTCTTCACCCTGTTTGAGTCTGTTGGAGCTCTGGAGGTAAATATAGAGTGAAACCCTTGTTCTACCCCCTTGCTAATAGATATGGGTAGATTATGGACCGTAAAATGGATAGTGGATATCTTGAACCTGGAGAGACGATGGATGATGACTATGATTTCTCTCGGGTGCTTCTTCCTGAGGAGATTATTGGCATTATTGATCAACTTCTTTGTCACGAAGTAAGTGATGTTTGATTCAAGGAAAGATGTGGGTTGAATGTCACAAGTAGGGTAGCCAGGCTTGGATATGTCTGTCATAAAACAGGCAGTGCCTTGGTGTATTGATTTTCTATTGTCGGGTCGGGCATTATCATATTCTACTTATGACAAGACCAAACTTTTCCGTTAACCTCAATCTGTTTTCATGTACTCTCTTTGTACATTAGAGTTGAAAGCTAATGATGCATAGATGGCCTGGCACCAAGGTTACCCACTTTCGCAGACAATATTTACAAGTTTATACATCGAACGAATTATGATGCCGGCCCCTCTGGACTTGGATCAAACCTACTTTGATCGCAGTGAAAGTTGTCCGGATGAAGAGCCTCTAACAAGCCAAATCTTACGAGCGTACTGCCTTGGCCTCATCAAAACTTGCGCCTTTGTAAACGATAGGGTCAAGGCAGAGCACTACTATGAGGTGAGTAACTCAATTATCCATGCGATTGGCATCTAACGGGCTGAAATATTAGGAAGAAGACTTTGTCACTCATACTTACAACAGAAACCTTTTGGAGAACGTAGATCACACACTAATCGTCGATTTGTTGGATAGAACTGTAGAGATGATTTTCTGCGCTGATTCACTGCCTCATGATATGAGGAAAGCTTTAATCTCTCGTCTTGAGCTTCGAAGCAGACTTTTAACCGCAGTCGAGGTAGCCAGTTCGAGGACGTCTGCAGCGTTGAGGACGGTGTGGACGAACGTGAATTCCTGTATACCCAGGATTAAGTCGTCAGTTGGATTAGGAAAACCGGTCCCGGAGTCCTTCAGTGTTAAAATACAGAGAAAACTTGCCAGCACTGCCCCGCCTCGTCCTATAGTACAGCTTAGCCAAGAAACTGCATTTAGACATCTTGAGAATCTCTGCCAAGATGGCTCAGTGGTTGTGGAGGTGCTCGACTATTATGACAGTCAAAGCTTATTAGTAAGTAATACTACCGTTTGATCTATATCTCGCTGACCAAATTTCAAGACATTTGTGACTTTGTTTCAAGCACGGAAGCCACAGCCTACCGTCTATATCCGGACACTGCTCCAACACTACTTATTTGGTGATATGATAGTCCTTGGTACAATGTCTATTCGTCAAGTCCTTGATGAAGATTTGGCAACTACCACTCTGCCCGCCAGCCCTTTACTAGATGTTATCAACGATGAGGTTGAGGTACCGAGTGATCCACGATTCAATATGGCAACTAGAATGGAGGTATTCCGTCAAAGAGCCGCCGGAGCATACATCGACAACTTACGCACTATTTGCCAAAATCGATGTAGAATACGAAGAACATTATGCCATGCTATTGTAGACTGGGATAATCTCCAACTGGATGCTGAACAACTGGATGTAGAACTACAAGAATTTACTGGGGAGGTACCCGTCATTGATGAGTCAATTTCGAACGATCCGATTTACGCTTTTCCTCTCTCTTCTTGGGCATACTTTTATAAATTGCGGCAGATGGAGTGGATTGTTCAAATGGGATTTGAGCTTGAAACATACCAACCGGATGAACTAGGCGAGATGTATTACTACTTGTCATATCTGGGTAAGAATCGGAGCACGCACTTAGAGCGTATCAGAGGCTTTTCGTCACCAGATAGTGGACTCTTCAGCAGTGATGAGTCTATTCATCGAAAGGTCGAATTCAATAAAGCAGAGGCCTTCATCAACTATTCATCGTTGGAGACCGCAGCTACTTATGGTTTTGCTGACGCCTTATCAAATCTCTTTACTGTACTCGGTCGATTATCACTGTTACCTACACTTCCTCGACCATACGGAAATGCCAAAATGCGTTACGAGGTACGAATGAAACCATTTCTCGGTATTGGTTTACCAAATCTTGTCTCCATGGAGGATCTGAAGTATCTCGTCGAGCAACCGAGTGTGAACACATTAGCATTGCTAACATTTGCCGCCGAATCTGCCGCCAGTGCCAAGAAGGCTTTTGAAATTCTAGGTAGACTCACTCCGGAAGAAGCGTTCTGTCAAGGGTCGCATGTGAGTTGGTTGAAAAACATTAAGGATTGTTTGAAGGCGTCCATCTTTACTAGCATCACGATTCAAGCGATTAAGAAAGCTTACCAAGCTTCAGGAAATGCGTGCGGCTCAGGTATCAAGATTGAGATACCTAAACCAGGCGAGGGATATCATGATTGGTGGGTGGTGCCAAAAGTCAGTCCAACTCTTTAGGTATGAAGTTGTAAGGGATGACGATCAAAATAACTATAGCTGTAGTTTAAATAAATAGGCTTTTCGAGTTTCCGGACAGGATAGAACTGTGTCAACTAGACCATCTTAAGTCGTCCTCTTTTTATAATGATTATCTACTTAGACCATGAAATAAATAGCCATGTATTCATGTGGCGTATGTCTCAATTACTACGCCACCAATGTCTCTGCGTTCTTTCATTTTGCTTTCCACAGCTCTCCTTACCCCGCAACATAATAGTATTGCCAACCTGTATCGCTCTCCCCTCGAATGTGAACGTCTTATTGGTACTATAAACTTATTCATGATGCATTTGTATAACTAGTAAAATGTATGTTCAGTTTTCGTAGAGGTCGACGACAAAGTGTTTTCTTCGAACAGGTATCGAATAGGTGAAATCTCAGCACACAGGTAGGTAAGTCAAATTTATGATCCTAATTTGTTCACTAGCTTCACTTGAGCTATGGGTTTGATCATTGGTAAAGGTGTTGCTCAAACCTCAAGGCTGGTCTCTATTTTCCCCATCCAAACCAACTCTCACGCTGATGCACCGATACTAGCTAATATGGAAACAACGAATTTAGCTGAGCGAATACTGTCGAAATCTCTCCTCCTTCTGTTACCGGAAATTGCGAACAAGGTCGCCGAGAACAGAGCGCAACTCGTCGGACTTACTAGTAGCTTAAACACTGAGCACAATCCGCACTGTCAAAAATTTCAGACCTTTAAAACTTCGACTGATGAATTAGAAGGCATATCCCGGAGTGTCTTCACTTCGACAAATATGCCTCAAATTCTCGAGGTAAGGGGAACATGAAGCGAAACAAACAGCTCTAGCTAATATGAGGTCTTC
>Ga0247808_10001337_pt1 | contig 11906 bp, 9 predicted proteins | sample UWRJL089202R1_FD_179914 | JGI IMG/M metagenome (GOLD analysis project Ga0247808, IMG submission 179914) | Plant litter microbial communities from Arlington Agricultural Research Station in Wisconsin, United States - UWRJ-L089-202R-1 | ecosystem: Environmental > Terrestrial > Plant litter >... | reverse complement strand
TCTTGCTTTGGTTAACGTGGAAGGGCTGGTCATGACCTTTCTCAACATTTTTCAATGTACTCCCGTTGCTGCAGCCTATATACACGACATACCCGGAAGATGTTTATCGATCGTCACTCTTTACCTTTGCTCTGCCCCGGTCAACATTGTAGCAAACCTCGCGATCCTCATATTGCCCATTCCGCTTCTCACTGGGATGCACCTACCGCAACGGCAGAAAACCATTCTGATTCTGACCTTTTCTCTGGGCATATTTGTTACGGTGGTTGACGTAGTGCGCATCTACTATCTCCAAAAAGCATCTGATAACCAGACCGGCATTGAAGAGACAACATCCCGCTTGGGATCCAGCGCAAATTTCGCATGGAACGCCAGTATATCCTTGATGTGGAGCGCGGTAGAGGTCAACATTGGCATTATTTGTGCGTGCATCCCTACGCTGAAGCCACTCATTCGACGAATCCTGCCATCGATGATTATGGATCCTATAACCAATGGCAGCCGGAAGATGGGTTCTCTGGATAGTCAGCACCGTGCTAGCACTCTCCCAGGTAATTCATCTGCTGGGATACCTCCACCGGCGCCATTGGCCGCTGCAAAACTCAACGGTGACCCAACAAGGGAGATGGATGTGATGGACTTTCTTACAACTCCCGAGATGAATGGCGCTGCCCTAGATACAGACCTAGCCCACTCCCGAACTGTACGGACAATGCATACAAATCAGACAAGCGCCACTGCTAACACTGTCTATTTTGGCCTTATTGACATGAAACGACCCAAGAGCATGCTCAAAACCAGTGGTATGGAGTGCTTCAAATACTGTACGGCCGTTACAGTTCTCTTCTTTCTTTGGGGATTCTCGTACGGCTTATTGAACGCTCTCAACAATGAAATATCAGTGGTCACTAAGGAGTCCGTCGGCCAGAGACTCGGATTATCATCAAGCTACTTCTTTGGGTACTTTATTGGGCCTCTGACCCTTGGGCAATGGGTTCTCCGCAAATGGGGGTTCAAAGCGACATTCATCACAGGACTGTGTATCTACGGTACCGGAACCTTGATGTTTTGGCCCTCTTCTGTGTTGCAGTCCTGGCCAGGGTTCCTCATTTGTCAATTTGTCGTTGGTTACGGATTGGCAATGCTGGAAACGGCAGCAAACCCCTTTGTTGCTCTCTGTGGCCCACCCCAATATGCGGAGTACCGTCTACTTCTATCCCAAGGTGTCCAGGCTGTCGGGTCGGTTCTCAGTCAATTGTTCGGACAAAGGTCCTCTTCGGCGGGGTGAAGAAGACTAGCTTACTAGATGTTCAGTGGACCTACCTAGCAGTTGCAATTGTGTCGGTTTTCCTCGCCCTCTTCTTCTACTACATGCCTCTCCCCGAAGCAAAAGATGAGGATCTTCAGAGTCTGGCTGAGAATCTTTCCATTTTTCCTTCGCAGACCGTCGCCTCTACTAAGCTACCCCTCATATACACGACCGCGTTCATGGCCATCGCCTGCCAATACCTATATGTTGCTACACAAGAAGGCAATGCCACATGGTCCGAGTCGCTCCTCAAATCACTGTCAAATACCTCCTCCCTCAGCATAGACAGCCATAACTATGCCCTTGTAGCTGGCGCACTCTTCGCCTGTAGTCGTCTTACCTTTGCTTTCATTTGTCTCGTTATTCCTCCCAGAATACTTCTCCTCGCCTGTTTCATATTTAGCATGCTCTTCGCCATCTTAACCTACACCCTACGCCTCTCAGCAAATGGCATGACTGCCCCTCTCCTGCTTCTATTTTTCTTCGAAGGTCCCATCTTCCCTCTCGTCTTTGCCATCGGACTTCGTGGCATGGGCCGCTGGACTAAATGGGTCGCCAGCATTCTTACCAGCGGCGTGAGTGGAGGTGCAGTTCTCCCATTCGTCATGTTGGCCATCAACAAAGATAGGTCGATACAGAGTTCTTATAGTGTTGTTATTGCGCTGTTTGCCATTGGGGCATTATTTCCAATTTATCTAACAGCGGTACGGGGAGCGAGACATCAAGTAGATCCCGCGATCCCATCGTCGCTTGGGGGTCATCCGATCAGAGGCGATAACGGGCAGCTTGCCGGGAAAAGCAAATTCTTTGGTGGGATGTGGGGTGCGAAACGAGGGAGTGACTCGGGGCCGGTTGTCGAACAACATGAGAGGCGGTTGAGTGGAGCAAACCCTGGTTCCAAAGCTTGAGAGAGGTCTGCTGTATATGTCAAGTTGCATTACTGGTGTTTAGGAAGGGATTGTATATGTTACCGAACCGCTAGGATTGCGATATTGGAGTTCCGAGCGGAGTCAGGAAAATGGGATGGCGTTGGGTAATTTAAAAAAAGCGAATGTCCCTAACGGCGGCTTGTTGTGATTTTTAGATCACTTACTTTTTACACTGTACCACGACCAATATCATTAGAAGTATATTATTATTACAAATTAAAGAAGAGCTAGACGCTCGTATTATAAATAAGCACAGCTGTCGTTCACTCATTTCCCTCATCTCTCTTCTCTCTTCTCAGACTTGAGTTTTAAGATATCACATAGCTTCTAACTCGTTGAACCATATATTTCATATATACGGGAATAATCTTTGATATAGCAGATAGTATATCCTTTCCTACTCATAACATTACAGCGATCGAAAGGAAAACCAACCAAAAGCAAATTTGCGCCAGCATGAAAATCATCGAGATAGTATCTACATCAAGTATGTGTCAACAAGTGTATACTTGATCTGATCCCGCACTGTCGAGCTCATTTGACTCCTTTTCTTTATGTGCGGCCTGAGAGGAGATAGTCTGCTCTTGTTCAATACGAAGCCTAACCCAATAGAAGAGGCTAGTGACATCAATAGTTCCTCTAGCGGAGAAACTATTGCTATCACTTCCTTCGGTGCCAACGGTCCTGGATCTTGTATAGCTGCTGATGGCTCATTTCCTCCTTCCGCTAGTACATAGCTCTCACGACTGCTGATTGGCATGGATGCGGAAGTGAAAAGCCCACTGTCGTCGCTGGACCAACTAAATCGATCTTTATCTGCATCTGCTGGTTCAACTTCCAGATCTGCATTCTCTGATATCGATCGAGAGTTCGCTCCATCATCTCCAGACGTCCAGCTCAACTCACGCTCCGGTCGACAAGCAGATTCTGAGTCCTGGTTGGCATTTTCGTTACCGAGACTATCCTCGCATGACTTAGATCCATTCACAGCCGGGAATCTACGCTCGGCCAATCGTTTTGGAGGTGGGTCGAGACTCAGTTTGTACTCTCGAGCGGTGGCTGGGTTTGATATTGGTGGATTCATATCAACATACGCTGCTGGAACAAAACCAAGTTTTCCATCCTTCTTACCAAGCAGCCAACCTAAGAACGTTAATTGTTTGCTCTCAAAGAAGGAATTTAATGCATACCTTGTGTTGATCTTTCGACAATTTGGACAATATCATTCATTTTAACCATTAATTCGTTCTCGTTCTCCCCAGAAAAGTCATATAACACCTTCGCCATGATTGTGGCTGGGCCAGGAGCCGGAGACAGTGAAACTGTTGAGTCCTTGTTCGACATCTGCTTACCATCTCCAATCTTTGGTGGCACCTGTTTTGACTTTGCTCCTGTGTAATTGGATATTGCAGATAGATTTGGCTTGGAACTGCTACAAGCTGTGCTGAGGGCCGAGACAGCTGACACCATTGGTGTTACCACCGTGGAATTTTCAGAAATTATAATTTCATTATGCTCAGGAGATAACGTTTCAATATTACTCTCACAATCATTCCTTGACACAGTGGTTGCCCCTGGATCGACGAACATGAATTCAGACTGGTACAGTGTTGATCCAAGGTGAGCCGCTCTTGGATTAGAGGAATGTTCTAGGACTGATGGAGTGCGAGCGACACCGCTCCAGTTGACTTTATCGAAAATTTGAATTGGTTGAAATGGCAACATACCCATCATTTCATGCACTTGGTGGCCTCCGCATTCTATAGCAGATGTCATGAGAGGTTCGAAGTCGTCATACGGGTATAATTGAGATTCATCAGTCGTTAAACTTGGCGATGGGTCATTAAATGTGGCCGGAGTTCCTCGAAGCCACTGGCCAACCCAGAGGCTGCTGGCCAGTGTTTCTGTTTCGTTCTTGCCACATCGTTCACACTTGCAACTCCTCTTTCTCCTTGATAAAAGTCTTCGGTTAAGTATATTCGTATTATTCTTTGACCAAAACCCCTTTCCCAGCCTGAGTCGCGTAGGTGAAACTGGAGATGGTTGAGCAGCCGAAGCGTCTGTAGATGACTGCGGTGCAATTTTGCCAGTACTCAAAAAGCGCGTGAGTTTTCGTGTAAAAGACCGCTTCGGAGCAATATCCGGCGAGATGGGGGAGGGTGGCATACTGCTGTAGCCTGAGTCTGGTCTGGCGAGCTCTTTAGTACTATAGAGAGGGACGGCCACAACGTTGATCTCTTTATCAGTATCCTTGTTGTACTTTTCCGCTAGCTCTAATTTAGCCCCCAGTGTTTGCAGAGGCTTCTTGACTGCCATGCTACGGTTGTAAAGAATACCGATGGCCTCTTCAACGGTATCTTCTATCTCCTTCTCAGAGCTTTTAGCACCAAGAGTCAATTTCTGCTCAGCTGCAGATGACGAGCCCAATTTCAGAGTCGCTTTTCCGCTAATTATGTCCTGGAATAGGTTTGGATGCTTAGCAATAAATTCTAACTCATTCAATGGGTGTTTGTAGGAGAAATCTGCGGTTATGGTCCGTCTCAGTATCTCAGCTCTCAGGTGATCTCCCTTGGTGTCGTAAATTGTGGCTAACAAACCCAGTGTCTCATTACACTCTGCCTCATGTGCAACTCCAAAAGCTCGTCTAAGTCTCCTCTTACCTCTTAGTGCTTGCTTACATATTGCAATGGACTTGTCGAAGCTGTAGTCTGCAAGGTGTGCCAAAGCAAGTGCATGGAGAAGGTTGCAAATAACTCTGTCCAAGCTAGCATTTGACCTGGCGATGCCAGTGATCAATGGCTCAGCAAGGCGCCACTTGTGTTGGAAAAAATAGCAGGCTGCTAGTTGAATTTGCAGTTTTCTAAAGTCAGATTTATCGGAGCTAGAACCAATGCGCTCTTGGATGGCCTTTTCAAGTATGGTCTCGGCTCTGTCAAGGTCACTGCTCATCATGCTATCTCTAGCTACTTCTTCATAACCATTCAGAAAAAGTAGCTCGAACTCAGTGTCATCCTCTCCTTCAACATTTTCATCGTCTTCATCCTTTTCATCCCCTGTCTCAGATGAAGTTGATACTTCCTCTCCGGATGAAACTACGGGAACTGGCTCAGGGATCATCGCAGTAGTTACAATTGAGTCTTTAGGGAGTGGTTCACGCTTCATTGTACGTCGCATAGACTTGAAATATCTATCTAGTAGATGTTTCTTATCACGTGTCAATCCAGGACGGCCTCTGAAGCTTGGTGCAACGTCTGATTAAACAGTTCCAGATAGAATATGCAGACCCTGAATCGTACTAGCTGTCGAGCTTGCGGTTGAGTGAAAATTCTGAGCTACGCGAGCTAAGGTTCTTAAGTTGTGTGCTACTCGAGCGTCTGATGGATCTCCCAAGGCATGAGACAAACCATCACCGTGGCGTAGCGAAACCCGAAGGGACTGCTCAACAGTGACCTTTAGTTTCTCTAGCTCATCAAGAATAGCGTCTTGGCCGACGTTTCCTCGAAGAGAAAAAGATCTGTATTATATCGTATGATTACCTGGGATGTAGCAAAAGTTGAAGACGCTAAAGAATGATTGCGTGGGCTCGTTACTCACACATTAATCGCAGAAAGTATAGTCTGTAGAGCCCAATTAGACTTGTTGATCTTCTCCTGAAAGACCGATATATCTCTACTATATATAGTCAAGTCGACTGCGATTTTTGCTCTCCTAAAATAGCCGGTGGATTTGGCAACAGACTTTATTCTTTTAATAAATGCCTCCAATTCTGCAATGGTGGTCTTGCAATCTTCCAAGGAGAGCGCACTTTGACGCCATAGATTTTCATCTATAGATGCCAGGGAAAGCGGCGAATCGCGGCATTTTTCCAGTGTTCGATCCACCGCCTCGAGTAAGTTAATGAGGGTCGATAGCTCATGGCAAAGAGTCGACACCTTCGCATCAGCATTGCGGAATTTTGACACCAACTTGCAAAGAGTTGTAGATACCTACGACAAGTCAGCATGGCAAGAGCACCTATCGTTCAAAAAACAAAAATTGAATTCTTGATTGTAACAAACACAAGTGATACTCAAACTTAGTGTCACGTGGTCAACACAATGAGAGGCTCGGAATCTGTACGTATGCACATATGGGGCCCACTTACTGCGCCAGCTACCTGTATAAGTGTAACAGCCGAGGTTGTAATCGAGAGCGGATCCATGGTCAGTCAGAGTCCTAGAATCCTAAACAAGAAACGAGATCTGTAGGACTGCTTTATGATATCACAACTGCACACAACATGTGTTAGTTCGAAGAGAGACGTAGGCGTAAATCTTTCTGCTAGGCAACAGGTGATCGCACAATTGAGGTACGTACGCAAGAGCCTTCCATGCTGTACTCGAGGCTGACTTGGGGGCTCTTTTTTCTTCGTAACTGAGGTAGTACAAGCATTGATGCGATGTGATTGGTGGTTCGGTGAGCCATTGCGGTTTGGCATGCAAATTGAAGAGGGGAAGTGCAGGTGCGCCCAGTTCTGGTAAGAAGTAGCAGCCAACTTGAAGTGAAAAGAATAGAACATTGATAGTTAATTTTACAGTGATGATGGGGAACAGGCAAATGGGGCACTTGCCAGCCTGTGTTCATTTTTCCAGGATCAAGACTGGGAACTCGCTTAAGCCCCTGACACCAAAGACAAAGTGTCAGAGTGTATTAACTATTTAGCTGCTTTGCGGCACCCCCCTTGAGAACATGAGAACTTTCAGTTTAGTTACTAGAATCGTGGAACAAATTTCATCGATTGCCTGAGAATTTGCAGTTTTATCTGTAACCTTTCAGCCAAACCTATGCTACTAAACGTGAATAAACTCCCCCATTCATTACATTAGAAAACATTCCATCTATGTCTTTGCGTAGCTACGATCCCCTCCAGGCTGTGGGAATCGGCGGTGGTGGTCCATAATTCGGCTCTTGTTTTACTGGTGGTGCATACCCCCATTGCCAGCCCTGCATTCCCTGGGATGTCTGTGTAGGTGGCGGCCCCCGTTGTGGTTGGGGTGGAGCACCAAAGTTCTGACCTCCAGATGGTACAGGAACAGAGATCCTATTGAAATAATCTTTGCCAGTACTATTTAGGCTCGATAAGGGTCCTCCAGGCGGGGGTGGGAAGTAGGGAGGAGGTGGAGACATAGTCGAGACAGATGTAGTGCGTTGCTGGGGAAAATATTGTCCCTGGCTGAATTGAGGAGAGATTGGTGTGCACTGTTGGATAAGTGGAGTTTGGAAAGCAGAGAAATAGCCAGAATCGTGGCGTTGATACGACGGGTTCGGAAATGAACTTAGCGGACAAGTTTGTTGACGTTGGGCCCAGTCCTGAGGGTTGTAGGCATTCGGAGAGAGGGACTCAGGCACGTACTGTGGTTGTCTTTGGTATTCTAAAGGCTGCCCAGTTAGTGGAGGATGGGGAGGTGGTGAGGAGTATTGTGCTGTTTGGACCGGAGTTGATGATAGTGGAGAAGCCGATATTGGACGTGATGCGCAAACTACAGGTGGAGGAAGGTAGTATTGCTGCTCAATTTGGACGGGGGCTGGATGTGTTGGAAGAGGTATGGAAGCACTGGGTTGTGATGATGGAGAAGCTGGTTTCGATTGAGGAGTAGAATGAGGAGGTAGCGGCGGAGACAACTGCTCCATTTGAAAAGAGACTGGCTGTGTTGGAAGAGGCGTGGAGATAGGAGGTGATGATATTGTAGGGGAGATGTTGTGCAATGGCAAGGACGCGGCAACCATTGGTACAGTGTCTGGCCCTTTGGCCAGATCTTCGGCCAGAATGGGTTCGGATGTAGTTAAAAAGCTGGAATCAGCCTCACTAGAGACAACGACATCACTTACCAGCGACGAGCTGTCTAACGTTGGAGTCAGGCTTGCTGGCTGTTGATTTGCCGGCTGAGGTTGAGTAGTGACCCGCGACGGGAGTGGAAGTACCACACCACGCTTCTCGAGCTCCATAGCTAGCAAGCGTGCTTTCAACAAGGTAATCTCTTCCTCCATACTCATACCAGTTGGCGAATTCTCTTCTACATTACTGTTGATTGAGTGCTTGGCGGGGGTATCAGAGTATACTGGCGCAGGAGTGTGGCATGGTGACTGTCCCATTTGTGGAATGCTCGCATTGTATGCCGCGCTCTTTTCTGGAAAATAGGATTCCGGAATCGGTCCCGCTTGAGCAGACAAAGTTGGTATTGTAACCAAATTATATTTTTCGGTTAGCTGCGAGTTTGATGGCTCAGCGACAGGCTCGGGAATAATATCGTTATGTGTAATTTCATTTTGGGTCCAGGGTTGTTGGATACGATCGTAAGACTGTTCTCGCAAATCCTCGGGTTGATATGAGATGGCTTGAGGCTGCGCTACCAGCTGGGGATATTCCGGTTGATAGCCAGCCTGCGGCTCGTTATTAATTCGTGCCATCTGTGGTTGCATGCAGTTTTGAAGAAGAATATGTTGATGAGATGTAGGCTGGTACGATATTGGCCCATTTTGGCTTGGTGGAATAGGAACCGATCCATACACTGGTTCATAAACAGATTGGCTTTGGGAGTGAGGTTGATGTTGATATCGAGGGACTTGCGAGTTTGGTTGTTGCAAGAAGTGCGTAGGATGATTGCTGATCTGTTGTTGAAGGTATTGCTGTTGCTGCATCTTCATTTGTAACTTTTGCTCTGCACTCTTCCTTTCGTGCTCTGTATGAACGTGCTCGATAACCGCACCTGTTCCATCTAATGCAGCATGAGCTACCAAATACTCTGCTCCTTTCTCTGCTGCAACTCCACCAAGCATATCAGCCCCCGGCCCTGCCAATCCCAATGTCAGACCGGCGATCCCTCCAGAGATAGCCATCGGTAATGCCACATCACGTTTCCTGGTGTTGTGATTTGATCCTCTTTCTTGAAGTCCCCTTTCGATAATGGCCCTCTTCTTTCTCGCGTTATGAATACGAGGTGTCGAGAGGCTTAAGCCGATAAGTGAAATACCAGCAGTTAGGGGAGAGAATAGCACTGCGGCTCCAGTTGAAGTTGCTCCTCCTGCAATTTGGCGTGTGTAATTTTCCCATTCTTTTTGCAACTGCTCAGTAGAAAGAGTATTGACCTTATTTTGATAGTCGTTATAATCGAATGGCATCTTGACTGCCGGATGTTTATACAAATCCAGAATTCTCAACTGTGACAAAGTAGGGAAAGCTAATGCCCAGACGTCCAGATATCATAGAAGTCTTCGAAAATCGAGATGTCCCTCTCTTAACCTTAAGGACCTTGAAACACCTTGAAACAGGACAGCTCTATGGTAAATTCTGGTGCGATACACTAAGCAAGTAGTTCGGACTTTTGATGAACCAAACGGATACGAAATCAGCCTCGTCCCCCACGATTGAGCATTTGGCGTTATAAACACGCTCAGATTGGCAGACAAATCCCAGTTTCATCTCCACTTTGGGGCTTGTTCTGGGACAAAGGTCAGCCGCGGCTGAATACATTCAAACCTACCGGACAAGGATTGGTTGAAATTCTTCGTATCAAGCTTTCCTGTCAACAAAAACGGGAGCAAGCGAATGCTAGGCTTATGTAGCGTTATGTGACATTGATACTCGTCTGGGCGATCGCAAATCTGTTAAATAAGTCACTCCCACGAATAGCAACTCTGCTATATTAGCCTGTTCTCGGTCTTGTAAGCTCGATTACACTAGTTAGTCGTTCAACAGCTGCAATAAAAATTACTGATTCGCAGTTACGAGAACTCAAATTAGGCTAGATCCAATTCTGACAGTCTTATTCTGTTAAACAGGGGTTCCCTGTGATCCTGCGGACTTCAATAATCTTACGAAACCGAAAGGATGCCACGTGGTGTTGCTTGACAACCAAACCAATTACCATAAGGTAGTCAAACAAAGTTCAGTGATCGACAAGTGACTTAACTCATTTTGCGCAGGATGGCCCGCAGGATATCTCATAGGCAGGCATGTTAATTCAAGGGTGCTGTGTGGCTTAAAGTACGAAACCACTTTATAGAATTACATTGTCAAATTAATCGCTCTTTTCCTTTAACTCCCCATTGCTGCTGCGATCCCAATCAGTATAGAAGTAAAAGCCATGCATCTTCCAGCTGATCTCACGAAACCAGTTTCCTATCTCCCAATCCAACTTGAATTCCTGAACTTTCCACCACTTCTCGTGCACACTGGCTACGCCCCCTTCTACATCTCTCCAGTTTGGATTTCTTATACTCCATGTATTTGGTAAGAGACCCCAGGGCATTGATCCATTCTTTCTATGTGCATGGTTCAACAATGCCATCTCCATCAGGTCGCTATCGAAGCTCTCAGGTTTATTGAGTATTTCTTTGTAGTGTCGAAACAACCTCTGGGAAGGAGCACAGACAAAGAAACCGCCGTTGAAGAGGTCGAGTGAGTAGTAATCTTCCTTCTTCGGAGGATAGCTGTGGTTTCTCGGAACTTCAAGTACCCCCGCCATAACATATTCCGGTACTATTTTCCCTTCACCAACTTTCGAACTTTCTATACTCTTTTGCCATTGTGCTCCCGGTTCATCAAATACCCCATCCATCGGACGTTTGATCATATTGTCAGAGTCCATGAATAGTATCCTGTCATATTCTTGTAGTTCCCAAAGACGTAATTTAACCATCATATCCCTCCAGCGGTCCTTGCGCGGCTTTAGCCATGCAGTCTTTGGGCGCAGATATTCTACTGGAATCACTCTCGCTCCATCTTTCTCTAGCCGCCGTCGTTTGGACGTGGTAACTTTCGGGTCGACCAGAACAATGATCGGGAGATTGTTGGGAGACTTGGTGACAGGGTCGTGGAGGACTTGGTATACCAGCATGCGAGTAGCTACGAAGAACTTATCTCTGTCGTCAGGCGGGGGAGTCTCCTTCGTTCCAGCCAAGTAAGTTGCATACGCCAGTTTCTCCCCTTTGTAGTCCGGATTGGAGTGATGGATGGCAGGGAAGCGGAAGTCCGAAAGAGTAGCTTTTGTCGGATATGGCAGGAATGATCCAATGGACGCAATAAGGAGGACGAGGAGAATCGCGCCAATGATCCGAGCAGGCCGCAATGGCAGCTGCCATAGCATGTTCAAGATTTGATGAAAGATCGTAGGGACATGCGTTCCTTTGATAAAAAAGAAATGCTTATGGAAGGACGGAGTAGAGCTGGACTTGCGACGCGGAGAGGAGGCAGCATAATCCCCACGTCGTACATCTCACATATTTGGGCATTGCGGCTGATGGTTGCTTTTTCGACCTAAATGATACTAGGAGGGCCTTAGCCAAAGTAACACACCCAGCATTCCAGATCCCGTTCAAAGCGTTACGATACATGATTCCAATTGGGCCATATTTGCAAGCCAACGCCACTAGGCCACTAGACCACTAGGCCTCATTACTTAGTGTATGAACAGAACGATGTATAATAATAACAAAAGTAACAGATCTAGTAGAAAGATCGCGTGAAGAAGATTCTCTTATCAAGGCAATGGCTGCCAAGTCCTAATTGGCTATTCCTGGTGGGGTCGGTATAACGCGTAGCTGATTCCTGATCACGTGAGATGAGTGAGCATGTTACAAATGGTCACCACTCCAGTCCCCAAAGCATAGAACCACATATAAAATACTCG
>Ga0247808_10001336_pt1 | contig 11907 bp, 7 predicted proteins | sample UWRJL089202R1_FD_179914 | JGI IMG/M metagenome (GOLD analysis project Ga0247808, IMG submission 179914) | Plant litter microbial communities from Arlington Agricultural Research Station in Wisconsin, United States - UWRJ-L089-202R-1 | ecosystem: Environmental > Terrestrial > Plant litter >... | reverse complement strand
AGCTAAGCTCAATCGGCTTTTATGAGTTTAACCCGGCCTTTGACCAGAATGGACAGACCGCCATGTTGCTGGCACAGATCGTCTGGTATTTTATAGACGGATTTTACAACCGTAAAAAGGATTTCCCTTTACATCCTAAATCGCAATACCTGACCTACAGAACCAGCCTGGCCGACGGGACAGGCGAGATGCTATTTGTGAAAAGCAAGAAATCTGACCGCTGGTGGATGCAAGTACCCTATCCTACAGGGGTATCCAAAAATGAGCGTTACCACCTGGTGCCCTGCAGATATGAAGATTATAACACCGCTGTAAATGGGGAAATGCCTGATCTGTGGTGGCGTACCTATCAAAAGTTACTTTAATGTTACGGTTTTTTTGTAAATAATTGAATTTCAATAATTATATTTGAGTTCAACTACGTTATCACCCCAAAAATCAACAACAATGAAAAAGATCATATTATCTGCCGCTTTATTATTGCCATTGGCAGCACTTGCTCAGGAAGGCTTTGTCCTTAAAGGTAAAGTGGGCGCTTTAAATGCACCAGCTAAAGCTTATCTTGCTTACAGAGCAGGTGGGAAACAAGTTGTGGATTCAGCAGATATTAAAGGTGGAGCTTTTGAATTTAAAGGCAGTGTAGCTAGTCCTGTTTCTGCATCTATCAGAATCAAGCACGATGCAGTTCCTGTAGATCCTAAGAAAAGAGTTCCCCTTGATGTGCTTGCGTTCTATGTAGAAAATAAAACATTCAGCGTTACGGCACCAGATTCCATCAAAAAAGCGGTAATTAAAGGTTCACCGATCAATGATGACAATGCAAAACTAAAAGCAGCGTTGAAGCCTGCTACAGATAAAATGACTGCATTGAATGCAGAATACACTGCTAAAACACCTGAAGAACGTAAAGACAAGGCATACATGCAAACTGTGTATGACCGTTCTGATGCTATAGAAAAAGAGATGGCTCCAATCAACCAGAAGTTTGTTGATGAGCATCCTGCTTCATACGTAGCTTTAGTTGCCTTCAGGACTGCTTTAGGTTATGATATCGATCCTAAAACTGCAGAACCAGCTTTGGCTAAGTTCACTCCGGCTTTACAGGCAACGACTTTAGGTAAAGACATTGCAAATGCGATTGCAGGCGCTAAAAAATCGCAGTTAGGAATTATGGCTGCTGATTTTACGCAAAATGATCCGGATGGCAAGCCAGTTAAATTGTCTGATTTCAAAGGAAAATTTGTATTGGTTGACTTCTGGGCTTCATGGTGCGGACCTTGTCGTCAGGAAAACCCGAATGTTGTTGCAGCGTTCAATAAATACAAAGACAAAAACTTTACTGTACTAGGCGTATCATTAGACAGACCGGACGGAAAAGAAAACTGGATCAAAGCGATCAAAGACGATAACTTAACCTGGACACATGTGTCTGACTTAAAGTATTTCGACAATGAGGTTTCCAAAATGTACGGAGTACAAGCAATTCCTTTTAACTTCCTGATTGACCCAACAGGTAAAATTGTTGGCAGAAATTTAAGGGAAGAGGCTTTGCAATCTAAGCTTGCTGAACTTTTAGGCAGCGGCGCATCTAAATAAGCTTTTTAAGATTACACATATTAAATTCAGGAGGCTAACCCACATATGGGTTAGCCTTTCTTGTATATCAAATATAGCATGAGTCCACAGTGAGTCCACATTGAGTACTCACTGTGTCCACCTTTTTCTATAAAAACGTGGACTCACGGTGAAGTCATCGAGGTGTCAATGTAGATTCACTCCAAGCCCATATCGGAGCCAAATTATAGGAGCAGGTAATAAGGGTTAGTTGATTAGGAAAGAAAGAATATGAGCCTTGGGATGACTGTATTTTATTCTTTACAAAATATAATAAATAGCATTTACATTTTCTAATCTATGCTAAAATATTGTTAATCTATTAGTTGTGTGTATTAGGATACCTTTTTATATTTGGGTTACATGCTTTAACTTAAAATCCTCAACGATGAAAAATTTCCTTCTTGCTCTGCTATTATCTGCTTTATCCGCAGCGACTTTTGCGCAATCAGCTATTCAGAAATCATCATTTACTATTGGTTTAGGACCAAGTTTTCCTATCGGGGACTTCGCCTCTAAAAATGCGGGTGACGACCGGGCAGGTCTCGCCGCTACTGGCTTTCATGTGAATTTAGGATACCAATACCAATTTTCCCAGTATGTAGGTGCAATCCTCCTGCTAAATGGGAGAACTCATGGGATTGCCAAAGATGCGCTCAGAATTTCGGTGCCCGATGGTTCTGGAGCTAGCGCATCTGCCAGTGCGACGACCTGGAAAATGGGGACTATTCTTGCGGGTCTCAGCCAATCATTTCCTTTAACCAACAGCAAGGCTTTCGCCATTGAGTTTAGAGAGGCTGCCGGGGTGCAATTTACCTCGAGCCCGGAAATTAACGTCAATTATAACATCCCGGGGGTCGGCTCTGCTGCTGGAAATCAAGACGCCCAATCAGGCACTTCTTTTGGCTTACTGTTGGGTATGGGTTTTAAATATCAGCTTAGCGACAAGCTTGGTTTAAAGTTGTACGGAGATTTTAATGGTTCCAATGCGCATTTTAAAGCATTTACAGTGACTACCGGTGATGTGATAACGATTGTTCCGGCATCTAAGCAAAATACAGGAACTATAGATGTTGGTGTGGGTTTGACGGTTGGATTTTAGCAGCTATTTGTCCTTCAGTGCTTTCTCAAGAAGCGTCACTGTACTCTGATCGCTTGGTGGGGAAGTTTGAACAATTCAAAAAAGGTAAAGTGTATGATGCTGTGTTTGTTTCAAAAAAAAATAACTTTGAAATATGAAAACAAAAGATCTAAAAAAAGACAATCTGGTACAGTTGCCTGAGCCTGAATGTTAAATCTTAGCCGGCAACTCCACCCAGAACCTTGTTCCTTTTCCTGATTCGCTCTCAAACCAGATCCTGCCTTTATTCTGAACAATCATATCCCGGCATAAGATCAGGCCAAGTCTGTTTCCTTTCTCTCCATGCGTACCAGAACTTAAGGCATGCTCGAGGTTAAAGATGCTTTGCTTTGTTTTTTCATTGATACCGGGACCAGTATCCTGCACAGACAGGACAACTTTGTTTCCCTGCGGCTCTGCTGAAAGCGTAATCGTGTCTCCCGGACTACAGAACTTAATGCTGTTGGAGAGGAGATTCCGGATCACCAGGTTGATCATGTTTTCATCGGCGTAAGCCATAACCTGATCAGTGTTGCTTTGCCGGATGCTCAGGTTTTTCAATCCTGCATTGGTTTCAAACAAACTCATGTTTTCGGCGATCAGCCGGTTCAGGTTAAAGCTGACGGGATTGATGCGCATGCCATCCAGTTGGTTTTTTGACCACTCCAGCAGGTTATCCAGGAAGGTACCAGTGGATAGGATTGTGTCTTCCATTTTGCTCAGGAGCAGGCGTAACTCATCAGCTTCGATATCACCTTCCCGGTAAATGATGAATAAGGATTGCAGGGTGTTCAGCGGACTCCGCAGATCGTGCGAGATGATGGAGAAGAATTTATTCTTGACCTCATTGAGCATGCTGAGTTCCTGATTGTAGGCATCAATTTCTTCTTTCTGCAGCAAAAGCATTTTGTTGGTAGCCAGTTTCTGTTTGTTGCTGCGGTAGAGCTGCAGGAGCAACAGGCAAACAGACACGAGGATCACCAGGGTAACAGAAATGGCCGTGCTGTAATTGTTAAGCCGGGTCAGGTAATCTGTGTTTTTTGAGGAAATGATCTGGACGTCTTTTTCCAGTTCCGCATTTTCTGTTCGGGTTCTGCTGAACTCGGCTAGAGTGATATCCTTTAAGGTTTTCTCAGTTTGTATCTGTTTTTCTGCTGCCAGGTATTCGGTTTGCGCGGTAAAGGCTTTGTCAATGGCGCCAGTATTTTTATAGACTATGACCAGTGCCTGCAGTGCAGCTGATTCTGATATTTTTGATTTGATCTCCCGGGATATCTTTAGCGCAGCCGCAGCACTGGCTGTTGCTTTTGGATAATTTTTAAGTGCGATGTAGACATCAGCCATCACTTTCAACACGTCACCCTCCAGAAATTTATCTTTAAGTATCCGGGTTTCAGTAAGACTTTTTTCCAATACGTTGAGGGCCTGAGCATATTTCTTCTGATCCAGGAGTACCGTTGCCAGTCCCCTGCGGGAGAGCGAGCTTCCGTTGAGATCACCCATATCCTCACGGATATCCAGTCCTTTCTGATGATATTCCAGCGCCTTCCGGTCATTTCCTGTAGCCAGATAGATATTGCCCAATTCAAATAAGGCACTGCCGATACCAGCCTGATCTTTGCTCCTGGTATAACTATTGAGTGCCTGGTTAAAATAGCTTTCGGCCAGTCGGTACTGCTTTAGGTCAAAGTAAATGGAACCGATATTCACATAGCACTGGTTGATGCCACGGGTATAGTCTATTTTCTTATAGATCTCCAGGGCCTTAAAATTGTATTTGATGGATTCAATCTTATTGTCCAGTCGGTCATAAGCATAGGCGATATCAGCAAGGCTGCGCCCTGTCCCAATCAGGTATTTACTTTTGACCGATTGCCTGTGTGCCAGTTCAAAATAATATAATGCACTGTCTAGTTTGCTTCTGATGCCATAAGAGATACCCATGTGGATATAGGCATCGGCAACAGCTGAGTCATTACCGAGTTGCTCGCCGAGCTTTTTATATACTGTGGCGTATTGGAATTTCTTTTCGGGGTCGACGGAAGAATAAGCTTCTGTAAGTTGTTGCAGAATGCGCAGTCGGCTGGTGTCTGACTTGACGTTTTTGAGTTCAGTCTGCAGGTTGTTGACTTTAGAAATTTGCGCAATACAGGGATTGACGAAGAAGACTCCGATCCAATAATATCGTATCAAAATAAATCTGCTGATTCCCTCGATTCCTTTCATGATGTGCCTGTATGCTGCATGATCCGTCATCTGACAGATCTGTTGCTGAACGTTTCTAAAACCGAATATATCCTCTGTTAAGCTAAAATAGGGAAATACTTAAAATTTAGACAATATTTATTTCTTTTTTTGAAATAGGTAGCTTAATGTGGTTAAGGTATATCGGGTTAATCTGTAAAATATATATGCCTATCTTGCCGTATGAGTTTTTTAACTGCGGAATGGAGAAAACTGGCTATTGCAAATTATGCAGTACCGGAAGAAGTGTTGTTGCCTTACCTGCCAGCGGGTACGGAACTGGATTTTTGGGAAGACAAATGTTATGTCAGCCTGATCGGATTCCTGTTTAAGAATACCAGGTTAAAAGGCATACGTATTCCTTTTCATTCCAATTTTGAAGAAGTCAACCTGCGATTTTATGTGCGGTATCAGGATCAGGGAACCTGGAAGCGGGGCGTAGTCTTTGTCAGGGAGATTGTTCCGCGCTATGCGATCTCCTGGGTGGCCAATACGATTTATAATGAAAACTATGTGGCGGTCCCGATGCGGCATAGCTGGACAGAAACGAATGATGAATTAGTTGTTGACTACCATTGGCGGTATAAGAAGCAATGGCAGCACATCAGCATCCATGCCGGTGCCGAACTTCAGGAAATAACTGTTGGCAGTGAAGCGGAGTTTATCACCGAGCATTACTGGGGCTATGCCAGGCACAGCGACAAACGCACTAATGCCTATGAGGTGATTCACCCCCGCTGGATGCAGTATGCCGTTACAAGCTATTCCATCAATACAGATTTTGCGCTCAATTATGGCGAACGATTTGCATTCCTGAATCAACAGGAGCCCGATTCGGTGATGCTCGCCGAAGGATCTGAAGTGTCTGTGGAGACCAAGAAAGTGATTTACGTATAAAGCTTACATCAAATCGAAACCGATATCTTCCCTAAAGTACTTACCATCAAAGTAGATTCTGGCTGCATCAGCGGTAGCAGACTGCAGGGCATCAAAAAAGGTATCCTGTACACTGGTAACTGCCAGCACGCGGCCGCCGTTGCTTTTGATCACACCGCCTTCTGCAACTGTTCCTGCATGGAAAGCCAGAGATTTGCGCATATTCTCAATGCCAGTAATGGCTTTACCTTTTTCGTATTCTCCTGGATATCCGCCAGCAACAATCATTACTGTAGCAGCGTTTTTAGGACTGATGTTCAGTGTAACACCACTCAGTTTTTTTTGTGAGGCAGCAACAAAAAGTTCTACCAGGTCATTTTCGATTCTTGGGATAACGCTTTCCGTTTCGGGATCACCCATTCTGCAGTTGTATTCAATCACAAAAGGTTTTCCATCTACCTTGATCAGTCCGAAAAAGATAAAACCGGTATAATCGATCTGGTCTTTCTTCAATCCTTCAATCGTAGGTATGATGATGGTTTCTTCAACTTCTTTCAGGAACTCTGGCGTAGCGAAAGGAACGGGTGATACAGAGCCCATTCCGCCGGTGTTTAATCCCGTATCGGCCTGGCCAATTCTTTTATAGTCTTTCGCTTCAGGCAGGATCACATAGTTATCGCCATCAGTCAGCACAAAAACAGACAGTTCAATGCCGCTCAGGAATTCTTCTACAACTACAGTAGTTCCGGCCTCACCGAATTTACCACTCAGCATCAGCTGCAATTCCGCCTGTGCCTCTTCGCGGTCTTCCAGGATCAAAACACCCTTACCGGCAGCAAGTCCATCAGCCTTTAAAACGATAGGCAACAGGTGGTGTTCCAGGTAGGTCAGCCCTTCTTCCAGGTTGTCTTTGGTGAAAGATCTTGATCCTGCGGTAGGGATACCATGGCGTGCCATAAAGAGTTTAGAGAAATCTTTACTTCCTTCCAGGATGGCGCCTTCTTTCTTAGGGCCAATTACGGGGATATGAGCCAGTTGCTCATCCGCAAGGAAGAAATCATGAATACCGTTTACCAAAGGTTCTTCAGGTCCTACAACAACAAATTCAATCTGTTCCTTGAGTACCAATGCTTTTACAGCAGCAAAGTCATTAGGATTCACATTGATGTTTTTGCCATAAGCAGCCGTGCCGCCGTTTCCGGGAGCGATAAACAAGCTGCTGCATAAAGGAGACTGACTCATTTTCCAGGCGAAGGCACTTTCTCTTCCGCCGGATCCTAATAGTAAGATATTCATGCCAGCAAAGATACCGCTTTGCGTAACTTTTTATAGTTTATGTTGAATTATCCTGAAATAATGCCGGATAGCCTGATTAAAGTACAGGATATTTAGTAATTTTAGCGCCCGACAACTGCCATTATGACTTATAGATTACTATGGCGTGGTTGTTGTAATTTTAGGATTTTAAACAACAAAAGACAGAAATAAGAGATGTTAGGATTTTTAACCAAGGTTTTTGGAAGCAAATCGGAAAGAGATATTAAAGCTATCCAGCCCCTTGTAATCAAGATAAACGAAGAGTACGCTAAATTATCAGCTTTATCTAATGATGAGCTGCGTGCGAAAACAGTATATTTTAAGGATGTTATTGCCAAAGCGCTGTCAGATATAGATGGTAAAATAGCTGGTCTGAAAACAGATGCTGAAAGTCAGGATCTGTCATTAGCTGAAAAAACTGCTTTATACGATCAGATTGATGCTTTAGCTAAAGACCGTGATAAAGAATTAGAGGTTGTATTGATGGATATCCTTCCCGCGGCTTTTGCTGTGGTTAAGGAAACTTCAAGACGTTTCTCTGAAAATCCTTTCCTGGAAGTTACGGCTTCGGCTTACGACCGTGATTATGCGGCCAGAAAGGCTAACGTTACGATTCAGGGCGACAAAGCTGTGTGGGCAAACCATTGGGATGCTGCAGGCAGTGATGTAGTCTGGAACATGGTACATTACGATGTGCAGTTGATTGGTGGTATCGTTTTACACAACGGTAAAATTGCTGAGATGGCCACAGGTGAGGGTAAAACGCTGGTAAGTACATTACCTGCATACCTGAATGCTTTGGCTGGTCAGGGTGTACATATCGTTACGGTGAATGATTACCTGGCGCGACGTGACTCTGAGTGGAATGGTCCTTTGTTTGAATTCCATGGTTTACGTGTGGATTGTATCGATAAGCATGAGCCAAACTCTGAAGAACGCAGACAGGCCTACCTGGCTGATATTACCTACGGTACCAACAATGAGTTTGGTTTTGATTACCTGCGCGACAATATGTCGCAAACACCTGATCAACTGGTGCAGCGCAAACTGCATTTTGCCATGGTGGATGAGGTCGATTCCGTATTGATTGATGATGCAAGAACGCCATTGATCATTTCTGGTCCGGTTCCTTTTGGTGATCAGCATGAGTTCCATGAATTGAAACCACGCATTGAGCGTCTGGTTTCGGCTCAGAAGGATTATGTAACCCGTGCTTTGAATGAAGCGAAGAAATTAATTAACGATGGTAAAACCGGAACCGAAGAAGGTGAAGGTGGTCTTGCTTTGTTAAGAGCACATCGTGGTTTACCAAAAAATAAGGCACTGATCAAGTTTTTAAGTGAGGGTAGCGTAAAGCAGACTTTATTGAAAACGGAGAATCATTATATGGCTGATCAGAGCAAGAACATGCCGAAGGTAGATTCTGAACTGTATTTCTATATCGATGAGAAAAACAACCAGGTTGAGCTTACTGAGAAAGGTATTGAGCTGATCACCAAATCTGGTGAAGACACCAACTTCTTTGTATTACCTGATGTGGGTACTGAATTGTCTGAGATTGAAAAATCTGCTGACAGTATTGAAGATAAAGTTGTGCGTAAGGATGAGTTGATGCGTGATTATTCCATCAAGGCAGAACGCATCCACTCGGTGAATCAATTGCTGAAAGCGTATACTTTATTTGAAGCTGACGTAGAATATATCATCGACGAGGGTAAGATCAAGATTGTAGATGAGCAGACCGGCCGTATTATGGATGGCCGTCGTTATTCTGACGGTTTACACCAGGCTATCGAGGCAAAAGAAAACGTAAAGGTTGAAGATGCTTCGCAGACGTATGCAACCATTACCTTACAGAACTTCTTCAGGATGTACCACAAACTTTGCGGTATGACAGGTACAGCGACAACAGAAGCTGGCGAGTTCTGGTCGATCTATAAACTGGATGTGGTAGAGATTCCAACTAACCGTGCGATGTCCAGAAAAGATCAGCAGGATTACGTATACCGTACGGTACGTGAGAAATACAATGCTGTTGCAGAAGAAATCGTAAACTTAACACAGGCGGGTCGTCCGGTACTGGTAGGTACTACATCAGTAGAGATCTCTGAGTTGTTAAGCCGTATGCTGAAACTTCGCGGTATTAAACATAATGTACTGAATGCTAAAATGCACCAGAAAGAGGCAGATATTGTTGCCGAAGCTGGTCAGGCCGGTACAGTGACTATTGCCACCAACATGGCTGGTCGTGGTACGGATATTAAATTAGGTGCAGGCGTTAAGGATGCTGGCGGTTTAGCGATCGTAGGTACTGAGCGTCACGAATCCCGTCGTGTTGACAGACAGCTACGCGGTCGTTCTGGTCGCCAGGGAGATCCGGGTTCTACCCAGTTCTTCGTTTCACTAGAAGATAACCTGATGCGTTTGTTTGGTTCTGAAAGGATCTCCAACATCATGGTGAAAATGGGTATCGAGGATGGTGAAGTGATTCAGCATTCCATGATCACCAAATCTATTGAGCGTGCGCAGAAGAAAGTAGAAGAGAACAACTTTGGTATCCGTAAACGTTTACTGGAGTATGATGACGTCATGAACTCGCAGCGTTCTGTGATCTATGCCAAACGTAAAAACGCCTTGTTTGGCGAGCGTCTGGATGTAGACATGAACAACATGGTGTTTGATGTTGCGGAAGATATTGTTACTGAATATAAAGACGAAGCAAATTACGACGGTTTTAAACTGGAAGTGATTCGTAACTTCTCTATGGATACCAGCATCGAGCCGGGAGAGTTCAGCTCGAAAAGCATCCATGACCTGACAGATAAATTATTTGCTGAGGCGGAAGATTTCTATGCAAGAAAATCAGAAGCGATCATTCATCAGGCCATGCCGGTTTTAAGACAGGTATATGATGAGCGTGGTGCGCAGATTGAGCAGATCGTGATTCCGTTTACGGATGGTGTGCGCAGCATACAGATTCCTGTAAACCTGCATACAGCAATTGCGAATGAAGGCAGAGAGATCACTAAATCTTTTGAAAAAACGATCATCCTTGGTTTAATCGACGATAGCTGGAAAGAGCATTTGCGTGAAATGGATGAGCTGAAGCAGTCGGTACAAAATGCCGTGTATGAGCAGAAAGATCCACTGATCATTTACAAGATGGAGGCTTTCAACCTGTTTAAAGGTATGCTGAACTCTGTAAACAAAGAAGTGGTTAGTTTCTTATACAAAGGTGGTATTCCGGTACAGCAGGAAGCAGAGCAGATCCAGGAAGCACAGGCGCCTAAAGCGGCACCCAGCAAACTGAAATTGTCTAAGCCTGAGTTTCAGCAAGGCGGTGGAGAATCTATAGAAATGGATGATACCCGTGAGCAGGTTCCACAGCAGCCGATCCGTAAAGAAGTGACAACCGGCCGCAATGAGCCTTGTCCTTGCGGTAGCGGTAAGAAATTCAAAAACTGTCACGGTGCAGGATTGTAATTTGTAATACACATATAGAATGCCGATTTTTGTAACAGAATTTCGGCATTCTTTTTTTAAGGACCTTTCATGAAACAGATAATCACAGTTATTTTATGGTGTTTTGCTTTAGCGGTATCCGGGCAGACACGCGGCGTGGTTACTGTGATCAAAGATCCTAAAATAGATAGTCTTATTGCCAAAAGGCTTGAGCTGAGTAAAAAAGAAGTGAACCCGACTATCCGGCCCAATACGGCCGTGGTATCATCTATGGGTTACCGGGTACAGATCTATTATGGCTCTGACCGGAAGGCGCTGTACCGGGAGCAGAGTAAGTTTACTTCCATGTATGATTACCCTACCTATATCTCCTATAAAGAACCCAATTATTACCTCCGGACGGGAGATTTTAGATCCCGGCTGGAAGCACAGAAATTTATGAATACCCTGAAAGGCGTATATCCTACGTTATTTATTTTTAGGGAAAAGATCAATCCACCACCATTAACAAGCAACGATAATGATTAAAGATAAGATACAGCAACTGGCAGGCGACATATTTAATGAGGTGGTAGGTTTCCGTCAGCATATCCATGCGAATCCTGAACTCTCTTTTAAAGAATTTAAAACATCACAATATATCCAGGATCAACTGAAAGCCTGGGACATTCCATTTACCACGATGGCTAATACAGGCGTTGTAGGTCTGATTACCGGTGACCTTCCATCTGACCGTGTGATTGCCCTGAGGGCCGATATAGATGCGCTCCCTATTCTGGAAGCTAATGATAAACCTTACGCGTCTAAAAATCCTGGTGTAATGCATGCCTGCGGACATGATGTACATACCTCATCTTTGTTGGGTACGGCCTATATCCTGAATGCGATGAAAGCTGAATTTGGCGGAACCATTAAACTGATCTTTCAGCCAGCAGAAGAGTTGCTTCCCGGCGGTGCAAGCATCATGATAGCAGAAGGGGTATTGGAAAATCCTAAACCTCATCATATTGTTGGTCAGCATGTCATGCCATTTATTGAGACCGGCAAGGTAGGCTTCCGTTCAGGCATCTATATGGCCTCTACAGATGAGCTGTATGTTACCGTAACGGGTAAAGGCGGGCATGGCGCACAGCCACATCAGAATATTGACCCGGTACTGATCTCTGCACACATTATTGTGGCACTGCAGCAGATTGTGAGTCGCAATGCCGATCCGAGATTACCGACAGTATTATCATTTGGAAAAGTGATTGCTAATGGTGCAACAAATATTA
>Ga0247808_10001333_pt1 | contig 11917 bp, 16 predicted proteins | sample UWRJL089202R1_FD_179914 | JGI IMG/M metagenome (GOLD analysis project Ga0247808, IMG submission 179914) | Plant litter microbial communities from Arlington Agricultural Research Station in Wisconsin, United States - UWRJ-L089-202R-1 | ecosystem: Environmental > Terrestrial > Plant litter >... | reverse complement strand
CGAAGAAGAACTTCTTCCGCGTTCCTCGCGTCGGCGTCACCATCCCGCACTCGGTGCAGGGTGAGGCCGCTGCCGGAGTTGTGCTGCTGCGTCCGGCTTCCGCCGGTACCGGTGTTATCGCTGGTGGTCCGGTTCGCGCCGTACTCGAGTGCGCCGGCATCCATGACGTTCTGAGCAAGTCGCTCGGTTCGTCGAACACGATCAACATCGTGCACGCGACCGTTGCTGCCCTCAAGCAGCTCGAGGAGCCTCGCGCGGTCGCCGCGCGTCGTGGCCTCCCGGTCGAGCACGTTGTGCCGGCTCGCCTCCTGCGCGCCGAAGCAGAAGCTAAGGCAGGTGTCTGATGGCTCGCCTGAAGGTAACCCAGATCAAGTCCAAAATTAGTGAGAAGCAGAACCAGCGCGACACCCTGCGGAGCCTCGGGCTTCACCGCATCGGTGACGTGACGGTTCGCGAGGACAACAAGCAGAACCGTGGTTACGTCAACACGGTCGCTCACCTCGTCAAGGTCGAGGAGATTGACTAATGGCTGAAGAAGAGAAGGTAGCGCCTAAGAAGGCCGCTGCCCCCAAGGCTGCAGCCGACAAGGCTCCCGCAGCGAAGAAGGCGCCCGCCAAGGCTGCCGCGACCAAGGCTCCGGCCAAGGCTGCTGCAGACAAGACGGTCGCCGACAAGGCTCCCGCAGCCAAGAAGGCGCCCGCCAAGGCTGCTGCGACCAAGGCTCCGGCCAAGGCTGCCGCAGACAAGGCTCCGGCCAAGGCCGCAGACAAGGCTCCCGCAGAGAAGGCACCTGCCAAGGCCAAGGCCTCGTCAGAGGCCAAGGCTCCGGCCACGGCCAAGGCTGACTCGGCCGTCGCCGAGAAGAAGGCTCCCGCAGCGAAGTCGAAGGCGGCCCCCAAGGCCGAGGTCGAGGCTCGCCCGCAGGTTCTCAAGGTCCACCACCTTCGCCCGGCTGTCGGCGCGAAGAAGGACAAGACCCGCGTCGGACGCGGTGAAGGTTCCAAGGGTAAGACTGCCGGCCGCGGTACCAAGGGCACGAAGGCTCGTTACTCGGTTCGTCCGGGCTTCGAAGCTGGAAACATCGGTTTCGTCATGCGTTCGCCGAAGCTGCGCGGATTCAAGAACCCGTTCCGCGTCGAGTACCAGGTCGTCAACCTCGAGAAGCTCGCCGACCTCTACCCCAAGGGTGGAGACGTCACGATCGCCGACCTCGTCGCCAAGGGTGCCGTTCGCAAGAACGAGAAGGTCAAGGTTCTCGGCGATGGTGACATTGCGGTTAAGCTGAACGTTGCAGTTGACAAGGTCTCCGGCTCTGCCGAGCAGAAGATTGTCGCCGCAGGCGGTTCGGTCAAGTAGTACAACGCTCTCGCGTTGAGACCGTCGCCCTAGCGACTGTCAACATTGGTTAGGAATGGGCCGCCGACACATCGGCGGCCCACTCCGGCCTCTGCTCTTAGATAACCTGGAGGACTTGTGTTTAGAGCCGTCGCGCGGATCTTCCGTACGCCAGACCTGCGCAGGAAGATCGGGTTCACACTCGGTATCGTTGCGTTGTTCCGGCTGGGATCGTTCATCCCCGCACCGTTTGTCGATTTCGGCAACGTGCAGTTGTGTCTCGCGGGTAACGCGGGCACCGATGGTCTCTACGACCTCGTCAACCTCTTCAGCGGCGGCGCTCTGCTGCAGCTGTCAATCTTCGCGCTCGGGATCATGCCGTACATCACGGCCTCGATCATCGTGCAGCTCCTCCGCGTGGTCATTCCGCACTTCGACACCCTCTACAAGGAGGGCCAGACCGGCCAGGCCAAGCTGACGCAGTACACGCGTTACCTGACCATCGCCCTCGGCATCCTGCAGTCCACGACGCTCATCACCGTGGCCCGGAGCGGCGCGCTGTTCCCCTCCAACTCCGGCATCGCCGAGTGCAACAACCTCATCACCAACGACGCCTGGTACGCCATCATGCTCATGGTCATCACCATGACCGCCGGCACCGGCCTCATCATGTGGATGGGCGAGCTCATCACCGAGCGCGGCATCGGCAACGGCATGTCGCTGCTCATCTTCACGTCGATCTCGGCGACCTTCCCCTCCGCGCTCTGGGCCATCCAGCAGTCGAAGGGCTGGGAGGTCTTCGTCCTCACGCTGGTCGTGGGAGTCGTCATCATGGCCGCGGTCGTGTTCGTCGAGCAATCGCAGCGGCGCATCCCCGTGCAGTACGCGAAACGCATGGTGGGCCGCCGAACCTACGGCGGAAACAACACCTACATCCCCATCAAGGTCAACATGGCCGGCGTCGTGCCCGTCATCTTCGCCTCGTCGCTGCTGTACCTGCCCGCCCTCATCGCGCAGTTCAACCAGCCCGCCGCCGGCGACACCCCCGCGGCCTGGGTCACCTGGATCCAGAACAACCTCACCTCGGGCGACAACCCGCTGTACATGGCTGTCTACTTCCTGCTCATTATCGGCTTCACCTACTTCTATGTCGCGATCACCTTCAACCCCGAAGAGGTCGCCGACAACATGAAGAAGTACGGCGGATTCATCCCCGGCATCCGTGCCGGTCGTCCGACCGCCGAGTACCTCGACTACGTGCTGACGCGAGTGACCCTTCCCGGTTCGCTCTACCTCGGCCTGATCGCGCTCATCCCGCTCATCGCCCTGGCGACCGTGGGTGCCAACCAGAACTTCCCGTTCGGTGGCGCGAGCATCCTGATCATCGTCGGTGTCGGCCTCGAGACGGTCAAGCAGATCGACTCGCAGCTGCAGCAGCGTCACTACGAAGGCCTTCTCCGTTGACCCGGCTCCTTATCGTCGGCCCTCCCGGCGCTGGTAAGGGAACGCAAGCAGCGCGGATCACCTCCGCGTACGGCATCCCCGACGTCTCGACCGGTGACATCTTCCGGGCGAACATCAAGAACCAGACACCGCTCGGCGTTCAGGTCAAGGCGATCATCGACTCGGGCGACTACGTCTCGAACGATCTCACCAACGCGCTGGTGAAGAGCCGCCTCGAAGAGGACGACGCCGTCGGCGGCTTCCTGCTCGACGGCTACCCGCGCACGCTCGAGCAGGTCTCGTACCTCGACGAGCTGCTCGCGAGCAAGGGACAGGCGCTCGACGCCGTCATCCAGCTCGTCGCCGACCAGGACGCGGTCGTCGCCCGGCTGCGCAAGCGCGCGATCGAGCAGGGCCGCACCGATGACACCGAGGAGGCGATCCGTCACCGCCAGGAGGTCTACGCGCGCGAGACCTCTCCCCTCATCGCCGTCTTCCGCGACCGGGGCCTGCTGATCGAGGTCGACGGGCTCGGCGAGATCGACGACGTCGCCGGCCGCATCGCGGATGCACTCGCCGCCCGCGGGATCACCGCCGCCGAATCATCCATAGAAACGGCCTAGTGGCTTTTCGCTCTAATATCTACAAGTCGTCCGCCGAGCTGAGGCTCATGGTGGAACCCGGCCTGATCACGGCCGCGGCGCTCGACGCCGTGCGCGCCGCGATCGTGCCGGGCGTCACGACGCTCGAGCTCGACGCGATCGCCGAGAAGGTCATCCGCGACGCCGGCGCCGAGCCGAACTTCATGCTCGTTCCCGGCTACCGTCACACGATCTGCTCCTCGGTGAACGAGGAGGTCGTGCACGGCATCCCCGGCGCGCGCGTCATCCAGCCCGGCGACATCGTCTCGATCGACTGCGGCGCCCAGCTCGACGGTTGGAACGGCGACTCCGCATTCACCGTCGTGGTGCCCGACCCGTCACGCCCCGACGTGGTCGCCGAACGACAGAGACTCTCGGATGTCACGGAGCAGTCCCTGTGGGCGGGAATCGCCGCACTCGCCACGGTCAAACGCCTGAACCACGTCGGCGCCGCGATCGAGGAGTACATCGAGTCGCAGGGCGATTTCGGAATCATCGAGGACTACACCGGCCACGGCATCGGCCGCTCGATGCACGAAGAGCCCCCGGTGTTCAACTACCGCGTGCGCGAGAAGGGGCCCGAGGTCAGAAACGGCCTCGCGGTCGCGATCGAGCCGATGCTCACCTCGGGCACCATCGACACGGTGACCCTCGCCGACGACTGGACTGTCGCCACGACCGACGGCACCATGGCGGCACACTGGGAGCATTCGATCGCCGTGCACCCCGGAGGAATCTGGGTACTCACCCTCGCCGACGGCGGCGCCGCCGGCCTCGCGCAGTACGGCATCACGCCCGCACCCATCGCCTGACCCTCCGGCCGCCTCACGCGACCGTCGGCCCCGCGTCAGTCGTCGGACTCGAGGATCAGCTTCAGGTTGTCGAGCATCTGCTCGAGCGTGTGCTGGTTGATGCGGTCGAGCAGCTTGTTGTTCACGATCTTCTCGACGACCGTCTTGGGAATGTCGTAGACGACCTCGCTCGTGACCCGGGTCGTGCCGTCGCCGAGGTCTTCGAAGACGTAGTCCCAGGTGGCGTTCACGTCGCCGGTCGTGCGCAGGGTCACCTGCTTGTCGCGGTCGAAGGTGATGCCCTCGGCCTTGCCGCGCAGGTCGGCGCCGGCCATGTTGAAACGCCAGTCGAAGGTCTGGTTCACACCGGGCGTCTCAGGCTCGATGTTCGTGTTCTCGTTGAGGTTGGGGATGAACGCCGGCCCGTTGACCGCCGAAGCCGTGTAGTCGAACACCTCGCTCACGGGGGTGCGGATGACGATGAGGGCTTTCGCGGTTGCCATGATTCTCCTCGATAGGTGTGGGACTCACCCTACGGCGAGCACCAGATTCTGAATGGATTTGCGGAGAACATTCTGGAAGAGCACCAGCTTCTTGGTGCGGCGGATGCGGAATCCGATCACCGTCACCGGGCCGAACCCGCCGACGTGCGCCGCGCCGATACCGGCGAGCGCGTACGAGGCATCCGCCCGTTCGACCTTCAGCCGCACCATTCCCGCGGCCTTCGTGATCGACGCGGCGACCTGGTCGCGGGGCACGCCGACCACGACCCACGGGCGCCAGATCACACCGACGACGGCCTGCAGCACCAACAGCGACCACAGAAACGGGGCCAGCGCGCTCAGGCATACTAAGAACAGGGCGAGTGCCACCGCGGGCTCGGCCCCGCGCAGCAGAACGGGTCGCTTCTTGGCCAGCGGCACCGCCACCAGGTGCAGTACCAGGAGCAGAACGACAGCGGCAACTACACAGAGGGCGATGAGCATCGTGGTCACAGTATGAGGTCGGTGGTCGCCTACGTGCAAGAAAGGTTCCCCCTCCCTCTCGTGTCGCTGCTCGCGGCGAGCTTCGCGGTGCTCAGCCTCGCCCTGTTCGCCGCCGAGCCGACCGGGTCGGCCCTATGGTGGGGTCAGCTGGTGCTGCTCACCCTCGTCTTTCTCGCGCTTCTGCTGCGCTACCGGGTCACCGACGAGTGGAAGGACTTCGCCCACGACAGCTCGGTGTATCCGCAACGCCCCGTGCAGCGCGGCGCCATCTCGGTGCGCGCGCTGCTTCTGCTCGGGCTCGCCGCTCTCGCCGTCGAACTCGGGGGAGTCGTCGGCGTCTCGGGCGGCCACGGGCTGCTCGCCTACCTGCCCGTTCTGGCTCTCTCGGCGATCACCGCCGTGGAGTTCTTCGCCCGCGACCTGCTCACGCGCCACTTCACCCTCAGCTTCCTGCTGCACGAGCTCGTCTACCTCCCGCTGTTCGGCTGGGCCGCCTTCGCGCTCGGGGCGCCGCTCACCCCGGGCACCCTCGCGGGGGTCGTCGCGGGCACCCTGCTGTTCGTCGTCGCCGAGGTCGTGCGCAAGTTCGAGCCCCGGTTCGCGCCCGACGGCGCGATGGTCGCCGACACCTACACCGCGGTCTGGGGGCGCGGCGCGGCTATCGTGGTCATCGTGCTCTCCCTCCTGGCCTCGGCCCTCCTCGCCGTCGCCGCCGGGGCGAGCGTGCTGGTGCCCGGCATCGCGGCGGCACTGGGCGTCGGGATCGTCGTCGCCCGCCGCTGGGACCGGGCGGTCATGGTGCTCGGCGGGCTGAGCGTGCCGGCGCTCGCGGGGGCGGTGCTGCTGTGATTCTCACCGCCGCGTCGGTCGCGCTGATCGGCAGCAAGGCGCACGGTCTCGAACGGCTGCGCGAGAGCTACGGCGACCTCGTGCCCGAGTTCGCCGTTCTGCCCATCGCCGAGGCAGTGGTCGACTGGCCCTCCGTGCGCGACCAGTGCGAAACCCTCGTGGCCGGTTACCTGTCCGGCGCGGTCGACGACGACGAATACGACGCGAGGGCCACCCGCATCGCGGCCGGTCTCACGCTGCACGAACTGCCCGCCATCCCGTGGCCCTCGGTGAGTGTGCGCACCTCGGCGATCGCCGAAGACGGGCTCACCGACTCGTTCGCCGGGCAGTACCTCACCACGCTCGACTGCGCCCCCGCCGACGTCGCCGAAGCCGTTCGCGCCAGCGTGGCGAGCCTCTTCTCCCGTGCCGTCGCGAGCTACGCCCGGCTGAAACGGATGACCCGGCTCGAGGTCGGCGGCAGCGTCGTTGTGCAGCGCATGTTCCACGGCGACCTCACCGGGGTTCTCTTCAGCGAGAACGGCCGCGCCGAAGTCGAGCTCGCCTACTCCGCCTCATCGCGCAACACGACCGTCGACGGTGACGACGCCGAGAGCCTCGTGGTCTCCAAGCTCACCGCGATCCCCACGAGGCTCCCGGTTCCCGCCCGCCTGATCGAGATCGCCCTCGAGCTCGAGAAGCAGCACGCCCACCCGGTCGACATCGAGTGGGCGGTGCGCGGCCGCCAGATCGCACTGCTGCAGGTGCGTCCGCAGACCGTCGCCCAGCTCGCCTACGAGCTCGCCTGGGACTGCTCCAACATCGCCGAGAACTACCCCGGAGTCACGCTGCCGCTCAGCTACTCCTTCATCCGCGGCCTCTACTCGCGGGTCTACCCCAACTTCTTCCGCCTCCTGGGCGTGAGCGAGAAGCAGATCGCCGACAGCGCCCACGTGTTCCAGAACACGCTCGGCTACCTGCGTGGCCACGTCTACTACCAGATCGACAACTGGTACGCGATGGTCAAGCTCATCCCCGGATCCCGCCACAACCAGGCCTTCTTCGCCGCGATGCTGCAGCCCGCCCGTCACGGCGGGCCGCGAGAGAATGCCAGACCGGGGATCCGTGGGGCGATCGTGCTCGCGGCCCTGGGCATCCGTCTCGGCCTCTTGATGACGCGGGCGGATGCGCGCAGCCGCCGTTTCAAGCGGCTGTTCGCAGAGCGGCTGAACCGTTACGAGTCCCTCGACTGGCGGTCGCTGCGGGCCGACGCGATTCTCACGACGCTCGAGCGCATCCGCACCGACCTGCTGTCGCTGTGGGCGACGCCGATCCTCAACGACCTGAGAGTCATGGTGTTCCACGGCCTGCTGAAGACCTGGTGCTTCGGGCCGGAGCGGCACGCCGACTACCTCGCCTACCTGCGCGGGCTCACCGACCGCGCGTCGATCGCCCCGCTGCGCGCCCTGGCGACGCTCGGCGAACGTCTGCGCGAGCTGCACGGCACCGACGTCGCCGCCGTGCTCGCCTCGCCCGAGTCGCTCGGCCTCGTGTCCGCCTACGTTCGCGCGTTCGGCGACCGCACCCCCGACGAGCTGCAGCTCGAGAACCCGCGGCTCGGCGAGAATCTCGAGTCGGTCGTGACACTCGCCCTGCTCACCTCCCCGTCGCGCGCCGAACCGGCCGCCGCCCCCGACGTCGGCAACCTCAGATTCGGAACCGCGTTCATCGGTCGGCAGACCCGCAAGGCCATCGACTGGCGCGAACGGTTCAGGTTCAACCGCGCGCAGGTCTACGGACTGGCTCGCACGCTCTACGTGGCGTTGGGGGAGCGGCTCGTCGTCGACGGCGCGCTCGACGCGCCCGACGACGTGTTCTGGCTCACCGAGCAGGAACTGGACGCCGCGGTCTTCGGGCACTCGTGGGATTCCGACCTGCGCGCCACCGTCGCGCGCCGCCGCGGGGAGTACGCCGGCTTCGCGAACGCCGACCTCGCCCGGCGCATGGTGGGCAGCGGGCTCATCGCCCCGCGCACGCTCACGGCCGATGTTCCCGCGCAGGCGGCCGGCGCACTCGCCGGCATGGGTGTCGCGCCGGGCGTTCTCACCGCCGAGGTGCTGGTGGTCGGCGCGTTCGACCCGGCGATCGACGTGCGCGGCAAGATCCTCGTGACCTCGCACATCGACCCCGGCTGGACCCTGCTGTTCGTGCAGGCGGCCGGGGTCGTCACCGAACGCGGCAACGCGCTCTCGCACGTCGCGATCATCGCGCGCGAGCTCGGCATGCCCGCCGTGGTCGCGGCGGTCGGGGCGACGACGCGCCTCGTCACCGGCCAGACGGTCACCATCAACGGAACGACGGGGTCGATCGATGCGTAACAGCTACTGGGTGCGCACGATCGGGCCGGCCGGCGCCGTCTCGCTGCTCAGCCTCGCCGTGGCCTGGGCCGCGATCGGCCTCGCCGTCACCGGCCAGCTGCGGGCGAGCGTGCTGTGCGCGCTCCTCGCCTTCCTGCTCGACATGGCCGACGGCTACATCGCCCGCCGCTTCAAGGTGTCGAGCGAGTTCGGGCGCCAGCTCGACAGCATGATCGACGTCGTCAACTACTCCGTCTACGCGGCCGTGCTCTCTGCCTTCTACCTGGCCCCCGGCGTTATCGGGTGGGCGCTGGGCTTCGTCATCGTGGCCACCGGCATCCTGCGGCTGCTGCGCTTCAACATCGAGGGGTTCACCGACGACGAGCCGGTCAAGTACTACCGCGGCATCGTGGTCGTGCACCTCTCGCTCGCGGCCATCACCCTCCTGCTGCTGAAGCAGTGGCTCGGCGACGTCGCGCTCGTCAGCGTCGTGGTGCTCGCGGTGTTGTCGGTGCTGCAGCTCAGCCTCATCCGCATCCGCAAGACCGGGCGCCAGGCGCTGTGGGCGAGCCTCGTTGTGCCGCTCGCCGTCGGCGCGATCCTGTGGTTGACGTAGGGCGCCGCTTCGCGCATCCGCGTCACGGGCAGATCGCCGACGCCGTGCTCGCCCGCGCCGCGAGTTCGCCCGAGATCACCCCGCGGCCGCGCGCCGAACTGCTGCGCGCACTGCGGCACGACCGGCTCGTCGTCGCGCACGACGGGGACCGCGTGGTCGGGTGGTTCCTCTCCGAGCCGTGCGGCCGCGGCGTTCACGAGCTCGGTTTTCTCTTCGTCGATCCGTCGGCGCGCGGCGACGGTGTGCTGCTCGCCCTCCTCGACCAGGCGCTCGCGATCGAGCCGCGTGCGGTCTCGGTCACCTTCCGGCCCGACTTCGCCCGCTGGCTCATCCGGGCGCGCGGCTTTCGCCGGGTGACGCTCGCGACCGTGACCCGGGCCTCGCGCGGCCGGTTCCTGCTGCGCCGACTGGCCCCCGGCAGGCTCGGCATCGCGCTTCGGCGCACCAGCGGGGGCGAGGCCTGGTACCTCGTCCACGGCGCGTGATGGTGTTCGTCGCGGCCACGCTCGTGCTGGCGGCGTGCCTCGGGGCGCTCGAACTGCTCGTGCGCCGCGCGGGGTGGCGGCACGAGACCACCCGGCGCATCGCCCATGTGCTCGCGTGCCTCTACGCCGTCGTCTGCCATTCGGTGCTGCCGCTGTGGGGGTTCGTGCTGGCGTGCAGCCTCTTCATCGTCACCCTCGTGGTGTCGCGCAGACTGCGGGTGCTCACCGCGGTGCATGTCACCCGGCGCGACTCCCTCGGCGAGGTGTACCTGCCGGGAGGGATCATCATCGCCGCGCTCGCGGGAGCGGCGGCGGACTCGCAGGCCGTCTTCCTTGCGAGCATCCTGATTCTGAGCTTCGCGGATGTCGCGGCCGGCGTCACCGGCGACCTCCTCCGCTCCCCGCGTAAGACCTGGCGGGGTTCCCTGGCGTTCTTCGTCGTGTCGGCGGTGATCGTCGTCGCCTGCGGATTCTCTCCGCTCGCCGCCCTCGCGGTGTCGGCCGTCGGCGCCGCGGTCGAGCGCGTCTCCTCGCGCGGAACCGACAACCTCACCGTGCCAGCCGCCGCGGGCCTGCTGCTGGCGCTGCTGCCGAGCTGACGCCGACCTGAACCCAGCCGGCCAGCTCGGCGTCGTCGTCGATTCGTGCCGCAGGAACCGTGAGCCAGCTGCGGCCCATCTGCCGACCGTTGCGCATGCGGGCCTGCGCCGCGCCGCGCTCTATCAGGCGCTCATAGTCTGCCGGGTCGGCACGTACGAGCAGATCCCCTTCGCGGCCGGCGGAGACCACCAGGCGTTCGTCGACCATAAACGACAGGCCGCCGAACATCGTCACCTCGCGCACGTCGGGGTGGGCGGCGAGGAGGTGGCGCACTCTCTGTGCGAGGGCGTCGCGCCGCCCCGGGCGGCCCGGCGGCTCGGCCGGAGAGACTGCGTCGGTCACTGGCGACTCCCTGTCAGGCACAGCGGAACGGTCTACCTAGAAAATATGCGCGCGGGCGCGCTGGCGTGTCAACCCGGGCTCAGGCGCGGCGCGACTTGAGGCGCAGGGCGTGCATCGCCACGTCGGTGAGCGCGTGCACAACGAAGCCCGCGATGCCGGCGGCGGCGGCGAGGCCGAGCGGCACGCCCAACGCGAGGTAGACGAAGAACACCACGAGAACGCCGTCGCCCAGGTCGACCGCCTGCTGGATGGTGCGCAAGCTGCCGAGCGTGCTCGAGTCGATGCCCAGGCGGCGCTTCACAAAGCTGTTCGCGAATTCCCCGGCGTTGTAGGCGAGCCCGACGAGCAGCCCGACGAGCGCCCCCGGCCACTCGTGGAACACGGGCGCGCTCGAGCCGGTGACGCCGAGCAGCGCGCCGACGACGATCGCCCCGCCGGTGTAGATCACCACCCCGCGCCACGTCTTGGTCGGGCCGAGAACCGGGCGACCGCCCAGCCGGGCGCCGCCGTCGACGGGCAGGTTCAACTGTGCGAGCCATCCGCGTTTCAGAACGACGATGAGCAGGATGCCCGGCAGGAGGATCGGCGCGAGGAGCGATGCGACCCAGACGAACGACTGCACCGCGCCACCCCCTGCAGAGTTCGCCGGAAGCGGACCGGCAGTATAGAACGGACTTGGCGAAACGCCCGGGAATGACCTAAGCTTGATCTTTGGTGTTTCATGCCGACATTTGTCGTGCCGCCGCTCCCGCAACTTTACCGGTCTTTGGCCGCGAGGGTGCGGGCGGGAAACGCCATTATCCCGCACGACCAATCAAACAATACTTTTAGCGACGAAGAGGCTATGGCCAAAAAAGACGGTGTCATCGAAATCGAAGGCGCAGTAGTCGAAGCTCTGCCCAACGCAATGTTCCGCGTTGAGCTGACCAACGGCCACCGTGTTCTTGCTCACATCTCGGGCAAGATGCGCCAGCACTACATCCGCATCCTCCCCGAGGACCGCGTGATCGTGGAGTTGAGCCCTTACGACCTGACCCGCGGCCGGATCGTTTACAGGTACAAGTAAACCGCCGCTACAAGTAACTGTTTGCTGGAAAGTAACGGCTCTCGGCATCCCGTGAGCACGACGACAGCGACAACAAGGAAACACAATGAAGGTCAACCCCAGCGTCAAGAAGATCTGTGACAAGTGCAAGGTCATCCGCCGTAACGGCAACGTGATGGTCATCTGCGAGAACCCTCGTCACAAGCAGCGCCAGGGCTAACAAGTCCTCGGACTTGTAAGCACCACCAGCACAACTACATAGCAACCCCAGATCCTTCTCGCGAAGGGGACACCATCGGTTGGAGGCCGGTGCACAGGAGTTGCTACAGACCTCCAATAGGTAACAGGAGAAGCCACCATGGCACGTCTAGCCGGCGTCGACATCCCGCGCGACAAGCGCGTAGAGGTCGCACTGACTTACATCTACGGTGTTGGCCGCACGAGCGCT
>Ga0247808_10001332_pt1 | contig 11923 bp, 15 predicted proteins | sample UWRJL089202R1_FD_179914 | JGI IMG/M metagenome (GOLD analysis project Ga0247808, IMG submission 179914) | Plant litter microbial communities from Arlington Agricultural Research Station in Wisconsin, United States - UWRJ-L089-202R-1 | ecosystem: Environmental > Terrestrial > Plant litter >... | reverse complement strand
CAGTTCAGCATCCCAGCTTTCTTTAACGTCACACCAGTGGCAACCAACATCACAGCCCCCTAAACGAATAAAGTAGGCTGCTTTTCCTGTATTGAAACCTTCTCCCTGGATGGTATAAAATTCCTCCATTAAAGGAAGTAACGTGCCGTCTGCTGGTATTTGATGTGCCATATTTGAGGCCGCAAAGGTAAATAAAATAATATAAGCAAAGGTGGAAGTACGTATATTGACATTTTTAATGACCCCGTAATGAATATATCAGCACGATCTTAAATGGCAACACTAAACTGGATTAAAGTAAATGAACCTATTCCCACGGAAGACTTTGTTCAACAGATAAAACTCGAGGGTAAAAAGTTATGTCTCGTAAGAGCAGAAGGAAAACTTTATGCGGTCGAGAATACCTGCCCACATGCAGGCGGTATTTTGAGTGGAGGATGGTGTAAAAACGGCAATATTATCTGTCCCATTCACCGCTGGGAATATAACCTGGAAAATGGGAGAGGTGCTTCCGGTCAGGGTGATTATATCAATACGTATCCAATCGAAAATCGTGACGACGGAATATACATAGGCATTAAGATCGGTTTATGGAAAAGACTATTTAGTTAAGCTGAAAGAATTAGTAGATCTCGCCTTTAGCTGATGCAAGAGTGTTTTTTAACAAACCTACTATTGTCATTAGCCCAACACCACCAGGAACTGGCGTTATCCAGGAGGCCTTCTCAGAAACACTTTCGAAGTCTACATCACCAAATAGCTTGTATCCTGATTTTGTAACGTCTGAAGTTTCTCTGTTCATTCCAACATCTATCACTACAGCACCTGACTTTACCATGTCTGCAGTAATAAAGTTTTTCTTACCAATAGCAGCGATAATGATATCTGCCTGAAGCGTGATCTCTTTTAGATTCACCGTTTTGCTATGAGTTAATGTTACTGTACAATTGCCTGGGTTAGCATTTCTTGCCATTAAGATACTCATCGGACTACCAACGATGTTACTTCGTCCTACTACTACGCAATGCTTTCCTACGGTATCAATATTGTAGGCTTCCAGCATCATCATAATCCCGTAAGGTGTAGCAGGTATGAAACACGGAAGGTTACGCATCATTCTACCAAGATTGACAGGATGAAAACCATCCACATCTTTTTTATGGTCAATAGTTTCAGTGACTTTCTCAGGGTCAATATGTTTTGGTAAAGGAAGTTGAACAATAAGACCATCAACTCCTGCATCCGTATTGATCTCTCTGATTTTATTTAGCAGCTCTTCTTCAGTTACAGAAGTATCATAACGTACCAATGACGATTTAAAACCTACCTTTTCGCAGTTCTTCATTTTGCTGGCAACGTAAGTTTCGCTACCACCATCATTGCCAACTAATATTGCAACCAAATGCGGCTTTCTTCCACTTTCTGCTAAGAAAGCTGCTGCTTCATCAGCAATAGATAATTTAACTTTTTCTGATACGTATTTTCCGTCAAGTAACTGCATGGTCAAGGCTTGTTGCTTTGTAAATTAATTAATCAAGTTTCAAAACCGCCATAAAGGCCGTTTGAGGGATCTCTACATTACCAACCTGGCGCATGCGTTTCTTCCCTTTTTTCTGTTTCTCCAAAAGTTTACGCTTTCTAGAAATATCACCACCATAACATTTCGCGGTAACATCCTTACGTAAAGCTTTAACAGTTTCTCTAGCGATGATTTTAGCGCCAATAGAAGCCTGAATGATGATTTCGAACTGCTGACGAGGAATCAACTCTCTTAATTTCTCACAAATTCTTTTACCGAAATCATAAGAATTGCTTCTGTGAATTAGTGAAGATAGTGCATCAACTGGTTCTGCATTTAAAAGAATATCTAACCTTACCAAATCAGACTTACGGTAACCTATTTGATGGTAATCAAAAGATGCATAACCTTTTGATATGGTTTTTAATCTATCGTAGAAATCAAATACAATCTCTCCCATAGGGATCTCAAACACAAGCTCAACTCTGTCAGATGTTAAGTAAGACTGGTTTACAATAATTCCACGCTTCTGAATACATAGGGACATTACTGGTCCGACGAACTCAGATTTAGTAATGATGTTTGCTTTGATATATGGCTCTTCCACGTATTCCAGTTTACTTGGATCAGGAAGGTCAGATGGGTTATTTACAATGATCAGATCAGCCTTCGTGGTCATTGCCTGATACGAAACGTTGGGAACTGTAGTGATTACAGTCATATCGAACTCGCGCTCTAAACGTTCCTGAATAATCTCCATGTGCAGCATTCCGAGGAATCCGCATCGGAAACCAAAGCCTAAGGCAGCAGATGATTCCGGTTCAAAAACAATGGAAGCATCGTTCAGCTGCAATTTATGCATAGCCTCTCTAAGCTCTTCGAATTCGTCTGTATCAACGGGATAGATACCGGCAAATACCATTGGTTTTACTTCCTCAAAACCTTTGATAGGCTCAAGACTTGGTCTATCCTTATGGGTAATGGTATCACCAACTTTAACTTCTCTAGCCTCTTTGATACCCGAAATAATGTAACCTACATCTCCGGTTTTAATGACATCCTTTGGTGATTGCTTAAGCTTAAGCGTACCAACCTCCTCAGCAATATATTCTTTACCTGTTGCTACAAACTTAACTTTATCCCCTTTTCTGATCTCGCCATTCAGCACTTTGAAATAGGCGATAATGCCACGGAATGAATTAAATACAGAATCAAAGATAAGTGCCTGAAGTTCACTTTGTGGGTTTCCTAAAGGTGCAGGAACACGTTCCACGATTGCTCTTAGAATATCATGTACGCCTAATCCGGTTTTACCGGAGGCAGGAATGATCTCTTCTCGTTTGCAGCCAATCAATTCAATGATCTGATCTTTTACCTCCTCTGGCATGGCACCAGGCAAGTCCATTTTGTTGAGGATTGGAATGATCTCTAGATCATGTTCCAATGCAAGGTATAAGTTAGAAATGGTTTGTGCCTGAATACCTTGTGAGGCATCTACGATCAGTAGGGCACCTTCACAAGCTGCGATGGATCTTGATACTTCGTAAGAAAAATCTACGTGTCCTGGTGTATCAATCAGGTTTAATATATAAGGTTGCCCATCCTGGATATAATCCATTTGGATGGCATGACTTTTAATGGTAATTCCACGCTCACGTTCCAAATCCATATCATCGAGCAATTGTGCCTGAGATTCTCTTTGGGTAATCGTATTGGTGTACTCTAATAAACGGTCAGCCAAAGTGCTTTTTCCGTGGTCAATATGTGCAATTATGCAAAAATTACGTATATGCTTCATCAGTGGCGCAAAGATAAGATTTTGCTCGAACTATTGGCCAGCTCAATAAGATTCTTTACGGTAGGGCTATCAGTCAGACTATAACTGTACTCATCGGCGTCTCCGCCCATTGAAATGCGGTCATTTCTGCAAGTCATTTTACTAGGGAAAACCTTCCTCGCGGATCCATGAAATTCTTTTACACCAGTTTCTGTAACCAGTTCTGCAATATTATCAATCGCAACTCCTGCTCCAGCCATAATGATTATGCGATCTTGGGCCTGATCAGTCAATTGCCTAATAATTTGCGCGCCTGCTAATGCTGAAGGATATCCGCCTGATGTGAGAATTCGATCAGCACCTAAGGAGATAACATCTTCCAAAGCTTTAAAAAGATCTGCACTCATGTCGAATGCCCTATGGAAGGTGACTTTCATAGGTTTTGCAAGAGCGATCAATTCGGCACATCTATCTTTGTCAACGGTTCCGTCTGCATTTAAAATGCCAATAACAACGCCATCACATCCCAGCTCTTTGCACATCAGGATGTCCTCACGCATCAACGCAAACTCCAGGTCTGAATAAAGGAAGTCGCCACCCCGGGGTCTTATAATAGGATAGACTTCAATCTTCAAATGTTGTTTAGCTAGTTTTATTTGGGCATAACTTGGTGTAGTTCCACCCTCTAAAAGGTTGTCGCAAAGCTCCACCCTAATTGCACCACCTTTCTCGGCTTCAATTGCTGAAGCAACTGAATTGGCACAAACCTCCATGTTTATCATACGCGCTTAACTATAATAACTTTTGCCAGGAATTAGAAGGTCATTCTTTTTCTCATCGCATACCGCGAAGCTAAAACCTGTTTGGATAGCATAGGCACCGTATTCACCCTTTTTGTTTAAAGCTAAAAATCCAACCTGTATGTTTTTTGCGATGTCTGGTTTTTTCTTAATAATTCGAAGTACTGCTTCTTTACAAGCTGCTTCGGGAGACAAACCTTGTCTCATTAATTCAACTACAAGAAAGCTTCCAACGTTCCTAATCACTTCTTCTCCGACACCAGTAGAGGTCGCTCCACCAATTTCATTATCTAAGTATAAGCCTGCGCCAATAATGGGACTATCGCCAACCCTTCCATGAAGTTTATAGGCCATTCCGCTTGTTGTACACGCACCAGATAAATTACCTTTAGCATCCAGCGCCAGCATTCCAATAGTATCATGGTTATACTGATTACCAGGAAGTTTAGTAGGGGCAGCTTTATCGTAAAGCTTGTTCTCAATATTCATTACTGGAGCATATTTCGCGGTTTTTAGCCACTCTTTCCACGCAGCTTCACTTTCTTTAGTCAACAGGTTTTCCTTCTTGAACCCATTTTCCAGCGCGAATTGCAACGCGCCATCGCCGACAAGCATTACATGTGGCGTTTTTTCCATCACTAGTCTTGCAACGGATATTGGGTGACTGATGTGTTCCATTCCTGCGACTGAGCCACAGTTGCCGAGCTCATCCATGATGCAAGCATCAAGCGTCACATGCCCGTCCCGATCTGGTAGTCCGCCATACCCAACTGTTTGAATTTTTGGATCTGCTTCTGGAACTCGGACACCTGCCTCTACTGCATCTAACGCTCTACCACCAGATGATAAAACCTTCCAGGCAGCTTGATTTGCAGGGATTCCGAAATCCCATGTAGAAATAACGATAGGCTTGGAAGCAATTGAACCTGCAGAAGATGGGATTATGGTGGCCAAACTACTTTTATCGACTGCTAATAGCGATGCGGATATTGCCGTGGCTTTAATGAATTTTCTGCGGTTAAACATTGTACTTATAAATATTATAGGATTTCAAAATTATCTGCATCTTTTAAAAAGGGGAAAGACTGACGCGTTTTTACCAATTCCTCATAGCCGATGCTAAAAGTGTATAAGTCTTCGTCTTCCGGTTTGTAGTAAATCGTTTTACCCATTGGGTCGATACATTGCGAATGGCCACTGTAGTATACTTCTTTCCCATCATGACCAACTCGATTGACACCAATAACGTAACTCTGATTTTCGATTGCACGAGCAGGGATTAAAGCATTCCAATGTGTGGCACGCTTGTCTGGCCAGCTGGCGATCAGCAATAATATATCGTATTCTTCATTTCTGTTTCTAAGCCATACCGGGAAACGGAGGTCGTAACATATTGCCAATCGGATCTTCCATCCCTTCAGTTCAACTATTACATTTTCCTTACCAGCCTGATAGTTTTTATCTTCATCACCGAGTCCAAAAAGATGGCGCTTATTATAGAAGCTAAACGTTCCATCCTGGTGCATCCAAATTAAGCGGTTATAATAAAGGTCATTTTCTTTTATGATAAGGCTTCCTGTAACTACACAATCATACTTGGTTGCTATTTGGGCCATCCATTGCATGGTTTTGCCATTCGTTTCTTCCGCCAGCGCTTCAGTATTCATGCTGAAACCGGTGTTAAACATTTCTGGTAATATGATAAGGTCGGTTTTCTCCTTAATGCCCATGGATAACCTCAGGGCAAGGTTTTGAAGATTTTTATCAATGTTCTCCCAAAACAAATAGGCCTGAAAAACGGTGATTTTTAGATTGCTAATGTTTTGGTAGTTGGAATCCTCCATAGTTCTAATTCAATTAGATGTAACTTATATTTTCATTAGTCTTTCAACGGCTTTTTCCAAGGTTTCTTGCTTTTTAGCAAAACAAAACCTTAGTACCTGATGATCCGTATTTCTGATATAGAAGGCTGAAACAGGCACACTTGCCACGCCAAATTCTTCCACTAATCTTATAGCCATATCTTTATCGCTAAGATCGCCAATCTGATTGTAGGTGACACATTGGAAATAGGAACCATTACAAGGTAATAATTTAAATTTAGTTTCGCTGAGCAGCGCTCTGAACAGATCCCGCTTTTGCTGAAAAAATCCTGCAAGCTCCATATATCTGGCAGGGTCACTTAAATATTTAGCAATTCCAACCTGCATTGGTGTATTTACGCTAAAAACATTAAACTGATGAACTTTTCTGAACTCTTTCATTAAGTATTCAGGAGCAAGACAATAACCAACTTTCCAGCCAGTTGCATGTAATAGCTTACCAAATGACGCCACTACAAAACTGCGCTCCCGAAGCTCTGGATATTTTGAAACGCTTAAATGTTGTTCTCCATCATAAATGATGTGTTCATAAACTTCATCGCTCAGTATTAAAATATCAGTATTCTTTGTAAGCTTAATCAGTTCCTGTATGTCTTTCTCTTTAAGCGTTCTCCCTGTGGGGTTCTGAGGACTATTCAAAATGATCATTTTCGTATTCACTGAAAATAGCTTCTTAACCATATTCCAATCAATTTCATATTCCGGGGGCGCCAAGCCAAAGGGTTTTACTAGTCCTCCAAATAATTTAATTGTAGGAGCGTAGCAATCATAAGCGGGTTCAAAAATGATCACCTCATCCCCAATATTTATCGTCGCGGCAAGGGCGGTAAAAATAGCCTGGGTTCCACCAGCAGTAACAGTGATTTCTGTTTCCGGATCATACTTAGCCCCATATAACAACTCATTTTTTTTTGAAATTACATTTCTCAACTCTGGAGCTCCTGCCATAGGTGCATATTGATTATGCCCATTCTTCATTGCTTCGGCAACATAAGTAACCAGCTCTGGGTCGCAATCAAAATCAGGAAAGCCCTGAGAAAGATTGATTGCGTTATGTTCTGCAGCAAGTTTAGACATAACAGTAAAAATGGTTGTGGCTACTCCTGGTAATTTAGATTGGATAGGGATCATGTACAGCGAAAATAGAAATAATAATTATCCTCTTATATCAGAATTATTTAATAATTTCAACCTGCTATGACTTTTAAAACTAAAGAGAGCAAGCTGCTGCTCATCCTCGGGTCTTTTTTTGTTGCAAACGCTATCTTATCAGAATTCATTGGTGTAAAGATCTTTTCAGTGGAAGGTACATTAGGAGTCAAGCACTTCGATATTAATCTGCTTGGTGTCCCCAATCTCTCTTTTAATATGTCGGCCGGTGTGCTTACCTGGCCCATTATCTTTATTATGACCGATATCATCAATGAATATTTTGGTGTAAAACAAGTCAAGTTTCTTTCTATCCTAACAGCTATACTTATTTCCTATGCTTTTATTGTCGTAGGCGCCGCAATGCATTTAACTCCTTCAGATTTTTGGGTCACGCAAACAGTGAACGGTAAGCAACTAAATATGAACAACGCCTTTGCGGGGATATTTGGTCAGGGAATGTGGATTATTGTAGGCTCAATTGTCGCCTTTTTGGTCGGCCAGATTGCAGACGTTTTGATCTTTCATAAGATTAAAAGAATTACTGGTGATAAGGCACTTTGGTTACGTTCGACGGGCTCAACGTTAGTCTCTCAATTTATAGACAGCTTTGTGGTGATTTTTATCGCATTTTACCTAAATCCACAGTATAGCTGGAGTTGGCAAATGGTAGCAGCAATCGGATTGGTAAACTATACCTATAAATTTATAGTAGCCATTGTAATGACGCCTATACTATATGTGGTACATAGCATTATAGATAAGTATTTGGGTAAGGACCTCTCACAAAGGATGATCTCTATGGCAGGAAGAAAGTAAGTTAGATTGGAAAGAATCTTTTTACATGTCTTAAAAGATTATCCAGATCAAAAGGCTTACTAATAAAATCATCAGAACAAGCTTCTTCTAGTACAGCTTTTTCGGCCGCATGGGCGGACATGATAATGACTTTCACCCCTTTAGTCCTTTCTTTTTCTCTCAACCCTCTGCAAATTTCAATTCCATTTCCATCGGGTAGCATCACATCTAAGAGGATCAAATCAGGTATCGTCTGTTCTAGTGATGTATAAAAATCCTTTACGTTTGAGGAAGATTCTACTTTATATCCTGATTCAATTAAAATGTATTCGACGATAAATCTTATGTCCTCATCATCTTCAACTACATGTATAAGTTTACCCATATTCAAGTGCCTGTATGTTTGAGAAAAATAACGCTCTAAAGGAAAAAAGGTTTTGAAAACATGGACTTAGTGCTCAAATAATATATATTTGGCGCATAAATTAAAATATTTAACATGGAAAAGTTTTCACAAGTAAAAGAATTATTAGCTTCTGTAGAAGCTGATGCAGAGAAGTTTTATAACGCTGGAAACAGCGCGGCAGGAACAAGAGTTCGTAAAGCAATGCAAGATCTTAAAGTTCTGGCTCAAGAAATTCGTGCTGAAGTAACTGAGAAAAAAAACAGCGATAAATAAGATTATTTATATACCAGCAGTGACACAGTCACTGCTGGATATTTTCCCCTCTTGTATGACATACACTCCTGATCCTAAAAGGTATACCCATAAGATGACATATAGACGTTGTGGAAACAGCGGCGTAATGCTTCCGATAGTCTCATTAGGTCTCTGGCACAACTTTGGTCACGTTGACCAACTGGAAAACAGCGCTAAGATTCTTCAGCTTGCCTTTGATAATGGAGTCACTCATTTTGACCTGGCCAATAATTACGGTCCGCCTCCAGGTTCAGCCGAAGAGAATTTTGGAAAGCTTCTTCATAGAGATTTCCGGGGTTATAGAGATGAAATGATCATTTCCACGAAAGCAGGTTATACGATGTGGGACGGTCCATATGGTGATTGGGGATCAAAGAAATACCTCGTTTCGAGTTTAGATCAAAGCCTAAAACGGATGAATCTGGATTATGTTGATATTTTTTACCACCATCGTCCGGATCCTGAGACGCCTCTTGAAGAAACTATGTATGCGTTGGATCTAATCGTTCGTCAGGGAAAGGCGTTGTATGCCGGAATATCTAATTACAAAGCGGAAGAGGCAAAGAAAGCCATTGCGATATTAAAAGATTTGGGAACACCATGTCTGATCCACCAGCCCAAATACTCTATGTATGAACGCTGGATAGAAGGCGGATTGCTTGATCTATTGGGAGAAGAAGGTGTGGGTTGCATTCCATTTTCACCACTTGCGCAAGGTTTGCTGACTAATAAATACTTAAAAGGGATACCAACTGATTCCCGTGCTGCAAAGACTCATGGTGCGCTACAACAGGAGCAGATCACCGAAGAAATACTCCTTCAGCTCAATAAATTAAATGCAATAGCCCAAAACAGGGAGCAAACGCTTGCTCAAATGGCACTATCATGGATCTTAAGAGATGAGCGCGTTACATCTGTTCTCGTTGGAGCAAGCAAGCCGGAACAATTGGCAGATTCGCTGAAATGTCTGGATAACATGTACTTTGATGCTGAAGAGTTATCCCAGATAGACGCAATACTTGCTAACGGTTAATACAACTTCATGGAAGAATCTAAATCATTACCTGTACTAAACGCAGAAGAAATTAGAATACTTGGTGTGTTGATGGAGAAGTCTAAGACGACTCCCGAGTATTATCCTATGACCATTAATGCGATTACAGTTGCCTGTAATCAAAAAACTTCCCGCAAACCTGTTGTTCAGTACGATGATCAAACCGTAACTCTTGTATTAGATACTTTAAAGCGCAAAGGTCTTGTTTCAACAGCAACTGGTGGATCTAGTAGAGCCATAAAGTACAAGCATAACTTTGCTATCGTATTTCCAGTATTACCTGCAGAAGTATCTATTTTATGTCTTTTAATGTTGAGGGGTCCGCAAACCCCAGGAGAATTAAACACGAATTCTGGCAGATTGTACGAATTTGAATCTTTAGAAGAAGTACAGTCAGTACTAGAGCGACTTTCAGATCCGGAGCTATCATACGTAATGCAACTGCCCAGAAAAGCTGGTCAGAAAGAAACCCGTTACATTCATCTGTTGAGTGGGACGCCTGATCTCTCTCAACTAGAGCAAGAAGCAGAAACGCCTGGTAAAGTTCCTGGAGAATTAGAACTTAGATTAAGTAAAGTAGAAGAGGAGTTAGCGCAGTTGAAGTCAGACTTTGATAAATTAATGAAGGAGTTAGTCGGCTAAAGTCTTTTTAACTACCCCAACGCTATCATTCAACACACTATCTATTTTCACCTGTTTTTCTGTACCCGAGACTTCCGGAGCTCTGAGTTTTAATTTAGGCTCCGTACAGGACGAGCATAAAAGTAGGACGAAAGAAATGCGTAAAAGTGTTTTCATAACTTCTGACTAATTGATTAATTTAGTCAAAAGTACAAACAAACTTCAATGCTGCTTATACACGTTGCAGTTTTTACAAATCTATGTCTGAAGTCGTCCCCTAAAACAATTGTCTGTGTAGCCTGTTAGCATTTTATATATCTAATTATAAAAGCTATGGAAAACCAATCAGCACCAAAACCAGACTCAGAAGAGTACGATGTAAACCATCCGCAGAAAACTAGTATGCCAGAATACAACAGCAGTACCGACAAACGTGAAGGTGAAAAGTTACCTGCTATTGAGAACATGAATGATGAGGATGAGAAGGTAGAACCGGAAGATTCGAATAGAAGCAATTTGCCTCAGGCTAATTTAGGAAATGAAGCGGATGAGGATGAAGAAAAAGATGACGAAAGAATAATCAGGAGGTAAAATCCCCCTGTTTAATCTTTTCCTCTTCCTTCTGGGCAATTAATTTACCCTTTTTAAGGTCTATTCGGATGATATTATATAAACTCATATATACATTCGCGATCCAGATAATTGAGAAGCCAGCAATAATGTATCCCCTCCAATCTGAATAAAGTAGTGTATACTTTGTCATGATTAGAATTGCTAATGTTATATAGTGACTAAAGCAATACTCACAGGTAAGCATATAAAACACCTTTCTAAACAGGAATGCATGTGCGGTCTTCGATTTCTCTACGCAGTATTCCCTCGGCTCTCTGAAAATTTCTTCTTTTGTAACGGTCCAGGCGATGCAAGCAACTGGCAAAGCAAGTATAAATATCCAGTAAATAGGTTGAGTCATTTTAATTGGAATAAGTGATCCACTAATTCAGAACAAACTATTTAAAACATTGTTCTCACATTTGATTTTCATGAATAGATTATTGCGTAATTTGTTCTCCTACAAATCAAGTAAATAAGAGCTAATGGAGAAGAAGAAACACAATGTCTTTGAACGGATATCGAATAAAATTACTACCTGGACAGGAAGCGCTGCAGCATTTGGTACTGCTTTAGCAATTGTTGTTATTTGGGTGATTACAGGCCCCATATTCCATTATTCAGATACCTGGCAATTGGTGATCAATACAGGAACAACGATCATCACCTTTCTTATGGTATTCCTTATTCAGAAATCTCAAAACAAAGATTCAAAAGCGATTCAATTGAAATTAAATGAATTGATCGCTGCAAGCCGTCACGCCAGTAATAGAATGGTTGATATTGAAGATCTTACGGAAGCGGAATTGGATATCCTTCATAAGTACTATCAAAAATTATCTGATATCGCACAGGCTGACAATGATATTCATAAATCACATTCAATCGATCAGGCTGTAGTTAGACATAGAGATAAGAAAACATTGCGAAACGAAGAGAACTTTTAGGCTTATTTATTATTCCTCGTCATAAAATGGAAAGAGAAAGCATTATCATTATAGGTGGTGGCA
>Ga0247808_10001331_pt1 | contig 11924 bp, 9 predicted proteins | sample UWRJL089202R1_FD_179914 | JGI IMG/M metagenome (GOLD analysis project Ga0247808, IMG submission 179914) | Plant litter microbial communities from Arlington Agricultural Research Station in Wisconsin, United States - UWRJ-L089-202R-1 | ecosystem: Environmental > Terrestrial > Plant litter >... | reverse complement strand
TGCCGACAGATGTCGGGAAAGATCATCAACATCCACCACTCCTTCCTGCCCAGCTTCAAGGGCGCCAACCCCTACAAGCAGGCCTATGAGCGCGGCGTGAAGCTGATCGGCGCGACGGCGCATTATGTCACCGCCGATCTCGACGAGGGCCCGATCATCGAGCAGGACACCGCCCGCGTCACCCACGCCCAGAGCGCCGAGGACTATGTCTCGATCGGCCGCGATGTCGAAAGCCAGGTTCTGGCCCGTGCCATCCATGCGCATATCCATCGCCGGGTGTTTCTCAACGGCAACCGCACGATCGTATTTCCGGCCAGCCCCGGCTCCTACGCCTCCGAGCGGATGGGCTGATTCGGCCGATCCGGTTTGGTTCGCTCCCGGCTCTGGACGCCGGGGGGCCCCGCACTCTAAACTCCCGGAACTGAAGCCGGGAGTTTTGCATGTCTGACGCCGCACTTTTCGACCGTACGCAATGGCCGCGCCCGAACGTTTCGATCGAGGATGCGGCGAACATCCTGCGTGACGATTACGGCCTGACCGGCACGATCAGCGAACTCGGCAGCCAGCAGGACCGCAATTTTCGCGTCGATACGGACAACGGCCGTTACGTGCTGAAAATCTGCCGAGCCGAATACGCCGCCGTGGAGCTGGAAGCGCAGAATAGCGCCATGAGGCTGCTGGCCGCCAATGCGAGCGGCTTTCGCGTGCCCATGCCGGTGCCGGCCCTTGATGGCGAGGAAATCCTGTCATCGACCTTGGCCGACGGGGTGTACCGGATCCGCCTGCTGACATTTCTCGACGGCGAACCGCTGACGCGCAAAAAGCATCTGTCAGAACCCGTGGTGGCAGCGCTGGGGACGCTTTGCGCCACATTGGCCCGCGAACTCCAGGATTTCGACCATGCCGGGCTCGAGCGCGACCTGCAGTGGGATCTCCGCCGGGCGGGCCCCGTGGCCCTGCACCTGCTGACAGCGGTGGCTGATCAGGACCTCAAGGACGAGATTGCAAAGGCCATGGTCGCCGCCATCCGCCGCATTCGGCCGCTGGCCGACGACCTGCGGGTGCAGGCCATCCATCAGGATGTGACCGACGACAATGTCGTCAGCCGGCCGGATATCCATGGCCGCTGGATCCCGGACGGGGTGATCGATTTCGGCGACTTGCTGAAGGGCTGGCTGGTCGCAGACCTGGCCGTCACCTGCGCCTCGCTGCTGCATCACGGCGACGGCGATCCGTTCGTCATCCTGCCCGCCGTGCGTGCCTATCAGGCGGTGATGCCGCTGACCGAAGCAGAGCTGAAGGCACTGTGGCCACTGATCGTTGCCCGCGCCGGCGTGCTGGTGGCCAGCAGCGCCCAGCAGAGCGCCATCGATCCCGACAATGCCTATGTCAGCGACAACGCCGCGCATGAGCGTACGATTTTCGACGTCGCCACATCGGTGCCGCTGGCGCTGATGGAGCTGGCGATTTTCGACAGCGTCGGGCTGGCACCAGACCAGGCGCAGATGCCGCTCGGCCGGCTGTTGCCGGATATCGCGCCGGACAGCATCCGGCTTGCCGATCTCGGCGTGCTGAACCCGAATTTCGGCAACGACAACTGGAGCGATCCGGACATCGACTGGAAGCTTTTGGCCCGCGCGGCTGGAGCGACGAAAACCGCTTCGACCCGCTACGGCGAGTGCCGGCTGTCCTACACCAGGCTGCACGCGGCCATCGCCCCAGCGACATTCGCCCTGCATGTCGACGTCTGCCTGCCGGCGAGCACGGCCGCGGTTGCGCCGTTTGCCGGGATATTGCGGCGCGACGGGGGCCATATTGTTCTCGCCAGCGACACGATAGGCCTGCACATTGATGGTCTCGATTGCCCGTTTCTGGATGGCGCGGCGCTGGAGGCCGGAGAATCACTCGGCCAGGTGGGCGGCGGCGAAAGCGCGGTCGGCGGCCTGCGTCTGCGGCTGAGCCGCGACAGTGACCTGGTACCACCGCTGTTTGTCCCGCCGGCGCAGGCCGCAATCTGGGCAGCCTTGTGCCCCTCGCCCTCGGCTCTGCTCGGCATCGACGTCGATGCGCCCAAGCCTGCCGCCGCCGCCCTGCTGCAAAAGCGCCACAACCATTTTGCCCGGCCGCAAAAACACTATTATGCCACCCCGCCGCAGATCGAACGCGGCTGGCAGCAGCATCTGTTCGACGTCACCGGTCGCAGCTATCTCGACATGGTCAACAACGTCACCATGGTCGGCCACGGACATCCGCGTATCTCTGCCGCAGTCGCCGACCAGTGGTCGATGCTGAACACCAATTCGCGCTTCCATTACGCCGCCGTCGCCGATTTTTCCGAGCGGCTGGCCGCGCTGGCACCGGACGGGCTCGACACGGTGTTTCTGGTCAACAGCGGCTCCGAGGCCAATGATCTCGCCTTGCGGCTCGCTTGGGCGGCGACCGGAGCGAAAACCATGCTGTGCCTGCTCGAAGCCTATCATGGCTGGACAGTGGCCAGCGACGCGATCTCCACCTCGATCGCCGACAATCCGAACGCGCTCGAAACACGGCCCGACTGGGTGCGTCCGGTGGCGGCGCCCAACACCTATCGCGGCCCGTTCCGCGGCAGCGACACGACGGACGACTATGTCGCCACCGTCACCGCCGCGCTCGACCGGGTTGATCGCGAGGGCAAAAAGCTGGCCGGCTTCATCTGCGAGAGCGTCTATGGCAATGCCGGCGGCATTCCGCTGCCCGACGGCTATCTGCAACAGGTCTACCAGATGGTGCGCGCCCGCGGCGGCCTCTGCATCGCCGACGAGGTGCAGGTCGGCTACGGCCGACTTGGCCAGCATTTCTGGGGATTCGAGCAACAAAACGTCGTGCCGGACATCATCACCATCGCCAAGGGCATGGGCAACGGCCACCCGCTGGGGGCCGTGATCACCAGCCGCGCCATTGCCGACGCGCTGGAACAGCAGGGCTATTTCTTCTCGTCCTCCGGCGGCAGTCCGGTCAGTTGTGTGGTTGGCATGGAAGTGCTGGACATCGTTCAAGACGAACGGCTGCAGGACAATGCACGGCTGGTCGGCGACCATCTGAGGGCGCGGCTCGAAGCGCTGCAGCCGATTTTTCCGATCGTCGGCGCCGTCCATGGCATCGGACTTTATCTCGGGCTGGAATTTGTCCGCGACCACCAAACACTGGAGCCGGCGCGGGAGGAGACGGCAGCCATCTGCGACCGGCTGCTGCAGCTCGGCGTCATCATGCAGCCGACCGGCGATCATCTCAACGTGCTGAAGATCAAGCCGCCGCTGTGCCTGACGCTCGAAAGCGCCGATTTCTTTGCCGACATGCTGACAAGGGTGTTGGCCGAGGGCTGGTAGCGCCGCGATTCGCACATCCTCGTGAAACCATAAATACCGTGCCGGCGACCTCTTGCCAGATCCTTGTTGCTCGACCACTTAACGCCACGTTCAAAAACCAAGGCGGCTTGAGGGCCGTCCTGGCCACAGGGCTACAAATGAACGAACTTTTCACAAACTGGCCTCGGTTTTGTCATCTAAAAGAAAAATATTCCAGATATTCTGATTCTCGTTGATCGCAGACACGGTTTGGATTATTTTGACCCTTGCGCACTGCCCCGAATGATACTTGGCAGGCTGCTCCAGAAACGCCAACCAAGGAGAGTGACATGATTATTCAAAACGCCATTGCCGCTAGCCTTGGCTCGGTGAAACTGATGTGCAAATGCAAGGACCAGTCCTCCCGTCCCTGCTGTCGAATGTGACCTTCCGGTTTTTCCGTTCTTAAAAGTCAATTCGTCGAGGCTGCGTCCGCAGCCGCTCTGGGAGTCCGTTTCATGCAGAAGCAAGTTATCGAGTTTGCCGGCCAGTCGGTCGGTATCGTGGTGCCGGATCAGGACCGGCTGAAATTCATCGCCGTCAAATATCACGTCATCGATCTGGACGAGCAGCGGTTCGGCTCGGCCGACGAGGTGAAACGCGCCATCCGCGACCTGTTGCGCACCCGCAAGGCGGATGCGATTCATGTCTGATCGGCACGCATCCTCTCGTTGAAGCGCCGCCTCAGGGCGGCGTTTTGTTGCGGCGATATCGCGCCTTAGAAGGCAGTGAAGGTCAGCGTCGTCAACGAGCGGACGATGCCGGGGATCGAGGCGATGTTCTCGTTGATGAACTTGCCGATCTCCTGGTCCTCGCCGAGATAGACCTTGAGCAGCAGGTCATAGTCGCCGCTGGTGGAATAGAGTTCGGACACCAGTTCAGTCTTGTAGATCGCGTCGGCAACCTCATAGGTCTTGCCTGGAACGCATTGCAGCTGAACGAAAATTGGCTTCATGATGAGTATCCCGAGAACGTAGAGCTGATGTTTTGCGGCCTGCCCGACCTCAGGCATTCCAAGGCGGCACTATTGTCCCAAGCTTTTGCGCGACGCAAGACCAAAGCCGGTGCGCATCAGCCCGCCTCGCGTCCGGCCTCCGCCACCAGCCAAGTGCGAAAGGTCGCCAGCGGCGGATAGCTGCTGCGATCCGTCGAGCAGGCGAGATAATAGCGTTCCGTGCTCTCCATGTCGCCGGCAACAGCTTCCACCAGCTCGCCGCGTAAAAGTTCCTCGCGGATGAGGAAGGTCGGCAGCAGCGCAGCACCGAGGCCGGCAATGGCGGCTTGGGCCGCTGTCGCAAACTGGTCGAACAGCATGCCATGGACGCTGCCGAAGGCGACGCCCTTGTTCGCCAGCCATTTTTCCCAGGCATCCGGCCGGGTGGTCAGGTGCAGCAGCGGCACATCCAGCAGATCCTCGGGCGTCTCGATCGCATGCTCTGCCTTGAAGGCCGGGCTGCAGGCGGCCACCGTCCGCTCCGACATCAAAAACGTCAGATCGGCGCCCGGCCAGTGCGGCATGCCGAAATGGATGGCGGCATCGACCGCATCAAGCCGGAAGTCGAAGGAGGACAACCGGGTGACCAGGTTGATGGTAATGCCGGGATGCGCGCTGAGAAACCGGCCCAGCCGCGGCGCCAGCCAGCGGGTGCCGAAGGTCGGCAGGATCGCCAGCGTCAGCGTGCCGCCATTCGGGTTGGCGCGCAGGTTCAGCGAGGCCGAAGAGATGCGTCGCAGCGCATCGCGGATTTCGCGCGCATAGCCGTCGCCGGCCAGCGTCAGGCGGATGGTCTGGCGTTCGCGGATGAATAGCGAAACGTCGAGCTGCTTTTCCAGCGCCCGGATCTGCCGGCTGACGGCGCTCTGGGTGAGGTCGAGCTCGCGCGCGGCAGCCGTCACGCTTCCGGTTCGGGCAGCGGCTTCAAAGGCGGCCAGCAAGGACAGCGAGGGCAAAAAGCGACGGGCAGGCAGCATCTCATTCCCTTCCGGAATGAACTCTTGATCTAATATGGATATTCACCAGCGGCGCGCGGCTGTAAAGCCACAAACAGGTCTGCATCCGGCACGTGCCTGAACCTTGCGGGGACGGCAGCCCTGTGCGAGTTTTGGGATGAGCATGGTTGTTTGCAGGATCGACAATCCCATCCCGTGACGACCTTGTGCAATCCATGGAAACGCCTCGATGCTGAACAATCCCCGCTCTCACGGCCTCTGGGAAAAGACGGCGCCCGCCGCGCCGATGGCCGGCCCGCTGGACGGCGATGTCACCGCCGACGTTATCATCGTCGGGGGTGGCTATACCGGCCTGTCGTCGGCCCTGCATCTGGCTGAAGCCGGCACACGCGTCGTTTTGCTCGAGGCGCAGGAATTCGGCTTTGGCGGCGCCGGCCGCAATGTCGGCTTGATCAATGGCGGCATGTGGGTGATGCCCGACGATATTCCCGGTGTGCTGGGCCCCGTGCATGGCGAGCGGACCCTGGAGCTGCTGGGCGGCGCACCGCTGGCGGTCCGGACCTTGGTGGCCAAACACGAAATTGCCTGCGAGATCGAAACCAACGGCACGCTGCATCTGGCCGTCGGCGCCGATGGCCTGACGGAACTGGAAGCACGCGCAAAACAATGGCAGGCACGCGGCGCGCCGGTGCGCCTGCTTTCAGCAGAAGAGACCGCATCGCGGGTCGGCAGCCACGCCTATGCCGGCGCGCTGTTCGATCCTCGGGCCGGCACATTGCAGCCGCTCGCCTATGCCCGCGGGCTTGCCCGGACCGCGATCCGCGCCGGCGCAAGACTGCATACGGGCAGTGCCGTTATCGCCACGGAAAAGAGCGGCGACAGCTGGATCGTCAGGACCTCCACGGGATCGGTGACCGCCCAATGGATCATTGTCGCCACCGACGCCTATTCGACCGGCCCCTGGGAGCAGGTGCGCACCGAACAGCTGCATCTGCCCTATTTCAACTTCGCCACCGTGCCGCTCGGCGATAATCTGCGCCAATCGGTGCTGCCGAACTGCGAGGGCTGCTGGGACACCAAGGAAATCCTCTCCTCCTTCCGCATGGACAAGGCCGGCCGGCTGGTGTTCGGCAGCGTTGGCGCCCTGCGCAACACCGGCGCCGGCATCCACCGCAACTGGGCGAGGCGCTCGCTGAAAAAGCTGTTTCCGCAGCTCGGCGACATCGCCTTCGAGGCCGAGTGGTATGGCAAGATCGGCATGACCGCCGACGCCGTGCCGCGGTTCCACAAATTCGACCGGAACGTCGTCGGCTTTTCCGGCTATAACGGCCGCGGCATCGCCCCCGGCACCGTGTTCGGCCAGACTCTGGCACGTCACATCCTGGGCGAGATCTCCGAGGACGCGCTGCCGCTGCCGATCACCGCGCCAAAAGACCAGAAATTTCGCACCGCACGCGAACTCTATTACGAAATGGGCGCACAGGCCGCCCATTTTGCCGGCAACCGCTTCTGATTGCCCAACCGCCTTCCGATTTGTAAGATCGCACCAAAGAACCAGCTGGAAAGATTTTTATGACCCTTGCCAATCTCGACCTCGCCGCCGACGTCAAAACCATCCTGACCGACCTTGGCGTGCCGGCCGACCGCTTTAGCGGCGGTACGCTCGCCGTGCACTCGCCGATCACCGGAGCCCAAATCGGTCTTTTGCCGGAAGTGTCGGCTGCAGGCACAACCGCAGCCATCGATGCCGCCCACCAGGCCTTTCTCGAATGGCGGCAGGTGCCGGGCCCGAAGCGTGGCGAACTGGTTCGCCTGCTCGGCGAAGAACTGCGCGCCGGCAAGGCAGCCCTCGGTCGGCTGGTTTCGATCGAGGTCGGCAAGGTAACGTCGGAAGGTCTGGGCGAAGTCCAGGAAATGATCGACATCTGCGATTTCGCCGTCGGCCTGTCGCGCCAGCTCTATGGCCTGACGATTGCCACCGAACGCGCCGAACACCGGATGATGGAAACCTGGCACCCGCTCGGCGTCATCGGCATCATTTCCGCCTTCAACTTCCCGGTCGCCGTCTGGTGCTGGAATGCGGCGCTGGCGATCGTCTGCGGCAATTCCACCGTCTGGAAGCCCTCGGAAAAGACCCCGCTGACGGCATTGGCCACCCAGGCACTGTTCGAAAAAGCGCTCAACCGCTTCATCGCGGAAGGCGGCACCGCGCCCAAGAACCTGTCGACGCTGCTGATCGGCGGCCGCGAGATCGGCGAAGTGCTGGTCGATCACCCGAAAGTGCCGCTGGTCTCGGCCACCGGCTCGACCGCCATGGGCCGCGCCGTCGGCCCGCGGCTGGCCGGCCGCTTTGCCCGCGCGATCCTGGAACTGGGCGGCAACAATGCCGCGATCGTCTGCCCGACCGCCGATCTCGACCTGACGCTGCGCGGCGTCGCCTTCTCCGCCATGGGCACCGCCGGCCAGCGCTGCACCTCGCTGCGCCGCCTGTTCGTGCATGACAGCGTCTATGACGCGCTGGTGCCGCGCCTGCGCCAAGCCTATGGCTCGGTGACGATCGGCAACCCGCTGACCGACGGCACGCTGATCGGCCCGCTGATCGACAAGACCGCCTTCGACAAGATGCAGGCAGCACTTGGCGCAGCCAAGGCCGCCGGCGGCACCGTTACCGGCGGCGAACGCGTCACCGACAATGGCGCTGATTCCGCCTATTACGTTCGCCCGGCGATCGTCGAAATGCCGTCACAGACCGGCCCGGTCAAGGACGAGACCTTTGCGCCGATCCTCTACGTGATACGCTACAGCGAATTTTCGGAAGCGATGGCGCTGCACAATGACGTGCCGCAGGGCCTTTCGTCGTCGATCTTCACCAGTGACATGCGCGAAGCCGAAACTTTTGTCTCCGACATGGGCTCAGACTGCGGCATCGCCAACGTCAATATCGGCCCGTCCGGCGCTGAAATCGGCGGCGCCTTTGGCGGCGAAAAGGAAACCGGCGGCGGCCGCGAATCCGGCTCCGACGCCTGGCGCGCCTATATGCGCCGCGCCACCAACACCATCAACTACGGCAAGACGCTGCCGCTCGCCCAGGGCGTCAAGTTCGACGTCGCCTAACACCTGCCGATCCTCTGCTGTCGAAAACGCATCAACCGCTGGAAAGCGGTTGATGTTTTTGTGTGTCAGCTATCGCCCTCGGCGCACGCCTGACAGAATGCCGGTGCGCCCCAGAGCAGTTTCGCGTTTCTCCGAATCGCTGAACTGCTCTAACTCTCTGATTTGCCGCAGTTCCGGCCGCAAAACCGCTGCGCGCTTTTGCTGAACTGCTCTAGCCGGCAAGGATCGATAAAAAAATGCTCCGCAATCTCCTGACAGATATCGCCGGTGTCTCCGTCGGCAACGTCACCGACCTGACACTCGGCTCGGGCGTCACCGCCATCGTCTTCGACAGGCCGGCGATCGCCTCCGGCAGCGTGCTCGGCGGCGCCCCCGGCGGCCGCGACACGGCGCTGCTCGACCCGTCGATGACCGTGGAAACGGTGGATGCCTTCGTGCTCTCCGGCGGCTCGGCTTTCGGGCTGGATGCGGCGGGCGGCGTACAGGCGGGCCTGCGAAAAATCGGCCGCGGCCTGCAGGTCGGCACCACCCGCGTGCCGATCGTGCCGCAGGCGATCCTGATGGACCTGCTGAACGGCGGCGACAAGGACTGGGGCCTGCACTCGCCCTATCGCGACATGGGATACGAGGCCTTCCAGGCGGCCAGCACCGGCGATTTTGCCCTCGGCACCATCGGCGCCGGCACGGGCGCAACGACGGTCAACCTGAAGGGCGGCCTCGGCTCGGCCAGCGCCAGAACCGCATCGGGCCATACCATCGCCGCCATCGTCGCCGTCAATGCGCTCGGATCGGCCACCATTGGCAGTGGTCCGCATTTCTGGGCAGCCCCGTTCGAACAGGATGGCGAATTCGGCGGGCTTGGCCTGCCGCAGAAATTTCCGCCGGCCGACATCGCCATGCGCGTCAAGGGCATGACCGTGACAGCCACCACCATCGGTGCGGTGGTGACCGACGCGACGCTGACCAAGGCGCAGGTACACCGCCTGTCGATCACGGCCCATGACGGCCTCGCTCGCGCGCTGCTACCGGCGCATATGCCAAGCGATGGCGATACGGTGTTTGCCGCGGCCACCTGCGAAAAACCGGTGTCCGACGACCGCCAGCTGTTCTTCGAACTCTGCCATCTGGCGACGCTGGTGATGGCCCGCGCCATCGCCCGCGGCGTCTACCACGCCACCGCCCTGCCCGCCCCCGGCAGCCAGCCCGCCTGGCGCGACCGGTTTGCGGATCAGCCCGGGATAGATAAGAAAAAAACCTGACGCCGAGCCAGTCCTGCGTCCGCAGCGGTTGACGCGCTGGCCGGTCCGCTAGATCTGTTTCGGGAAAGGATGCCCGTCATGGGTGGCGAAGTGAACCGGAGCGTCGGACCAACCTCAGTTGACGCGCAGCCCGCCCCGCCAGATCTGTTTCAGAAACGGATGTCCGTCATGGGTAGCAATCCGCAACAGGTCTGCGCGCTTGCCGACGGCGATCTCGCCGCGATCGATGAACCTGGCCGCCTCGGCCGGGGTTTTCGACACCATCCGCACCGCCGCCGGCAGGTCGCAGCCAAACTCCGGATCGCCGGCAATCAGAAAAACGCAGTCGAGCAGCGAACGCGGCACATAGTCCGACGCCAGAATATCGATCAGGTCCTCGTCCAGAAGATCCTTCATGGCAATATTGCCGGACTGAGAGCCGCCGCGCAAAATGTTGGGCGCGCCGCCGACGATCAGCATGCCGAGCAGCCGCGCCTTGCGGGCCGCCTCCAGCGTACAGGGAAATTCGGAAATCGCGATGCCATCGGCCACCGCCTCGTCGATATGGTCGATTTCAGTGTCGTCATGGCTGAGCAGCGGAAGCCCGCGCGACTGCGCCAGCGCCACCACCTCGGGCCGCACCCGCACGCCGATCGCGCCTTTTTCCGCCACCAGCGCATCGATATGCGCCCGCACGGTCTCGGCGCTCTCGCCGGTGCGCTTGCAGGTACGGCCGATGAATTCCTCGATATCGCGGCTCTGGCGGATGCCCGGCAGGTGCTCCATCACGGAAATGACCTTGACGATCGGCCGGTCGATATTGGCCAGCGTCAGCGCCGGCGTCAGCTCGTCGGTGATCTCGCAGCGCAGATGCACGAAATGCTCGGCCCTGAGCATGCCGCCGGCCTGCGCGGTTTCCAGCGCCGCAATCATCGGCGCCAGAATCTCACGGCGCTCGGGATTGTCGCTCGTCGCGCCGACGCAGAGACTGTCGAACACGGTCGTCACCCCGCCGCCGATCACCTGCGCATCATGCGCCAGGGCTGCCCGCATGAAATCCCAGCGCACATGCGGGCGCGGATAGACGTGTTTTTCGAAATGGTCGGTATGGATATCGACCAGGCCCGGCAGCAGATAATCGCCATGCAGATCGATGGCGCCGGCCGGCGCCGCGCCCGTGTCGATAGCGGCGATCAGCCCGTCTTCGATCCGTACATGGCCGGTGACGATCTCGTCTGCCAGCACGATGCGCGCATTTGCCAGCACCAGCGTCTCGTCACTCTTTGCCATGAAATCCTGCTCTTTCTGGAAAATTGGCGCCGGGAGGCGCGCTTGCGGGCGTGATAGCCACCGGATGTGTCGGCCATATGTCGTTCAGATCGGATGTTGCGAGATGATCAGCTGAAGAAGCCGACAAGACCGCTGCCGGCTGACACCGCCGTATGCGCCAGGATGCCGAAATAGGTGAGCGTGAATACCACCATGACGAAGCCGGCGATGATCGCAAAACCATCGCGCTGCATCATGCCGATAGCAAACAGCAGCACGGCCAGCGCCGGCAGCGTGTTGGAAAACGGAATGATCCCGAGCGGCAGCATCAACAATACACCGGCAAACACCATCAGTAGTCCATTGATGCGATTAGAGACCGAATCCGCCGTCAGCGCCGACAAACGCGGCCGCACATATTTTTCCATTTTTTCGATGATCGCCGTGCCGCGCCGCAAGGTCGGCAGCAGATCCTTTGCCGCAATCCGGCGATCGAGCACCCGCACCGGCAACCAGGGAAAGCGGTTGAAGGCGATGCCGAAACTGATCAAAATGATGCCGGCGCCAAACACCGTGCTGACGCCGGGAATCGACACCGGCAGCATGAAGGGCAAGGTCAGCAGCGCGCAGGCGAGCAACATGCCCTGTTCACCAAGCCGATGGATCAGCTCCCGCATCGTCACCGTCTCGCCGCTGATCGCCCCGATCGTCGCCGTCAACGTCTCGCTCAGTTTCGCGCTAGTATCCTCGACCGCCTCGAACATGCCGCTCCTTCCGTGTTTGACAAATGGCAGTGCCTATAAACCAAGTTGGCGCCGGCTTGTCACGTTTGAAAGACGGATGTTGGCGAAGCCGTGTAACAATACGGGACGAGCGTCATGGGCTAAGCATCTAACAGGATGCGGAAAAAGGCCCTTGCTGCAGGGTGAGTGCCGTGATTCCATGCTGGTGTGATTGATTTGCGGGAGCA
>Ga0247808_10001328_pt1 | contig 11932 bp, 12 predicted proteins | sample UWRJL089202R1_FD_179914 | JGI IMG/M metagenome (GOLD analysis project Ga0247808, IMG submission 179914) | Plant litter microbial communities from Arlington Agricultural Research Station in Wisconsin, United States - UWRJ-L089-202R-1 | ecosystem: Environmental > Terrestrial > Plant litter >... | reverse complement strand
CACCGTACCCTAACGCAAGGGCCGGAGCGGCGGATAAAGAGCAACGTGCCCGCGACGAGTTCGATCGGATTCTTGGCGGAGCCGGGGGAGCTGCCGCCCCTGCTTCCGGAGTGCGATCTAGTGCCTCATTCCTACGACTCGATTTCTCAAAAGTGCTGTCGAAATGCTTTTTTTGGGATGCTGTTCAATCAGTGAGATTGGGTTGGATTTTCCCCAAACGCAGTCAAATTGCAGTCAAACTGCGTTTCATTCGAATGACGGACGCGGTGGGGCGGCGTCCAACGAGGGAAGTCCTAGCTCATAAATGCGCGCGAGCAGTCGAAGCGTGCGATCGGGGAGCGCGTCACCGGGGTAGAACGCGTCGAACAGTTCCTCCGCAGCATCGATGTCAGCAATATCGTTCAAGCGGAGGAGCTTCGCGATGTCGTCCGTATCGCGACCCGGCCGGGCTGCGGCTAGCTTCATCGCCAAAAGCGCGTCGATCGGTGCGACTGAGATCGATACGGATTCGTCGTAGTGCAAGGATTCCCACTCGACTGTGCGGCCAAGATGCGGGATGAACTGCGACGCGCGATCGTTGAGCCAATCGTCGGGCCAGCCGCGTTCGGCCGCGATTTCTCTCACAAGCGGAAGTAGGGGATCCAGCGGTTCGATCCGCGCATCGATGTCTGCTGTCACCGCGCGATCGAAGTACGAGAGGCGAAGAGCGGCACCCCCGACAATCCGAATGGAGATGCCGACGATTCCCGCGAGGCGCGCTCGCTGTAGGACTGCCGTCAATCCAGCGATGAGGTCGTCGCGATCGAGTGAATAGCCCACTAAACGCTCGCTAGTGTCCGACGTTCAAGCAACACATTTCGACGGCGGAACTCCGTCGGCACCTCATCGACATCTGGCTCGAGGTCGTATTCGCCCAGGTGGGGGGTGGCCGGCGCCTGCAGGAACCGTTTCGATTGCTTCACCCAGTCAGACTTTGGGAGGTTCGACTTGCTCAGCCAAAAATCCGACACCGCTGCGAGTGCGGCGTCCCATGCAGCAGATCCAGTCGGGGGTGGTTCTGCGAAGCTCAGAACCACTCGCTCCGCTCGTCCTGCCGATGCAAGCCGATCGGAGTAGTCGAGGAACGCGCGGAGGGCCTCATCGCGACTATCAGCCTTGACTGCGTTCGTGATTCGCTCGGCTGTGTCAACAGCATCGGGTCCGACTCCAGGCACTGCGACAATGCGATGCCCCGTGTTAAATAAGAGCCGTTCGAGAGTATCGACAGTCGGAATTCGTTTCCCGCTCTCGATGGTCGAGATGTCAGGTTGGCTTGTACGGGCTCTAGCCGCGAGAGCACTCTGGTTGAGTCCGCCGCTGGAGCGCGCGGCGCGGAGCAATATGGATGCAGGCATCACGCTCCTTCCAAGTGATCCGTTCGGACAAGTTTATATCCATTCAGATATATTTGCCGAATCTCAACCATTCTCTTACCCATTCCCTACCTTGGAAGAAGCAAAAGAAGGGCTAGCGACGAATAAGTCCTGATCAGCCGCCACCCCGAGCTGCGCTCGCTTCCCGACCCCCCACTCCGCAAGCTCTGTGTAGGGGGTCGGGAAGTAAAGGGTGGCGGCTGAGCAGGACAAGGAATGGAGTGATAAATCAATTGGCATGTTGTGGAGACGGTCGAGGAACCCAGAACAAAGGCAGCGTGAGATCTCAATCTTGATCTTGTCAATATAGGAACTTGGCGCGTTTAGTCGGCTGCAGCACGAAGAATGGCATGGCCGTCTATGTCGAGCGAAGAACACATTGCCTCGTAGTGCGCGGGGTTCACCCTATTGATCAGATAAAAGACCGATGCAAGGACCTGGACCCCTTCCGACACCTCCAACGGGCGTCCGATATCGCCTTCTTCGTTGTGAGAGTAGGCGTGAAGATATCGTTCGACCCGAAGTCTGACTGTGTCGGATCCCAGAAGGCTCATCGCACTTCGCATCCCATTATGAAAGTTTCCAATGTCTTTTGGAAACGTGAACGTTAGAAATGCTTCCAGCATCCGGCGCGCAGCGTTAGGGGCAAGAGCGAGAAGATCGACGCGCACGTGAATTGGCAAGCTTGGCTGGCTCGCCTCAAGAACAGTTTTTCCAACCTTCGCAAATAGGTAGTGGTACTGCGAGCGAAGACGTGCGCTCTCGTGCTTGTCCGTAGTCCATGGTTCAAAGGCAGGGCGCCTGCCTTGGGGGCCCTCGTAAGCATGTAGGACGTTCGCCGTAAATCCGCCCAATATATGGTTGCGCGCGGTTTCGAGCTGAATCAGCCATTGCCGAAATAACTCAAAGCTGTGTGTCAAGAGGAAGACCTGTGTGGCAGTTGTGACAGAAACAAGTTCTGCCCAAATGTGCGCGGAAGCTCCAAAGAGGACGTCTTGATCCAAGCTCGACACCGGGTCGTCTATCACTACGATCGGATTTGCTTCTCCAGTGCGTCCTGTGCGCAAGCTTGCCAAAAAGTGAAGCAACGATATCGCGGTGCTTTCACCCTCACTCAAGAACAACGCTGGCTGTCCCATGCGCTCGATGCGGTACCGATGCCCATCGCCTGCAAGTTCAAAAGTAAGTTCCGACCGCCCGAGGAGTCGTGCGACGTCTCGTGTGAGCTCCAAAGCTCCAGGTATGGGATTCGCATCCGCGCGCTCGAGTTCCACAATTTGCAAAGACACGACTTGAAGCTCTATGCGCTCCTCCTCAGCGAGTCGAGTCTCTGTGCTTTGGCCGGTCGCGAACTTCGCAGCTTTTGACTGCACTTCGGAAAGGCGCAAATTTTCGACGCGTAGCGCGGCGGCGAGTTGATCATTGTCATGGGAAAGGCAACGTTTGTTGTGAGTATCAAGGATCGCGTCCAATCCTGAAGTGTCCGGGACGTCGTACGAACAATCAGATGGCAGCGAGACGACCTGAAAAGGATTGGCTCGTTTCGAATTGATCAATTGAATGAGGGTGTCGACGCTCTTTCTAAACTTTGCGGCCTCACGCTGGTACCGGGATCGAAGACCTAGAACCTCCTGTGCCAAGTCCGGGTACACGTCGTTATGGCGAGCAACCGAGTCCAAATAGCGCTCTGCTATTAACGCGGAATTTTCAAGTCTTTTCGCAGCGTGATCTAGCTCTTCCTGCAAGCGTCGAATTGCCTCATCGAAATGCGCCTCAAGAGCGTGCCGACGTTCTACTGTCAACGTCTGCCCGCAGAACAGGCACTGCTCCAAGTCAACATGGAGTTCAATGCCCTTCTGCACCCAGCTAGCGCGGTGGTCGTCGCTTAGCTCGCTGAGTGCCGTCGACACCACATGTGTCTCGAGTAGGCGCCGGACGGCGCTCAGCTCATTGTTGTTGTCGATGGGTGTACGCGGCACGACTGCGACGCTTTGCTGTCGCGGAAGCGCAACCACCTGCAAGTCGGACGCTGGATCAATAGAGACAGGTGCGATGTCCTGAGCTAGGCGCTCGCGGACAGTTCCTTTGTGGTACTTGCCATTCGATCTGTAGCGATCCAGTGCGCCGAGCTCCTGCACGATTAGGCGGGCCGTCGTCACATAGATGTCGTCCAGCGCCCTCGTGCTCGATCCAATGGCGCTTTTCCGGCGCCGAATCGACTCTTCAAGATCCTGTTGCCGACGTTTTGCGGCTTCAAGTTCCTCTTGCGCCTTCACGTTCTCTGGACCCAAGGTGAGCAGAGTATCCGGGGAAGGGCCGTCCTCGTGCTCCAGACGCATGCTCAGCGCGACGTATTGGCGATTAAATACTCGTACTTTCCGCCAAAGCCACATCGAACCTTCGGTTATTGGAATCGAAACGCCATTAGGGTCTTCCGCGATGCCCGATAGGCCCGGGCTGAAGGCCGCCTCGGAGCCGCACTGCTGTAATAAAGACGCGAAAGTGCTCTTCCCGCTGCCATTGGTGCCGTAAACCAAGTTGACTCGCTTGAAAGGTTTGGATGCCGGATCGTTCCTCCAAGACTGAAATATTCGGAAGTCGTTCACCATTGATATCTCGCGGAGCATTACGTTCCTTTGCGCTTGTTCCGACGTTTCCAGGAATGAGGATCAGTCTGTTTCTCTGAGGATGTAGGTTCAGCCGCGTTGGACCGCGTTGATCTCCTGCGGTGCCGGTTCGAGCAGCGTCACGGTTGAGAATTAGAAGGCGACAGATCAAGCTGTGAGCAGAGAACTTCATGGGGAGTAAAATCGGCCTCTGACAGGCTATTTATGTGGTGCCCCCAGGCAGATTCGAACTGCCGCCCCTGCCTCCGGAGGGCGAAAGCCAATCCTGTAGTGGTGCCAATTCGAAGCAACTTCCGCATGATTTCAATGTTTTTCGGTCATCGCGGAGCGTCTCAAAACGGCTGGGTTTTTGTGAAGTGTTGCCATTCTGTTGCCACGGCCGAGTTGAACGGTCTGGCCTTGGCGTTGCCGGAACGGTCTATGCGCCGGCCTCAGAGACTTGGAACCAAGCAGATCACTGCCGCGGGACGACGCAAGCGCCGGATAAAGCTCGTGTATCGGCTGCAACTGGCAGGAGGCAGGGTCGCGGGCGACTATGCCAAGTACGCGAACCTCCCTCGCGCGCACCGTACGACTGTCTGGAGAGTAGTTTCAATATGATAATGAACGAGGTAATTGGCACCCATCTGACCGACGCGGAGAGGGTCACCTCAGACGCTAAGCTTGGCCGCGTTGAGAGGGGCGACGATGGCATTCTTTAAGCGGTTGACACGCAAGCCGAGGGCGGAGCAAGTTCAGTTTTCGCCGCCGCCGGTAGCCAGACCGATTTTGGCCGAGGATGTATTCACTCCAACGTCGTCAGCCAAGCGTGGGTTCATCGGTCGGGGAGAGGTTCAAAGCGACCTCGAGTCGGCGCTCCGCACTCCCGGCACACAAATAGTCGTATACGGCGAGTCCGGAGCAGGAAAATCCAGCCTCGTTGAGCACCTCCTCGACGAGCTCGGCCGCAAGAGAATTTCAACCCACTGCACGGGCACAACGACCTATCTTGAGATCCTTGCGTCGGTATTTGACGAACTCGAAGTATTTGCAATAAGCGAACTAGCCGCCGAGAATCATCTCGAATCCGAAGTAAGCACTTCCGTCGGATCGGACGTGCTTGGTGCGAAAATCGAGGGGTCCATTAGAGCGGGCGACGCTCTAGGCAGCACGTCCCAACTTGTCGTCAAGCCTCAGCTAACGCCTCAAAGAGTTGAGGCGGAATTGGCTCAGCGGCAGACCACCTGGATCATCGAAGATCTCCACAAGGTAGGGCCGGACGTCAAGCTGCAGGTCGCTGACTTACTCAAAGTATTCGTGAACCGGGCGAGCAAACGCACCTCGGTAGTCGTGCTAGGCGCATCGGAGACCGCTGGCGCAATCGTCAGGGCTCCCGCCGATGTGAAAACGCGCGTGGCACAACTAGCAGTCAGATCCTTGACGTCGGATGAGCTGGGCCAAATTCTCGATAAGGGTTCTCGCCTCATGAATATCGATTTGTCCGAGATCCGAGAGGAGATAATTCGATTGTCATCAGGAGTCGCAAGTGCGACGCACGCGCTCGCATTGAGATGCCTCCAAGAACTGAGGATTGAAACGCCTGTCTTAGGCGAAGCGAAGCCCATATCGCATGAAGTCCTCGTTCTCGCCGCTCGGTCGTACGCCCGGTCCATGAGCGGCGACATGAGAGAGGACTTTGAAAAAGGGGTCTTCCTCAAGCGTGCTCGAAAGTTCGACAACTGCGCGGTTATCCTCCGAGCAGTTGCTCGTCTTCCAGAAAATGGAGGAACACACGCCGAAATATTAGCCCGGATCAAAGAGACAACGCCTGGATACCCGCCCGCCAACTTGAGCGCTTTTCTGCCCCAGCTCGCAAGCGATGACCGAGGCGGGTTGCTGCGCAATACCTCTGATGGACGCTGGCGCTACGATGAACCGCTACAACACACTTACGCGCAAATTCTGTTCAACATAGAACCCGAGGAAGGCGACATTTTCGCCGCGGAGCTTTTGCAATCGGTGTCTGGCGAGCAGCGAGAAAGAGCTCAGGCCGCAGCGTCGATTGATGCTGCTCTCTAGCCCGAAGCCGTCCTCTGAGCCACCGCAGTCCTGAACCCAAATGTGTTTGAGGTCCGCCCTCCGTGCCATCTTGGCCGGCGAGTGGCGGAAAGGAATTGTGTCAGCTTCTGTTTCTTAACTGTCGAGCGGCGACCGACATTGCACGCTCATTCCGTTTGCGAGTAGCTCGGTATAGCCAGTTCGGCACCTGCGGGGTTGTGCGGCGCAGGTCAAACAACCGTTCCTGCCAGACGAGCAGATCTTGTCCGTCGATAGTCGCGGAAGGTGTCGAAAGTCGCCTCTCGATCGTTGTCGCGAGGTCAGCACGATCCCGGGCTGCTTTCCATGTGTTTACTACGTATTCAGCGACGTCGAGAAAAGCTGGGAGTACTGGAAACAGAGCACCTAGGAGAAAGTCCGAGAGAGTGATCCCGGATATGGATCCCCACACGATGAGTACCGCCATCCAGATGATGGTAATCGCCGCCCAAACGCCGACCGTAGTTCGGATCAGGCGGTCGGTATAAGACGCGTTTGCACGTTGCGCAATCGCGATGGTCACCACTCCGGGGGATGCCACATCAACCGGGTACCAGTCAATGAGATTCTCCCGGTCGGCAATAGACCGGACGTCTTCTCGACTAACTAGTAGGGCGATATCTTCCGGTGTTGGACGTTCGGCACGAGTGATTGTCTGGGGCATGCCGAAAAGATAGTGGTCAAGCTCTTCTTGAACGCAAGCAGCCTTGACCATGGTCCGCGTCTCCAGCCAAGTGAGAACGGTGCGCCCGGCGAAAAGCCAGACGCCAGCGACAGCGCCAGAAGCGATCGCAAAAGTTGGTGCAAGCAGTGATACGAACGGTGCTCCAATTCCCAGGACAAGGAGTCCGCCCCACCGCACCCCCTGCCAACGTTTTGCACGGGTATAGAGCCGGCGCTGGGCGATAAGAAGGCGAAGTGCGCGGACGTCGTTCTGGCGTTGATTGATAGCCGCGCTGGTAGGCGGGACGTACTCCAACGTGCTCCCGAGTTCAGACATTGAATAGAAGTTTCAGCTGAGCGATCGCGTTAGGTTCGTCACCGGCCGCTGAATAGTCTTTCGCCTTTTCCGCCCGCGATACCGCGGTCGATAGCTTCGACAACGCATCAGCGCGGTTGTAATCCGATGAGGTAGCGGTGAAGCGTGAGCCGAGTCCTGTCGGATCATTCATTGCGGCCAGCTGCGCCGTTTTCATCTTTTTCAGCGAAAGGTAGAGGTCCCACAGTGGCAAGTACTCCTTCTCGCCATTTATGTGGTTCGCGGCGCGCATTTCGAGGTAGCACGACGACACGGGAACGTTCCTCTTGTATTTCCATATTTTCACCTGTCGAGCGAGCTTCTTAGCCGCGCCGTCGAACTTCATATTCACCTCATTGACCCACGCGTTGTGTTCGCCAGGGTGCGTGAGCATCCAGCCGCCAGTTGGGTCGGGAATCGAGTACCCGCCATCCGTGTAATAGCCCGGAACAACTTCGACATCACCGTCCGAGAAGCGGCAGACAACTGCAGGCTGACTGACCACGATTGTCGTAGATGGGAACCGAGCCTGCAATGACGCTTTCACCTTGTTCAGCGTGGTCCACGGCGAAGTTGGCTTCGAACCCTTGAGAGAGACGAGGTAGTCAGCGTCACTATGCAGCCAAATGCCAGTTCCATGTCGGAGAGAGCCAATTTCAAACATGCCGAAAATACCCAGGTCGGAATCGAGTCGAGTCTCAATCGCTGATCGGTGGTTCCGCGCTCCAGCGAACTGAGTTGGCGACGGAGTCCAATAGTTGGTCGTGTTGCGGAGCCAGGTAGCAGCGGACTCAGGCATGGTTTCTCATTTCTGCAGCGGCGTCGCCGTGCTCATACCTGATTATTCATTACACCTCTGACTTCTCGACGTCCTACTTTGCGCGGAATATGCACGAACATGTTCAGCATGCGGTCCGGCTATCTTGTATCTCCATAGATTCGAGACATGTCATGGAGTCAAACCCAGCTGAGCCGGAGGTGCCTAGTTTCTGCGGCACGGCAAGTCTGGTGACTACGTGCTTTAGCCCCATGGTCGTGGCTGGGTATTCATGGTCTGGTACGCGTCAGCGAAACTGCCGCGACAGAATGATTGGCCTCGGGTGAGAATCGACTCGACCGCATTCGCCCAAATGGCTACGCTCTGCTCGTCGATCAAAATCACCCTGGCTATGTCGAAAGCGACATATTTATGACCCACGGAACCCTTCGGCCGGAACCACCGGGTATTCCTTTACCCCTTCCCCACGTTGGAAGGGGTAAGAGAAGGGTCTTGAATTTTAAGTCCTGATCAGCCGCCACCCCCGCGCTGCGCGCGCTCCCCGACCCCCCACTCTCACCGCTACGCAAGCTCCGGGTAATAGTGGGGGGTCGGGGAGTAAAGGGGTGGCGGCTGATCAGGACTACGAGATGGTTGCTGTTTGTATGTTGGCGTGGTTGAACTGGATGAAAAGAAGACCTCGGGGGAGAAGAATCCAGTTGTGAATGTGGATGGGCGATCGAAAGTCAGGCGTCAGTACTAGCGTTTTTCCATGGGAAGCATCAACGCTTACGAGACGTCCAGCGGCAAGCGGTACCGCGTCATCTATCGCAAGCCCGATCACTCTCAAACTCAAAAGCGCGGGTTCAAGACCAAGCGCGATGCCGAGCTCTTCTTGGCCAACATCGAAATCGACAAGAGCCGCGGCGCGTACGTCGATCCGTCGAAGTCGCGGGTGCTGCTGGGGGAGTGGCTCGACAACTGGATGGCGGGCAGATCGGACTGGCAGCCGACCTCCCGCGAACGAGCACGCGGGATCGTCGAGATCCACATCAAGCCCAAGCTGGGCCAGTACCCACTGGGCGCTCTCGACCACCAGACGATCCAGAAATGGGCCGGTGGGCTCTCGGCAAGCCAGGGCGCGTCCAGCGTGCGCAAGATCGTCAACGTGCTCTCAGGCAGCCTGCAGATGGCCGTCAAAGACGGACGGCTCCCTGCGAATCCCGCGCACGGGCTCAACCTGCCGAAGGTTGGCAAACCAGCGAAGCGCTACCTGAACCACGAACAGGTGCGCGACCTTGCGGACGCAGTCGACACCCTCGGCAAAGGTATGTACCGCGGCGAACGGAACGGCTACGGGCTACTCGTGAAGATCCTTGCCTACTGCGGACTCAGGTGGGGCGAGGCATCCGGCCTTCGCGTCAAAGACATCGACTTCAAACGGGGGCGCCTCGAGGTGCAGCACACGATCGTCGAAGTCGACGGCGTGCAGCTCGACTCGCAGCCCAAAGACTACGAAGCGAGATCCATCCCGGTACCGGCGACTCTGCTCGCCGAACTGAAGACGCACATCGAGGGCAAGGAGGCCGGCTCGCCGGCCTTCGCGGCAGCCCGTGGAGGCTGGCTGCGGGGGAGGGTGTTCCGCCACGGCTGGTTCGACGAGGCCGCGGAGATGATCGGTCAGGACGGCCTCACGCCCCACGAGATGCGGCACACCGCAGCGAGCCTGGCGATCAGCGCGGGCGCCAACGTCAAAGCAGTCCAGAGAATGTTGGGCCACGCCTCGGCCGCAGTCACCTTGGACGTGTACTCCGAGCTATTCGACAGTGACCTGGACACCGTTTCAGCCTCCCTCGATGAGCAGATTCTTCGTCTGGTCTTTGAGACGCCTAGGGCGGGGCCTTGAACCAAGTCGACGATCATGCCGTGCTTCGGCCTTTGTATTCGGAGGTAAAACGAGCCAAAGTAAGAGCAGTGCTTTGGGCGGGAGGATCGGTCTTCCAGGTGTGTTAAGGCAGGCGCCTCATGTGATTGCGCAGCGCGTTGGCGGCGAATCGTGCGGCTGCCTCGCTACCAAAAGTCAGGTGAAAGTCGGGATTCGACTCGTACTGGTCCGCGACTCCGAGAACCATCGCGGTGGACTTCTCCCTGTCACCGGCGTGCGTTGGAGTTCCGGGGATCTGGGCGAACCAGTTCAAGTGCGCGGTCGCTTGTATTCGAGCGGTTGTGGAATCGGGCTCGTGGCCGGCTTCCTGGAGCTCGCGCCAGCGCGCCAGGAGTGCCTCCGTGTCGGCCTTCCAAGCGTGTTGTTCACGCACGGATTTGCCGTGCCACCACTGATTTGAGGCTTCGAACGCGTCGCGTCCCCAACGCTCGACGACCTCGGTTTCGTAGCCGTCGTTGAAGCCCTGGAGCATCACGTCCATCCGGGGCTCACGGCCTTCCCGGCGCATCGCCAGGGTGTGCTGAACCGCGGCGGTGCGCCGCTCGAGCGTCTGCCTGTCCGCATCCAGCTGCTCGAGGTGGTTCTGCAGCGCTTCTATCTCAGCGTTGGGGGTTTCCTGCGCGTTGAGCACCGCGGCAATCTCGGTCAAGGCCATTCCCGTGTCGCGAAGGAGAAGGATGCGCTGTAGGCGTGCGACCGAGTCGGGTCCGTAGTAGCGATAACCGTTGGGCCCGACGCGGTCGGGCTGGAGCAGCCCGATGCGATGGTAGTGACGCAATGCACGACCGCTGATCCCCGCTCTTTCGGCGAGCTCCTTGACCGTCCACTCCATCACGCACTCCTCATCGCATCTCGATCATCAGTCCCGCTCGGATGGTGCAAGACCAAGTCGAGGCAGAGCCTTCAGCAGGATCTCCACCGCGGGGGTACGCACGTTCTGCGCCGCGGTCGTGCCTTCGGCTTCGGCGTACGCGGCTACCAGTCGCACTCCGGCGGCGTAGCCCGCACCGGTGGGCAGGCCCACTGGAGAACCACCGAAAAGCCGCGCTGTGGCATCGCCGAGAACCCACCCAGCGAAGTCCTGCATCCCGGTTAAATCAAGCCCGGTCGCGACCTTCGCAAGCACCTGGTCATCAGAGCAAGTCTCATCCGTGACGAAGTGGGTGTATCCGGTGTCACCGAAGAGTTCTGCCGCGAACGTGTCCGCGAGACCCTCGGATACGACCTGCTCTCCAACCGTCACCGTGTCAGGGTTCCAGACGATACCGCCGGGCGAATAGCGGACGTTGTGATGGAGCTCATGGACGGCGATGGCTTCGAGCCGGTCGAGGACGAGCTGGGTGGGCCACACGGTGATGGCTATGTAGCCGCTGATTCCTCCGAAACCCGACAAGCCCTTAATCTCGTTGAGGAAATGATCGTTGGTGGGATCGCCGAGCACGAGCAGCAGCGTGAGATCCGGAACGATCACGCTCGGGTCGGCGTCCTTCAAAGCGGCGACTCCCGCCTCAAGTGCCCTAGCGACTCGTCTCCACGCATCAGCGTCCTCCAGCATCTTCAAACCCTCGCGCAGCTGGTCCGAAGAGTTCTCCCAATCGAAACCGAAGTTCTGACGGTGGACGGACGCCATATCCAGCCCGTCAGGAATGAAGTGGTACATGCCTGCCATCGGCGCCCACATCTCTCTCACGAGATCCGCCCGCATATCGGGGGCCGCGTCCAAAATCCGCGCCATCGCAGAGGCGCTGTCAATCAATGAAATGGTCATAACCCTTGACTGTAAACATTGACGCTGGGGCAAGGTCAACCATCGCTTCAATCAATGTCCCCGGTCAGTACAACTAGCGACCCGTTCGAGCCTCATGGGGATCACGACCTCGACGGAACTGCGATGAAGATCATTGGGATGCGCAATCCGGCAGCTTCGAGGGTCATATAGACACTGTTTCGGCCGCCCTCGATGAGCAGATTCTTCGTACAGATGTTGCCAAAACGTTGCCACGAGCCGAATCGGCAACGAGTGGGGCGGAGGGGAAGTAGCTTCTGAACAGCTATTTTGTGTGGTGCCCCCAGGCAGATTCGAACTGCCGCCCCTGC
>Ga0247808_10001327_pt1 | contig 11934 bp, 9 predicted proteins | sample UWRJL089202R1_FD_179914 | JGI IMG/M metagenome (GOLD analysis project Ga0247808, IMG submission 179914) | Plant litter microbial communities from Arlington Agricultural Research Station in Wisconsin, United States - UWRJ-L089-202R-1 | ecosystem: Environmental > Terrestrial > Plant litter >... | reverse complement strand
GGGGGCGCCCCGCCGCTGACCTTTGTCAAGGGTCACTACTGTTGACTCGTGTTGAATTATGGGAATCCAAAACGCAGTAGGTGCGGCGGGGGCCGTGTTCCTGGGCCGCATCCAAGGAACTCTTTTTCACTATCTCTGTTAATGTGCAGCGAGACAGTGTAGGATATTGACACCAGTTTTTATAAGAATAACTGCTGTCGATGTCCTACACTATCGATCGTGCATTAGTTATTATAGCATTTTTTACCCTTTGCGGTCAATACCCTTAACCTTACTAGATAAGATCATCAAGAAGGTCTTGTTCGAACGCAAGGAGGCCTTTGTAAGTCGGTTCGTAAGAAGACGTATCGGGTAGGTCGAGTTCAATGATATGCTTCCAAACTTTGCCAATCAGTGTACGGAAACGCGCGAGCTCTTCGGTATCAAACGTCAGTTCAAGTCCACAAATTTCACCGGTTTTATTAGGCTCAACAAATGCGAGTCGCCCTTCGATAACACTGTAGTTACTATAATCACGTGAGTGCTCGACAAGGAGTTTATAAAAGAGTAACTGTTGGCGATATTTATGCAGTTTAATCTTGTCGAATTCAGCCACACCCTTCCAACTATTTGCTGCTTTTCCGGTTTTGTAATCGGTGACGATCATTGTCTTATCTGTCTTATTGATATCAACGACGTCGATCATTCCAGTTAAGTGCGCATCATCAAGATATACTTCTTGGCCACTAAAGTTAAGTTCGGCCTTTTGAGCTGCAGTGAATGTGTCGTATTTTGCATCGAGGTAGGCTTGAAGTTGCTCACTTCCCTTTTGGTGATATGTCGTGTAATCGAGCGGATTTAGCCGTTCAGCAATCAAATTCGTTTCAAAATCATGCAATACATCCTCGAGTGGTTTTTGCTCACCAGTTGCAACTAAATGAACATGCGCCTGCTGTAATGTCGCGTGAATCGCTGTGCCATATGCTGCGGCTGGAGATTTTGTCGATGGGAAATGGAGCAGGTTTCCAAGCAGGAACATTTGCGGACCACCGTGTGTCACATCGAGGAAGTTATTGAGGTGAGTTGCACTTAGTTTATATGAATCGAGCGATGGCTTAAGCAGTTCTAATAGCTGCGCATCTGGTGTCGTAAGCGGTTCGTACCATGCAAGTTCTGCTGAAACAACGCGTTCGGCAGTATCAGAAGGTGCGATTTGTGTTGGCTCAATCTCAACGTCACTTAGGAAACTTGCGATCAGTGTCTGCTTATCTTTGTCATCGGAATCACTAAAACTAATACGAAGTGTAGATTTTGCGCGGGTCATCGCGACGTAGAAAAGACGCAGTCGTTCATCAGCAGAATCACCAACTGGCGCGAGCGGAAGATTTTCAGGATAGCTAATATTTCGGCTCATTCCCCTAGCTTTCTCCCCCCAAACATTATCGATACTGTTAAAGATATAGACGACGTCGAATTCAAGACCCTTTGATTTGTGAACGGTCATTAAGTGTACCGCATCGGCTTGCGTGTCGGCAGCATGAGACACAGAAAGTGTGGTTCCGATTCGTCGGTGGAGTTCAATAAAGTTCAAGTACGATTCGAGGGTCAGCGTATCTTTATTGTGATATTCGCGGAGCTTTGACCGAATCGTTCGAAGTGCCGCAAGGCAATCAATGTACTGTGATGGGTTTTGTTCGAGCGCATCTTGACCAAAGAAATATTCAAAGAAAGGACTGTTTTTTGTGACATCGCTTGTATCTTCAACCCGGCCAATCATTCGGTCAATCATGACTTCAAGTGGGGTAAACTGTGACAAAGCCGCAAGCTGGATAAGCCAGCCATGAATGTCGAGGAACCTCGGTGTTGTCGCCATGACCTCAAGCCATAGTTTGCGTGATGAATACGCGTCGGTGCTAAGTTGCCATAGTTCGAGTGGCGTAATCTTCCAGGCAGGGTGTGCGAGGAGCTCAGGTAGAAGCGCATTTGCTTCGGCGTGCTGGCCTTTTCCTAACGCGACAATAACTTTTGCGAGTTGCTCAATGACGACAATTGGCGGTTGATCAAGCAGGTTTTCTTGGCGTTCATAATTCACCGCAATGCCAGCTCGGTGGAAATATGGCAAAAGACTTTGGATCTCTTTATGTTGTCTTGTGAGGACTGCGATATCACTTGGTGCAGTACCGTTCTTGATTTCTTTAGCAATACTTTCGACGATCCAATGTCGTTCGTGATCGATTGATTCAGCTTGGAAAAGTTCCACAGAACCAGCGATGCCTTTGTTGCCCGTTAGTTGTTTATTAATATCTTCGTAAATATTTTCGAGTCGATCGTTTCCTTGCACGATAACTGAACGAGCCTGTGAAATCACAAGATCACCGGAACGATAATTATCAGTAAGAACTACTTTTTGTACGCTTGGATATGAAGCCTGGAATTCAAGGATGTTACTAATCTCGGCACCTTGGAAGCTATAAATCGCCTGGTCATCGTCACCAACGATCATAAGATTTGGACGACCTTCATTGACGGGATTGTTCGTCAGACTGTGTAAGATACGAGTTTGTGCAAGGTTGGTATCTTGAAACTCGTCGACCATAATATAAAGGTATTTTTCTTGCAGATTAAATCGTAGGTCATCGTTAACTTCCATTGCATGAACAACTTGCAAGATCATGTCGTCATAATCAAATAGGCTTTCTTGTTCCATTTTGTTGAGATAGCCGTAATAGATATACGCAAGCGCGCGGAGTTTGACGAGGTGCGCACGAGATTTAAAAACGTACTCACCTTTTTCGTTTTTTACGAACCATTTCTTCTTCCATGCAGTGATAGGTTTTGTTGGGTGTTCACTTTCGGCTTGCTCAAGAGTAAACACAAGATCTTCAACGATTGCGCGAATGAGTGGCGTTACCTCAAAGAGTGTTTGTGCGCTGTCAGATCGTTCGCGTAGCTCGGGGATAACTGTCGCGAGCTTGTCTTTCGTTGTTTTGCTGACGGTTCCTAAAATATGGGGCACAATTAAACGCTCGGCAAAATCAATTGCTGCTTCGCTTTCATCCAAAATCGCGAGTAGTTCGTCGCTCGTGAGTCCGCTTCTTTTTAGCTCAGAGATTACACGAGCTGCATCAGGTTGGTGTGTGTACTCGCTGTTCATTGTGCTGGCGAGTGGGTTCTTGTAATCTAATTCATCGAAAATTGAGCGCAAGATTTCATATCGATTAACATCATCAGCGGGCTGGAACATTGCACCGCGGTAGAAGTATTCGCGGTTTTGATTAATGACTTCGGTCCCGAATCCGTGGAAGGTATGAATGGCCACTTTGTATGCGTCTTTTCCGATAATACCAATAAGGCGTTCTCGCATGGCGACGGCACCACTCTCGGTAAATGTAAGACAGAGGATATTTTCAGGCAGCGTGTCGGTTTTTTTAAGAATGTTTGCTGCACGGACACTCAAAAGTTCAGTCTTCCCCGTTCCAGGTCCGGCAATCACCATGACTGGCCCCTCGATAAGATCAACCGCTTGTTTTTGCGCAGCATTGAGCTGGCTATATCGCTTCTCAAAATCCATTAGATTCATTATAGCACCTCTGTCGATTCGGTAAATTTAATGGTTATACCCTATCATTCGGTTTGTGCAAGTTTCACAGGGGTGGTACAATGACCTCATGAACGATCAGGTCTACCACGACTTTGCTTTGGAGAAAAATATTAAGGCTCAATTTGGCGTGTCAGCCGAAGTTGACTCTGTCATCGCCCGTAACTTTCCTGTCAGTCGTACAGCCGAAGCGACACTTTTCTTAACGAAAAAGAAGCAGCTATTTCTCTACATTGATAGTCAATCAAAGCTTCTTTTGTCTGATGTGCAAAAGATTGTATCTCGAGTTGGACTGAAGGCCGAGCTGTATATGCCACCCAAAAATCGCCCACACTACTTTGATGAAATTGGAACACAGAAATTCCGTGAGATCTTCCCAGGACGAACCAGTATTAGTCCACAAGACATCGCTTTTTATCGTACGCTCACTCCGTACAGTCCAGCACTTATTCTTATTAGTGAAGTAAAAAACGGCACCGTGCACCAATTTGATAGTGATAGTTCTGGCGAGTGGCGTCTCAACGCGAAATTTACATATCGCCGCATCAAAACCAGCTAGAGTATACTGAACTTATGTTGAAATCTAAAACGGTCATTCGAACGTATTTAACGCTTGCTTTGTTTAATACACTTGCCGCGTCGCTTATCTGGGGCATTAATACATTGTTCCTTTTAGATGCAGGGTTGAGCATTGTTGAAGCATTTGCTGCCAACGCGTTCTTTACCGCCGGGATGGTGTTGTTTGAGATCCCTACGGGCGTACTGGCTGATACAAAAGGCCGAAGGTTCTCATACCTTATCGGAACACTGACGCTTGCAGTGACGACGCTTCTGTATCTTGTACTTGATCTTGTGCATGCGCCTTTCCTTTACTGGGCAATCGTGTCACTCTTCCTTGGACTTGGGTTTACATTCTTTTCTGGCGCAACCGATGCATGGCTAGTTGATGCTTTGAAGGCGACGAAATATAAAGGCCAGCTTGATACCGTGTTTGGAAAAGCGCAGGTTGTGGGTGGAATCGCGATGCTCACCGGTTCAGTCTTAGGTGGATTGATTGCGCAGCTTTCAAACTTGGGAGTGCCGTACCTTGTTCGTGTGCTACTGCTTGTCGTGACGTTTGTTATCGCGTTTGTATATATGAGAGATCTTGGTTTTACGCCAGAGAAACGATCAACCTATGGAAAAGAGTTAAAGCATATTCTTTCTACCTCATTTAAGTACGGCTTTGGAAAACCGGCGATTCGTTGGGTGATGCTAGCCGCTCCATTTATTTCTGGTGCAAGCGTATATGTATTTTACGCGCTACAACCGTATTTGCTCGAGCTCTACGGCGATTCGAAAGCATATTGGATCGCAGGGCTTGCTGCAGCAGTTGTTGCTGGTTCGCAGATTGTAGGAGGGTTGCTTGTGCCGAAGCTCCGAGGTCTATTTAAACGTCGAAGTGCGTGGTTACTGACAGGTACATTTATCAGCGCGCTATTCCTCATTACCCTTGCCTTTATTCCAAACTTCTTCTTTGCGATCGGCATGGTCGTACTATGGGGACTTATTGGCGCAACAGTTATGCCAGTTCGCCAGGCATACCTCAATGACCTGATTCCAAGTAAGCAGCGAGCGACCGTTTTATCATTCGATTCACTCCTTGGATCATCTGGTGGTGTCGTCAGTCAGCCGCTTCTTGGTAAGTCAGCAGATGCATTTAGCTACGGACAATCATTCATGTTTGCTGGGTTAATCCAGCTATTAGCGCTCCCCTTCTTGTTTATAGCCAATCGATTACGAGAACCCGCGGATACAAAAACGTCTGTAACAGAGAAAACAGACTAACAAATCCGTTCAAATATGGTAAAATAATTAAGTTCTTTCCAAAGAATCTCGCGTTGGGGATTCGCCAAGTGGTAAGGCATCGGCTTTTGGTGCCGACATTCGGGGGTTCGAATCCCTCATCCCCAGCCAAGAAAAAAGACACGCATTTGCGTGTCTTTTTTCTTGCCGAGATTAGTGGCTCGAACCCCCGAATTCTTTTGTGCAACAAAAGTTCGGGCGGTTCGGCATAGTGCAGTGAAGTTATGGAAAAGTTTACTTTTACCAGAACGAGCAAACGACGGAGCAGCTTGCTGCGATATCCCTTACCCTAGTCAATAAGGAGTATTAAGCCTAGGCCCGTGACTATTTGTGCATTTTCATAGTAATTATCACTAGCCTGGCGTAATGAACTAACCTTTCCGTGTAGTATTCACGTTGAGTCTTTAAACTTTCTAAACATAAACCAATTTTACTTTTAGATCTAATACTACAGGTGTATTAATCTATGGAAGTCCGTTATAATAATTGCTAACCATGATCAAATCAATAAGCATAAAAAATTTCAAAAGCATTCTAGAGGTATCAGAACTAAAATTCGGTGACGTCACTTTCATTGTAGGCAAAAATGGTGCAGGAAAATCTACATTAATCAACGCTCTGTATCTGACTATGAAATTGGTCGCTAAAGAGGACTTAGACGATGTAATTAATAGTACAGCACCTTTCGGCTACGAAGTCTTTAACCAAACATCACGACAAACACATTCTCACTTTGAAATGATTGTTAAGACAGAAAAGGCAAAATCTTATAAGTTTTCATATTCATATGCCTATAATCAATCTGGAATGTCATTCGGTATCTTAGATGAAAGTCTATCACGTATTGAAGGTGCTGAATCAGTGCTAATCTATGAACGAAAAGGTGACGATATATCAGTATTTGTTAGTAAGACCAATAGTTATGATAGTCTCCCATTAAGCGTTAGTTCTACAGAACTTGCTATCGCGAATTATAGCGATGATGAGGTGAAGTCTGTTGCCGAAGCAATTACTAACTGTAGAGTACTATGGTTTGATAAAGCGACTGATTCTAATGATTTCAAAATTCACTCTCGTGAAAAACTAGATTCAAAAACCCTAGACTCAATGGCGGTAAGTCTCTACCTGAATGATAAAAAAGCTTTCGATAAAGCTGTCCATGTTGTGGGTCAATTAATTCCAGAATTCAAGGCACCAGAGATTCGGTCTATTGCGCCATCAAATTCGGACGAAAATTCAGAAAAAAGCAAGTTGAATACACGATACGTTGTTTTTTGGAAAGAAAAGGACGTTGATAGTCTTCAATACACACTTACTGGTTTATCTGATGGTAATTTTCGAATAATTCAGTTAATCTTCTCGATGTTTTCGAGTCGGAATTCTACCTGCTTAATTGGTGAAGAGATTGAAAATGGTCAGCATTTTGGTCGTCTAAAAACGTTGCTAGAAGTTATAAAGGTCTTGTCTATTAAGTTGAATGTGCAATTGATTTTTACAACGCACTCTCGAGACTTATTGAAGACAGTATCACCTTCAGATGTAATATATTCTTGGAAAGACGACAAAGGAAATTCACAATATGCATATTTAGATGAGCACGTAGACATGCACGGAGTGGAAGAGGATCTTGGCACTGCTCCGACGGCAAAAGATCTACTAGATTTAGGATTAGTTTAGTAGATGCCGTTTAGTTACGGCATCCTGTGTGAGGGAGATAGTGATTTATACACTCTTGAGATTATCTGTCGAAGAGTTGCAGAGATACATGATTCAGAAATCAATTTAATTTCTGACGTAAGTGAGCCAGTCAATGGTCCGGTATCTAAAGCTAATATTAAAGCTAAGACAAGACTTTTCATAGCTAATGGTGCAAACTTTGGGATATACGTTGCAGACCTCGATAAAGGAACGATAGACAAGTCTAGATTATTTAAAGATTCTATAGAAGCTGTTGATACTTTATGGATGGAAGGGGCTGTCATAGGTGTACCGAATCCCCACCTAGAGGAGTGGCTAATTAAAGATGAGGATTTTATAAAAAATCAGCTTGATTTAAACAGGTCAAGTCCGCTTCCTCATCCGGCAGAGTCTCCAAAAAATAGGATGAAACAACTTGTTTCACAAAATGGACCAGACGAGCTGACCGTGGGTGAGTTCAGAAAAATTGTTGCAGAAGGTATGAACTTGGATACTTTAATAAGTAAATCTCCAAGTTTCTCGGCTTTTGTAAGAAGTATGAATACAGCCTTAAATTATCTTAAGCGTTAAACTAGATAGTCGTTTGACTTGCATTGGAGTGAGTGGCATACTTTAATTCGTTAGGCTGGTGTAATGGCAACACAGAGCCTTCGTTATGGCATTTTGTGCCATAACGAAGCTCCAAAGCAGGTTCGATTCCTGCACCTAGCACCAAATATATACCCTAGAGTAGGTTGATTGAATATGGATAATGCATACAGTAAATTTACAGATGCAAGAATTAAGGCAAACGACGCCATGATTGCTTTGTTGATTGGGTCTCGGCTTAGCTCTATAACAATTCATGGTTTAGATTTATCCGAAGGAGAATTGTTAAAGGCATATTTCAATGAAATTAATTTGCAAGGTCATGAGCGATTTAATTTAACAAGTAGTGAAGCGTTGAGGGTCTTGAGTGACGCGGAGAATCACTTGGCATATATGGCTATACCCTACACTCTCTCAATCTATGAAAGATTTGTTCGTGATGTCATTAAGATCTTGAAGGCTAGTGAATGTGATTCGATAAAATTGATGCGTGATGACGAAATTCGTGATTTAAAACTTGATAAAATGCACGCAATAATTTTTACAGAACTAAAGATACGATTTGATCCGATTGATGATGGTCTATTTAATGTTATTCGCCAGATAAGAAATAGAATCATGCATTCTGGTGGAACGTCGGGTTCTCATGTTATTTCGGAATACAAAAACATGAAAAAAGAATATAAAGCAGAATGGGAAAGATTAGCAGGAAGGCCGCTCACGTCTGCTCTTAAAGACGGTAGGTTTGTTTTTAATGACGGTGAGCTATTTGCAACCCTTGCTATATGCCAGCGCCTTGTCAATCAAATAAATCAGTCAACCCCGTAGCCTAGGCACATTATTATACATGGCATAATTCGATGAACTAGTGTTTAGGGTTCTGAACACAACAAGTGTCTCCGGCTAAGAAATAAAGTAGAAACGGCTCTTTATGAGTCGTTTCTACTTTAAGAACAATATTAAACACTAATGACCCGCAGGCGCCCCAGCAGTTGTCTTAGCCTTCTTAATAAAGAAAGCCGTCACAATAGAAAGCGAAACTGTCGCTGCCCCTAAAAGTAGTGCGACATGAATCCCCTCTGCAAATCCTTCAGCTTGAGAAGCGCCACGACTTATTGCCGTTGCTGCGATCCCAGACATAATAGAAATGAACAATGCGGTTCCCGCAGCTCCAGCAACTTGTTGTACGGTTGAAACAGTGGCAGATCCGTGGGCGTAAAGATGTTTTGGTAATGATCCGAGGCTGCTTGTAAAAAGCGGAGTAAATATAAAGGCAAGGCCAATACTAAATACAATGTGTCCGATCAGGAAGGTTACCCATGACGTATTCTCTTTTAATAGGAACGCTAGGGCCCATAACGAAGCCGTCGCGACAATCGTTCCAAAAAGAAGCAGTGGTCGTGGTCCAACTTTGTCGTAAAGCCTTCCGACGAACGGTGCCAATAATCCCATCAGCAGACTTCCTGGTAAGAATAACAGCCCACTATTCAGAACCGATAGTCCAAGGACATTCTGAAGATACAGTGGAAGCAAAATAAAGATTCCAAACATTCCCATCATAGATACGACAAACATTATAATTGAGGCTGTAAAAGTAGGTGTTTTGAACGTCTGCAAATTAAGTAAAGCTCGGTCGGTACGCTGAAGTATGATTTGTCGTCTGATGAAAATCCCTAAAGCGAGTACACCAATAATTAAAGGAATGAATAAGAGCGCAGGGTTTCCTCCGGCAGAGGTTTCACCAAGACTGCTGAGCCCGAATACAACACCACCAAATCCAAATACTGACAATATAATTGAAGGAATGTCGATTGGGGCTTTAATGACCTTGCCGACGTTGTGCATTTTTCGAATACCAATAATAAGCATCGTGATTGCGATCGGAAGAACAAATACAAATAGGAATCGCCAATTTAAATTGCTTAAAATTAATCCCGAAATCGTTGGCCCAAGCGCTGGCGCAACAGCGATAACGATAGAAATATTTCCCATGCGCCGTCCGAGAGTTTCATGCGGCTCTAAATTCATGACAGTCGTCATGAGTAACGGTAGCATTATCGCGGTACCACATGCCTGGACGATTCGTCCCAGCAAAAGCACTTCAAATCCAGGAGCGATCGACGCAATCGCTGTTCCTGCAACAAAAAGTCCCATCGCAATGACATAGAGCCGACGTGTGGAGATTCGTTGAATAAGAAAACCAGTCGTTGGAATCACCACTGCCATCGTAAGGAGAAATGCCGTCGTGAGCCACTGTGCCGCGAGCGCAGTAATATTAAGGTCTTCCATGAGGTGCGGAATAGCAACACCCATGACCGTTTCGTTCAATATGACAACAAACGCTGAAATAAGCAGCAGATTAATAATGAGTCGGTCTTTTTTTGTAGTCGGCGTGGTCATGAAGAGTCCTATTAAAAAACAACCTTATTAGTGTAGGGATTAAAGGTACTTAATGCAAAGCTTTTATAGCGAAAAGGCAAAAACCGACAGATGATATAATTTAAAGTAGTGATTAAAAACAACAAAACCCCCTTTTATGACGAAGACACCAACGAATTTCTCGGATTTATCGTAGACGACGGTACAAGCTTTCAATTGCAGACCATCTTTGGCTATCTCATTGCTCGCGTTGACACCCGTAAAGATGCACAGCGCATGTTATATCAAGTAGGAACAACCTATCTCAAAGGTGTTTGGCAGTATTATGACAAAGACGACAAAGACTGGTTCTACTGTGTGATTAAAAAAGCCTATGAACACGAAGTGATTGTGAATCGCACAAATGCGCTCGGCTTTCAGGATGAAGACAATTCTAAACAAGTAATTATCGAAGATCCTACTGATAGCGATCTTGTGAAGACTTCTTAAATCTTAATAGTCTAGTTCGGTACCAGGAGTACATTATCGGCACAAAGTTGAACGCTTCCTTGGAAGTTTGCGGTGAGCCGTATCGTATGAGTTGTGGCGGTTGCTGTAAATGATTGTGAAACAGGTAGCCAGGTGTTAGTAGCAGTCGGAACGTTTGTGCTTCCTCCAAGCTCCTCAATTTGAAACTTTGGAGCTAAAGCATTTACTCCTGTACGCATCACCTGACCGCTTAGAGTGTACGGCGCGCCAATTGTCAGGCCGGAAACAACTTTCTCAACATAAAACCCCCCACCGCCGCTAGGCCTCGTGACACACACAGCTGCTGGAGAAGAATAGAAATACGTCGTGTTGTAGGTTATAAGCCCTGTTCCACTCCATCCATCAAGATTTGTATCAAATGTTTGACTGTAGATTATTCCCGTCGCTTGAAGTGAAGGTGTGAGCGATGTACACGCTGTTGGTGTTGAGCCTTTTGTCGCTGCGGTATTAATCGTTTTGTAATTAGCTGACCCGGTGTTGTAGACGCGGATGCAATAACTACTTGAACCTGCGACGACGTCGATCACATTATCAGACGATGCGCTGTATTGGATATTTGAGTTTGCACCTGAGCCTGAATACCACGAGACATTACTTCCGAAGGTATCGTTATTTTGAGCAGCGTAGAGGTTAATTTTTTTCTCAACTGCCGTAAGGTCAGACAGTACGCCCTTGTCCCGAGCATTTGATTGGATGCCGTTATACGCGACAATGACAATAGCGGCGAGAAGGCCAATCACAACGATTACAATAAGAAGCTCAACAACCGTGAAGCCAGGCGAATAGCGGGAGTCAACTATGCGTCGCATATTACATTATTTTAGCATAATCGGTTTTTGGCATCCGAATGGTAACTGTGTACCACCTCTTGAAAAATAATAACTTTTGTGCTATAATAGGTTTAATGTTTATTGCCAACTAACCCTAGTGAGCGCATAGACAGTTCATTAACATACTGTATGTGAAAAATTCGTAGTGTTGAGGTTTAAGTAGATAACTTCTTATCTGTTAATATCTCAACACTACATCCCCTTGTTCATCCCTCCAAACGAAAGAAGGCAACATGATTTGGGTAGTAATACTCATCACCGCTGCTGTTGTGGCGGTGAGTGGGCTTATGCTCAAGTTTGGTGTGCCGTGGATCTTCAAGGAGACCGGCTGGCATATCTCTTGGCGTGAGTTCATCGCTGGGCTGCTTATCGCCTACCTCGTCGTGACACCTTTGGTGATCGGCGTCGGTAAGGCATGGTCAACCGCAGATGCACTGCGCTATCAGGAGTTCTATAACGGCGTCGAAACCGCAGCGAATAGCTGGGTTG
>Ga0247808_10001326_pt1 | contig 11951 bp, 6 predicted proteins | sample UWRJL089202R1_FD_179914 | JGI IMG/M metagenome (GOLD analysis project Ga0247808, IMG submission 179914) | Plant litter microbial communities from Arlington Agricultural Research Station in Wisconsin, United States - UWRJ-L089-202R-1 | ecosystem: Environmental > Terrestrial > Plant litter >... | reverse complement strand
TCGACGTTCTCGGTACCGCTGAGGGTGACGAGCGTGACGGCGTTGGTCTTGGACAGGGCGAGAGCCATGTTCCACGAGCGGATCGCCGGTCCCGCCATCTTGGCGCCGATTGGGTCACCCGTGATGATCAGAACGTGGGTCAGAGGTGGAGTCTCCGTGACGGCGAACGCCGACACGAGATTCTCGTAACCGTCGAGGAATTGCTCAGCCTGGAACGACGGGGCGTCATTCTGGCCGAAGAGACGCCAGATCTTCGCGTCCGAGACAACGCGGGTGGCCTGGATTTCGTCGCGGGCCTTTTTGAGTCCGGGGAGCTTGGTGACGAACTGGTCGATGGCGTAGACGCCGGCCATGGTGGTCTTCGAGACCATCTCGGAGTCTTCGGCGTCGCCACCGGGACGGCGGATGTCGAGGGACTCCGAGTCCAGCGCACCCTTTGCCACTGAGCGACGCACGGCGAGAGCCATAGTGGCGGGCAGCGCTTCCGCGAGAGCTTCGTCGCCGAGGTTCTTGTACTGCGTGAACAGGGCGTTGCGCTCGAGCAGATAAGTCTCTTTGAAGGAGCCAAACTCCGACATCGACGCATGGTGCTTGTGAAACGCGAGCGAGTCGGGTTCGTACACAAAACGCCAGCCGCGGAGGTTCATGCGCCAGCCGAGGTCGACGTCTTCGAAGAACATAAAGTAGCGCTCGTCGAAACCGCCGAGCGCGTCGTACACACTGCGGCGAACGAACATGGCCGAGCCGGTACCGAACAGCACGTCGCGGCGGGCGTCGGCGTCCAGCGGCTCCGGCTGCGCGGTGAACGGCTTGTATCCCTGGCCAAACCAGGTCATGGCGCTGCCGACGTAGTCGACGAGTTTGCCGTCCCAGTCGAGAACCTTCGAGGCGACGCCACCGATCGACGGCGACTCCTCGAAACGCTTGACGGCCGCACGAATCCAGTTCGTGTCGGGCTTCGCGTCGTTATTCAGGAGCGCAATGTACTCCCCCGTGCTGCGGGCAACACCGAAGTTGCACCCGCCGGCGAAGCCAAGGTTCTCCTTGGTTTCGATCAGCTTGACGTGGGGTGCACCGGCACGAATACGCTCAGCGCTGTCGTCCCCCGACGAGTTTTCGACAACGAGGATCTCCAGCCGGTCAGCCGGCCAGTCCAGGTTTCCGAGGTGGCGGATCGCCTCCAGAGTGTCGTCCGCTCCGCGGAAATTGACGAGGACAACCGAAACGACTCCGGGCCGCAGCTTAGGCATGCGCACCTTTCTTAGGGTAGATAAATCTCCCCGAGTTTACCAACGCCCCCGTGAGGTGCTCCGACCCCACTCCGCAGGGCCGCTATGTCAGAGGACAACGGCGACTCAGTCGGACCGCCGGCTCAGGGCGAGACCGACCCGTCCGCGGCAACACCCGAGACGGTGCGGGCCAGCGGAGCGGCCGGGTACGACAGGTAGGTCAGGCGCGACATTTCGCGGCGCGAGCGGGTAATTCCGTCAAGAATGGCGCCCAGCAGCCAGATGAGCGCGCCCACAATCGCAAGCGACGACACCAGCACGGCCGTTGGGAAGCGAGGGACGAGCCCGGTCTCGGCGAACTCCACAAACAGGGGAATTGCAAAGGCAATGGCAACAGCAATGACCAGCGCGCCGAGGATTCCGTGGAACAGCCACGGGCGCTCGTGGCGGACGAGGTTCACAATCAGCGTGAGGATCTTGATGCCATCGCGGTAGGTGTTGAGTTTGCTCTCGCTGCCCTCGGGACGGTCGCGGAAATCAACCGCAACCTCGGTCTGAGGAACACGCAGGCTCATGGAGTGCACGGTGAGCTCAGTCTCGATTTCAAACTCACGCGACACTGCGGGGAATGACTTCACAAAACGGCGGGAGAAGACGCGGTAGCCGCTGAGCATGTCGTTGACACGCATCCCAAACACCCAGCTGACGAGCGAGTTGAACGCCTTGTTCCCGGACGAGTGTCCCGGACGGTAGGCCGTCTCGGTCGTCTGCTTGCGCACACCCAGCACGTGGTCGAGCGGTCCGGTGCGAAGTGCCTCGATCATCGAGGGCAACGCACTGGCTTCGTACGTGTCATCCCCATCGATAAGCACGTAAATATCAGCATCGATATCGGCGAATGCACGGCGCACCACGTTGCCCTTGCCCTTGGACGTCTCATGTCGCACGATCGCGCCAGCGTGACGGGCGATCTCCGCGGTGCCGTCGGTGCTGTTGTTGTCATAGACGTAGATGAGCATGCCGGGAACGGCGGCGCGAAGGTCGGCAATGACCTTCTCGATCGCCAATGCTTCGTTGTAGCACGGCACGATTGCGGCGATGACAGCGCCAGCAGAGTGGTCCACAGGTCTCCTTGTAGGTGATCGGGACGAACGTGGGGCCCAAGACGGGGGTTGAATGTCGCGGAGCAGATGCTCAAAAGGACTTGTGGCTCGTCAGCTATAGAGTATTGCAGAGAATCGACGGGTACCCATCCGACGAGGATTCGACTCGGCTAGAGGACTGTGTGACCGTGAGTAGTAGAGCTGACGGCCATTTTCGGCGGGCGTTTCTTTTTCTTTTTGTGGGCGGTATCGGGTTCGTCGTGGATGCCGGGCTGTACAACCTGCTTGTCTTTCTGGGTGGCCGCGGCCCACTCTTCGAGCTACCGCTGCTCGCCAAGATCATCGCGATACTCGGTGCCACGGTCGTCACCTACGTTGGCAACCGGTCACTGACCTACCGCGACCGCCGAGTCCCCCCGACATTCCGCCAGCTGCTGCTGTTCAGCGGGCTCAACATCATTGCCATCCTTCTGCAGCTCGCCTGTCTTGGGTTCTCGCGCTACGTTCTCGGGCTCTCCGACCCAATTGCCGACAACATCTCGGGCACATTGATCGGTCAAGCGCTGGCGACAGTCTTCCGCTACTTCACCTACAGCCGGTTCGTTTTCCCGACCCAGGACTCTCCCGCCAAGTAGCGCCGCACAGCCCACCTCGGTCCTCATCGGGACGGCGCGGGCATCGAGCGTGGAGAAGAGAAAATAACGATCGCGCAACAGTGAGCGATCGTCACCGCGAAGATCCCCGGAACTGCACGGGTTTCAATAAATTCACTCTGAGGATGACTCGGAATTGCTGTGAACGCGAATACTCTGGTGACAGACGACATTCGCTCAGTTACCTAGTTCTTCCGGGGGTTCACCATCGCTACGCGTTCCAGGCATTCCGATGAGTTGAACACCTCTACAGGGACCGCCGGCGGGCGGCGACCCCTGCTCCAGACGCTGTCTCGGGGAGGCAGACCAAGCGTCGACGCGCTGTTGACAACGAACCCACAACCGCACACTCTCGCCGGAACCCGGGGCACGACCCGTAACCGCGTGACGCAGATTGTTGTGATTGCGGCTGCCGCGCTCATGCTGCTCCTCATCAGCCTCGTTGTGGGTCGCAGCTACACGCAGATCACAGCTTTCGACGAGGCAGTTCACTTCGACTACATCGTCAAAATCCTGAACGAGCGCGGACTACCGACCGTCGCCGACACTCTCTCACCGGAGACTCTCCGGGAAATCGCATGCCGCGGCACCGAAACGACGTGTGCGACCCAGTTAGAGAACCCCGACATTCCGGTGGCCGGCGTCAACTACGTGTTGATGTACGGACCCATCTACTACGGGCTGGTTGCGCTGTTCAGTGCCCCGTTCTCTGCCCTCACCGGGGTGAGCCTGTTCGACAGCGCCCGGACGGCCACGTCGGTACTGACCGCAATCGGTGGCATTCTGTTCCTCATCGCCGCAATAAGGCTGGGAGCGCGCAAGAAGGCCGCAGTCGGTCTCCTCCTCGCGACAGCCGCAGCCCCGCTCGCCCTGCTGCAGGGCGCGACCATCTCGCCGGATTCCATGGGACTACTGTTCGCCGGGGCGATCTGCCTCGCTGCGACAATGCGCGGGTCATGGCGCCGTCGGCTGATAGTCGTGGCCGTGATCTGCTGCCTGGCCGCACTCAACAAGGCGAACTTCATCCCCCTGGCCACCGCGGGCATCTGGCTCGCGACGATTGCCCCGACCAATGACGAAGAATGGCGGTTCGATTGGGCCAACCGCTGGAAGCGCTATGTCGTCGGAGTGATTGCGTCGCTCCTGCCCCTCGCGGTGCAGTACTCCTACAACTCTTGGCGTGTGTCGTTCTTGCCGGAAGGCGTTCGCGCCGACGGCGGACTGAACGATGTCCTCCACACCGATATGACCATCTTCGAGACAATTGCGGATGGCACCATCCAGCTCATGCAGCCCATCCACGACAGCGGCTTTCCCGCCGTTCCCCAGCTGTGGGCCGTTGGCGCTCTGCTGCAGGCCCTGATCTTCGGCGGGGCGTTCGCGATGGTGTTAATAGCGAAGGTGGCCCCCACCGCACGTATCAGGGCCGTCGCCATTGCGGGCACCGCAGGACTCGCGCTGTCATTCGTATTCTTGCCGATCACTTTTTACGTGCTGTACCACTCGATCGGCACCCAGTCTCGATATGGATTGCCCATCCTGATGTTTCTCTGCATCGCCGTGGCGGCGAGCATCCGAGCGCGCGCGGCGTCGTGGGCCGTATTGGTGGCCGGCATCGCGGTGTACGGCCTCACGCTGTGGTACGCGCTGCGCTGACCCAGATTCGAATGCTGAAGCGATCGCATCGGACGGCGTCGACAGTTTCGGCATATCGCTTGCGGCACCGAGTGAACGCTCTCTTAAAGTACCTCTTCGGCATCGGCGGGCTTTCTCTCGTGACAGCCCTGACAATTCCTACCCGGGGCACAACAAAACTCCCTGCAGATCCGGTAGCCCGGTCCTGCAGGGAGTTTGTTGTGAAGCTGGAAGCTACTCCGGTGAACCCGGCTTGCCGTTTAGCGTTCCGCGCACGCGGCTACCCGCCTTATTGACGAGCATCGAGAAGCCGCCTTCGGTGAGGTAGTGACGGGCGAGGGCGAGCTCGCGAGCGACACCCGTGTTGCCGGTGGCCGCTTCGTGCAGACGCTCACCAGGAGTGAGGTTCGACATCAACGCGCCACGGCTCTTTTTGCTGGCGTCCGGGTCACCCATACGAGCGGCGCGGTCAGCAGCGATCTGCGGATTGCGGCAGAACTCCACTAGCGGGCGAAGTGCTTCTTCCCAGGTGAACTGCTCGCGAACCTCGTGAACGGCGGCGCGGGCACTCGCAGCGAACTCGTCGTCGTAGAGGGTCTTCTCGAGAGCGTCGGCGAGGGCGATGACGTCCTTCTCGGGAACCGAAACACCCATTCCTTCACGTCCAACCAGGTCGCCAAAGCCGTCGCCACGAGTGGTGACGATCGGGAGGTCGGCCCACATGTAGTCCAGGATGCGGGTGCGGAAGGAGAACGTGGTCTCGATGTGCGCGAAGTGTGTACTCACACCGGCGTCTGCCTCAAGGAGGTAGTTGGCGCGGTCATCGAGAGCGACCCAGTTCTCGTTGAAGAACACGTTCTTGCCCGAAACACCCAGCTGCTCGGCGAGGTAGCGAGTTTTGCCGACGATCTCCATCTCGGGCACGTCCGGGTTCGGGTGTGCAACGCCGAGGAAGAACAGTCGAATGTTCGGACGCGTCTCGGCGACACGAGCAACAGCGCGAACGAGGGTGAGGGTGTCGAACCAGTTGTAGATTCCGCCACCCCAGATCACAACCTTGTCGTCCTTTTCGATACCCGGAACAACACCACGAATGGCGTCGCGCACGTGGACGGGCGGCTTCGAGTCCATACCGAACGGCGCGATGGCGATAAGCGAGTCGAGGTTCTGATCCGCGGAGTATGTGTGCGGATTGACGCGTCCCAGTGCGGTGAGCTGGCCAAGCCAGAACATCCGCTGGCGCTCGGACGCACAGAGGAAGAAATCGCCGCGCTCGAGCTGGCGGTTGAGCACGTCGTTGGCTCCGCGAACCTGATCGGCCCACTGGTTCGTACCGAACTCGCGGCCCTGCTCCAGCTGCTCGAGGTGCATGGGGTCGTACAGGTCGGCGACGATGATCTTGTCGGAGTCGCGAAGCGTCTTGAAGTGGTGCAGGGCGTGGCCCTGGAACACAATAACGTCGGCCCACTGCTCGTGAACTTTCATCTCGCGCTCGTTTCCGAGGCGAACTCGTCCGACATCGAACTTGTCCGACGAGCGGTTGGCCACGTTCCAGCTCAGCAGGCGTACGTCATTCTCGACCGAGAGTGCTTCGGAGATCTTCCAGGCGCGCATGGCGGGCCCGGCCATCTTCTTGCCGAGTGCGTCACCCGTGACAACGAGGATACGGCGACGCTGAGCGAGGTCGCTGATTCCGAACGACGACACAATCTTGTGCAGGCCATCCGTGAAGTGCGGCAGGTCGTTCAACGGGTTGAACATGTCGCCGAAGAGACGGAAGAGCTGCGTGTCGGTTTTGGTGCGCGACTCCTGCACCTCGTCCCGGGCAATGTCGAGGTCGGTCAGCGAGCTGACGAACTGGTCGATCGCGAAGAAACCAGCGAGCGCTTCTTTGTTAATCGGCGTGGTTGGCTCGAACTCGTCATCCGCCCCAACAAAACGACGGATGTCGAACGACTCGGAGTCGAGCCCACTCTTCGCGATGGATCGGCGCGCGGCCAGGGCCAGGGCGGCGGGGAGGAACGTTGCCAGCGTCTCGGCAGACAGGTTCTTGTACAGAACAAATAGTGCGTTGCGCTCGAGCAGGTACATCTCACGGTACTGTCCGAAGCTCTTCATCGAGCCATGGTGCTTGTGGAACACCTTCGACTCGGGTGCAAAGCGGACGCGGTAGCCGAGGAGGTTGAGGCGCCATCCGAGGTCTACGTCGTCGTAGAACATAAAGAGACGCTCATCGAACCCGCCGACCCCGGCGAAGACGGTGGCGCGAACGAACAGCGCCGAGCCCGTTCCGAAGAGGATGTCGCGAGGGGTGTCAAACTGTCCGGCGTCTACCTCGTTGATGTGGTCTTTGTGACCCATGCCGAACCAGGTGAGGCTGCCACCGACAAAGTCGACGGTGTTGCCTTCCCAGTCGAGGACCTTGCTGCCAACGGCCGCAACCTGCGGGCTGATCTCGAACTCCGAGATGGCCTCTTTGATCCACTGCGAGTCGGGCTTGGCGTCATTGTTGAGGAACGCGAGAAACTCTCCGGTCGCGTGCTTCGCACCAAGGTTGCTTCCGCCGGTGAACCCGAGGTTTTCGTCGGACACGATGAGGCGTGCGTTGGGGATGTCGGCGAGCGCAGCGCGAAGCTCTGCCTCGCTGTTGTCTCCAGACCCGTTCTCAACTACGAGAATCTCCAGGAGATCGGCGGGCCAGTCAACGTCAGTCAGCGCGTTCACACACTCAAGAGTGTCGGGGGTACCCCGGAAGTTCACGATGACGACGGAAACAGCTCCGTGCTTTAGCTCTGACACAAAAAACTCCAAGTACTTCAACGATCAAGAAGCCACAAGCGTGATCGACGGTTATGGCGCGGTACAGGCCCAAAGGCCGGGTCGCGGTAGACCTCTAAAGTCGACTATAACGGGCGCACCCGAGCGGAAACTGAGGAAGGTATCGCTTGTTATTTAGCGCGAATTCGAAGTGTCGTGCAAATTTTGGCTGATCGGCACGTAGCATCAGGGTGCGGGTGTTGGGGTTACGCCCGCGGAACAGAACTTAATGGGGGGATCTGCTTCCACCTGTGGCCAGAGGCCCTCTCCTAATAATCGAACGCGGTCCCCGCCGAGGCGGGGTCTTGTTCGCGCTCGGGAGAGCACGGAAGGCAGAAGCACAATGTCCCATATTTCGAAAAGTCGGGGGTTCTTCGGCATAGGGCTTGCGCTCGTTGTTGTTCTCCTCGGATCACTCTTCACTCCGGTTCAAAGTGCGAGCGCGGTGGCCAATGCTGCCGGGTTTCGCCCGGGATACATCGTTTCCGATGCAACCTTCTATCAGGGCAACGCTCTCGATGCGAACTCCATCCAGGCGTTCCTCAATGAGAAGGTACCTACCTGTCGCTCCGGCTATGTCTGCCTGAAGGACTTCCGCCAAGACACAACAAACCGCGCCGCCGACGCCATGTGCTCGGCATACCAAGGTGCCTCCGGCGAGTCGGCTGCGCAAATCATCGCAAAGGTAGGCCAAGCGTGTGGAATCAGCCAGATGGTGCTCCTCACCATGCTTCAGAAAGAACAGGGCCTCGTCAACGACAGCTGGCCCGGTGACCGGCAGTACCGCAGTGCCATGGGATACGGATGCCCCGATACCGCGGATTGCGACGTCAACTACTACGGCTTCTTCCAACAGGTATACAAGGGTGCATCGCAGCTGAAGCGTTACGGCAACCCTCCCGGATCTGGATCGAACTTCACTCGTTACCCGGTCGGTCGCTCGGTTGCCGTTCAGTACAACCCGAACGCTGCATGTGGATCGGGCCAGGTTCTCATCGAGAACAAAGCCACCGCCGCTCTCTACTACTACACGCCCTATCAGCCCAACACCGCGGCGCTCACCAACCTCTACGGAATCGGCGACAACTGCTCGGCATACGGGAACCGTAACTTCTGGCGCATCTTCAGCGACTGGTTCGGCTCCCCCACCGGTGGCGCAAACCCGATCGGCGGCATGGATGCCGTCGGCGACGGAGAAATTCGTGTGCGCGGCTGGGCGATCGACCCTGACTCCGCCGACGCCATCAAGGTGCACGTCTACGTCAACGGTGCGGCCGCCGCAGTGACCACCGCCAACACCAGCCGCCCTGATGTGGGACGCGCCTACCCCGGTTACGGAGACAACCACGGTATCGATGTCGCAATCGCTGCCAAGACCGGCACCTACAACGTGTGCGCATATGCCATCAACGTGGCCGGTGGCACAGGCAATCCGCTGCTTGGTTGCAACACTGTCTCAGTAGTAGATAAGTCTCCCTTCGGTGGAATGAACGCCTTCACCCCCGCTGGATCTGAGTCAATTACCGTCAACGGGTGGACCATTGATCCCGAGACGGCTGATTCGCTCCGTGTCCACGTTTACGTTGACGGTGTAGCAGCCGCAAACACACTTGCCAACGCGAGTCGTCCCGACGTCGCCCGCCAGTACCCGAACTTCGGTGCAGCGCACGGAATCGATGCGACCTTCGCAGCCACACCGGGGACGCATTCCGTCTGTGCCTATGGCATCAACGTCGGATCGGGCAGTAACACCGCGCTTGGATGCCAAAATGTCACCGTTGTGAGCCAGTCACCTGTGGGTGGAATGAACGTTGTCACCTCAGACGCGGGAGTCACCGTCAACGGGTGGACACTCGACCCCGGCACGAAGGATGCTCTCCAGGTGCACACCTACATCGACGGCGTAGTGGTGGGTGCAACCACGGCCAACGTGAACCGCGCCGACATCGCTCTCCACTACCCGTCCTTCGGCGCGGCACGCGGAATCAACGTCTCGTACCCGCTGGCGCCTGGTGCACACAGCGTGTGCGCGTACGCAATCAACGTCGGTATCGGCTCCAACTCACTGCTCGGCTGCCAGAACATCGTCGTCCCCAGTTATGACCCCTTCGGCGGGATGAACGTCACAACATCAGGCTCGACGGTCACCGTCAACGGCTGGACGATTGACCCCGACACCAACAACCCGATCGATGTCCACGTCTACTCCGATGGTGCTGGCGCGTCGATCAGCACGGCGAACGCGAGCCGCCCGGACGTTGGGCGTGTGCACGGCAAGGGTGACAACCACGGAATCAACACAAGCTTCACCGCGTCGCGCGGGTCACATAACGTCTGCGCGTACGCTATCAACGTGGGTAAAGGAACGAATAACACGCTGCTCGGCTGCCAGACGATTACTGTGACCGGGTAAGTGGGAGCAGCACTGCGCCCAGGCACCGCTCCTTCCGAAACGGAAACGCGGGGCCTGGGCAGTTCTCTGTCGCGGGCACGGACGCGATTCGACCGGCTCGTTCTCCCCCGTGCGTCGGGGCTTCCCAACTTGATCGTTCTGTTGGTGATACCGGCCCTGTTTTTCCTCGTCATGGGAACCCTCACCGCTTTCGGGATCTCCGGGTCCTCGACGGGGGTGTACTGGTCCATTTTCGGTTCAGGCGCCGATCCGTCGCTCCTTTTCGGCGGTCCCCGAGGAATTCGCAGTGACGAATGGCTGGTGCAGTCCAGCTGGGTTGTCTCGCAGGTTCAGCAGGGTTTCCCTGTTATCAACCAGACCTTCCCCGGCGGGATGGATTCCACCGTTCAGAACGACCTTCCCTCGTGGGATTGGTCAACACTGTTCCGGCCGCACGTGTGGGGATATCTCCTCTTCCCGCTCGACCAGGGCATGGCCGTGCGTTGGTGGCTGCCCGCGCTCGGCCTCATCACGTCGACGTACGTCTTTGTGGTTTCGGTACTTCCGAAGCGACCGATCACCGCGGCGATGCTCGCACTCGGCCTGCTGTACTCCCCCATCTTTCAGTGGTGGTTCCTCCCCACAACCTTGTGGCCCGTCGCGCTCGCGTTCGCCGCCATGACCGCACTCGTCTGGACCTTCAAAACGCAACGACGATGGGTCAACTACGCCTGGGCAGCGCTCACCGGCTACCTTGCGGTAGCCACCGCGATGAGCATTTACGTTCCGTACATGATTCCTGCGCTGTACGTCGTCATCTTTTTCGCCATCGGGATTGTTGTCTCAGAGAAAGTGAAAGCGCATCGCACCTTTGCTGACATCGGCAAACGGTTCATCCCGCTCGTCGTCGCGGCGATTGGTGCCCTTCTGGTCATGGGCGCGTGGATTGTCACGCGACTCGACACAATCACGGACGTCACTTCGACGGTGTACCCCGGACAGCGACTTGAGGAAACCGGCACACTCGACGAGGTGGGCGAGCTCGCCAACTTCTTCAGCGGCCCGTTCCAGCGTGCACTGCAAGGCGACGTGTCCGGCATCCTCGCGGTCAATCAGTCGGAGTCCGCTGCCCCGCTGCTGCTCGTTGTATTTTTACTCATCGCTCTTGTCTGGGCCGCTTTCGGCCGCGCTCGGGTACGCGCCGCGGGAATCGACTGGCTGTTGCTGTCCGTCGCCGCATGCACACTCTTCGTCCTAGCGTTCCTTGCTATCCCGCACTGGGATTCGCTGGCACACCTGCTTCTGATTGACCGCACCGTCGCGGCGCGTTCACGACTCGCTTTCGCGGTCCTTGGCGTTGTTGGCGCGGTGCTTCTCCTTCGTCGGATCGAACAGACGCAGGCGAAAGTATGGTGGCCGGTCACGCTTGTCAGTACTGCTCTTGTAGTTGTCGCCTCCGTTGCGGTTAGCCAACATCTCCGCGCTTCGGATCCGGAGGTTCTCGGTGGGAACGCATCAATCGTTGTCACCGCACTCCTCGCAGCAACGGTGCTATTTTTGTGCCGCGGGCAGGCGCTGGCCGGCAGCGCCGCATTACTCCTCGCGTCGCTTTCGATTGGGTTCCAGGTCAATCCGTTCTACGTGGGAGTCTTTGATCTTCGCGAAACCGCGATGGGCAAAGAAATCGCGGAGATCCAGCAGGCAGAGCCGGACGCGGAGTGGGTTGGAGTCGGTGGGTTTGTGCCGACCGCGATGCTCGTTGAAAGTGGTGTGCGCGCCTATAACGGCATGCAAACCTCACCGTCTGACGAGATGTGGGATGAAATCGATCCCGATGGCGAGTTTGAGTTCGAAAGCAACCGCTTGGCCAACGTGAATTGGACCCCTGGATCCGGCGAACCCAGTGTCGCCATCCCCGTACGAGATCAGATTGTCGTCAGCTTCGACTCGTGCAGCGAATTCAGTCAACAGAACGTCGACTACGTTCTCTCAGACATCGAACTCGCTCAACCATGCCTCATCCAGTACGATCGAGAAACCGAGGGTAGCTCGACGTTGTGGATCTACGAGGTGACTCGCTAAGTCGACAATGCCGTCCTACCTGCAAAGGTTCGGCCGACAC
>Ga0247808_10001322_pt1 | contig 11967 bp, 13 predicted proteins | sample UWRJL089202R1_FD_179914 | JGI IMG/M metagenome (GOLD analysis project Ga0247808, IMG submission 179914) | Plant litter microbial communities from Arlington Agricultural Research Station in Wisconsin, United States - UWRJ-L089-202R-1 | ecosystem: Environmental > Terrestrial > Plant litter >... | reverse complement strand
GGAATTGGCTGGGACGGTACCTACAACGGACAGCCATTGCCGGCAACAGATTATTGGTTTACTCTTGATTACGAAGAAGAAGGAATTAGAAAAGAATTTAAAGCACATTTTTCATTAAAACGTTAACCCTGATGAATTTCAAAAAAGGATATTTAGTATTATTATTGTTCATATCACAAATTTCATTTTCGCAAGAAGGTATTGCAGTTTATACAGATTATTTATCGGATAATTATTATTTGATACACCCATCAATGGCAGGAGCCGCAAATTGTGCTAAAGTAAGGCTTACTGCTCGTCAGCAATGGTTTGGGGATGATGGTGCTCCAGCATTACAAACAGCTAGTTTTAATGGTAGTTTGGGTGAACAGTCAGGTGGAGGAATTATTTTATTTAATGATAGAAACGGATACCACTCTCAAAAAGGAGTAAAATTGACGTATGCTCACCATATTATGTTTTCAAGATCTGATGTAGATTTGAATCAGTTGTCTTTTGGTATGAGTGTGGGATTGATCCAAAGTGAATTAGATCAAAGTGATTTTGAAGAGTTTGATCCAATTGTTGATGGGAGAATTCAAAAGGATTCATACTTCAATGTGGATATAGGAGCTTCTTATAACTACTTGGAGTTCTATACACATTTGACATTGAAAAATGCTTTAGAGTCTAGAAGAGATATCTACACAGATGTTGAGCCAGATAATTTGAGAAAATTATTGTTTAGTGCAGGTTATGTTTTTGGTGACAGTGATCGTTTGCAATGGGAACCTTCATTCTTGTTTCAATATACAGACGAAACCAAAGAAAAGTCAATTGACTTGAATTTGAAGCTTTATAAAGATTTGGAATTTGGAAAAATTTGGGGTGGTTTCTCATATAGAAGAAGTTTTGAAGCTACTCAGTATGAAGATAACGGAAGCGTGAACAAACAAAATTTGCAATATTTAACGCCAATTGTTGGTTTAAATTATAACAATTTAGTTTTTGCATATCAGTACTCTCATCTATTAGGAGATATTCAGTATGCAGGTGGTTTTCACCAATTCACATTAGGAATCAATCTTTTCTGTAAAAGAGAAAAATGGGATTGTAATTGTCCTGCTATTAATTAATTTTAGCGTTGAAATAGTTAAAAGTCCCGATAGTATCGGGACTTTTTTTTAAAAATAAGTGTATGGTAATTAAAAGTGTAAACGGGAAAAGCCCATTAATTCCAGAGGATTGTTTTGTGGCAGAAAATGCAACTATCGTAGGGGATGTAACTTTCGGAGCGAACTGCAGTGTTTGGTTTAATGCCGTAATCAGGGGTGATGTACATTTCATAAAAATCGGAAATAAGGTGAACATCCAAGATGGAGCTATAATTCATTGTACCTATCAGAAACACCCTACTGTTATTGGGAATAATGTGTCAATAGGTCATAATGCTATTGTTCACGGATGCACTGTTCACGATAATGTTTTGATAGGAATGGGGGCTATAGTTATGGATAATTGTGTGATTGAAAGTAATTCGATTATTGCAGCTGGTGCAGTACTAACCCAAAATACTATCGTCGAGTCGGGAACTATATATGCCGGAGTTCCAGCAAAGAAAGTAAAGGATATTGATCAATCAGATTTTGCAGGAGAAATTGAAAGGATTTCAAATAATTATGTGATGTATTCAAGCTGGTTTAAGTAGTTCTCAAAAGTCCTTTTCTTGAATTGTATATTCATTATTTAAAATTTCAGATAATACCTTAGGATTGGTATTTGTATAAAATTTGTTGTACGTTTCTTGTGAGGTATTAAAGCCCACCCTCTCAGTTAAGATATTTTGTGTCTGTCTTGCCACAGCTTCTCCAGAATCAATAATCTTGATATGTTTGGGTAATATTTTTTTTATCTGAGGAATTAGATAAGGGTAGTGGCTACATCCTAAAACAAGGTAATCTATATTGGCTTCAATCATAGGTTTTAGATACGATTTAAGCAGTTCAAACATCTCCTCAGAGTTTATGTCCCCATTTTCTATTAATTGCACCAGGCCATGACCTATTTGCTCTATGATGGTAGTGTCTTGATAAAGTTCGACAGCTTTGTTAAACAGTTCGCTATTGAGAGTACCTTTGGTGGCAAGAATACCAATTACTTGTGTTTTGGAGTTGTTTACAGCAGGTTTGATAGCTGGTTCTATTCCAATGAAAGGAATATTATATTTTGCTCGAAGCTCTTTTATAGCGTTCGTTGTGGCTGTATTGCAGGCCACAACAATCAATTTTGAGTTTTGGTTTAATAAGTATTCAGTATTCTTAATACTTAGTTCTATAATCTCCTCTTTTGATTTTAGACCATATGGGGCATTTTTGCTATCTGCTAAATAGATAGTGCTTTCATTTGGAAGTAGGTGGTGGATTTCTGACCAGATTGAAGTACCTCCAATTCCGGAATCAAAAAGACCAATAGGATTGTTATTCGTCATAGAAACAAATATAAAAAAAACTGCCCAATCAAATTTAATGATTGGGCAGTTTTTGTGTTTTTGATATATAATGTTTTTAGAAACCTAGATCTTTTTTTACATCAGCAGTTAGGTCAGTTCCGTCAGCTAAGATAAAGGTCGCAACATCAGCAACATATTGGAATCCTTTTGCTTTACCCACTTTTTCAATAGAAGCTTTAATTTTCAATTGAATTGGCTTCATCAAATCCATTTGTTTTTGTTGTAATTCTTTTTGAGCATTTTGACCATACTCTTGAATTCTTTTTTCCATATCGTCCACTTCTTTTGAACGCTCTTTGTTTATCACATCGGTTACTTGTTCTGCTTCTGTTGAGTATTTCTGTAACTTGGCTTGAAGCTCATTTCTTAATGTTGTAAATTCTGCTTCGTAAGTTTGACTTAACTTTTCAATTTGCTTTTGTGCATCAATTACAGCCGGCATTTTAGTCATTATCTCTTCCACATTAACGTGAGCTATTTTTGTTTGAGCGTTAACTTGGTTTGCTCCAAAAAATAAAACTGCAGCAAGTAGTAAAGTTTTCAATTGTTTCATCATTTTAAATATTAAGTAAGTAATTAATTTTTTGTTATTTATTTTCTTCAGGTTTATTTTCGGGTTCTTTTTTGTCTTCTTTTGCTTTCTTTGCAGCTTCTCTATCTGCTAAATTCTTTGCCTTTTTATCTGCAATCGCTTTTTTTCTTTCTTCTAATGCTTTTGCTTTTGCATCTACTGCAGCTTTTCTGGCAGCTTGTTTGTCCTCAACTGTTGATGTTGTTTTTGTAGAGTCAGTTGGATTGCTTTTTTCTTCGGTTTTTATCTCTTCTGTTTTTTCTGAATTTTTCTTTTCTTCAGAATTGACAGGAGCAGATTTTTTACCATTCTTCTCGTCAATTTGCTGTTGTCTTTTTGCTAAAGCTGCTTCTCTTTTTTCCTGAGCGGCAAGCTTTCGTTCTTCCATCAAACGCTCTCTTTCAGCTTTCTTTTCGGCCGCAGCTTTTTCTCTGGCTGTTTTTTTATCTTCAAGCGCTTTTTTTCGCTGTGCCAAATCTGAATTTTGATCTTCCAGGTCTTCTTGGTATTCTTTTATTTCTTCTTCTTTAAGCTCTTTTTTGTTCAATTGGCTTCTTTTAGAACTTCTGGTCAAGCTTCTGATAACAGCATCGCTAATATCAAATCGTTTTGCTGCGAAAAGAACCGTAAGATCTGAAGATTTATCCAAAACGAAATCGTATTTCTTTTGTTCGGCAATGTCTTGTACGGCCGTAAAAACTTGGTCTTGAATTGGTTTTACCATCACAGCTTTTTGAACAATCAAATCACCATTCGGTCCAAATCTTTTTTCTTGAAAAGCGGTCAGTTCCGTTTCTTGAAACAAAATTTCTTCTTCTCTTTCTTCAATAAGTTCCTTTGTTAAAAGCACTCTTTCTATTTTTAGAGATTCCTTTAACTTTGTGATTTCATTTTTCTTTACTTCTATTTCCTGTTTCCATTTTTGAGCTTTCTGCTCTAATTGGTTTTTTGCTTCAGTAAAATCGGGAACATTTTGCAAAATATATTCCATATCTATATAGCCGATACGAATACCTCTAGCAGTTTGTGCAGTTGCAGTAAATGTCACAGTAACTAAAAATAGTATCAAAAAATGTTTTCTCATAACGTAAACTGTATTAGAAAATATCATGCCAAATTCATTAAAATTGTTGACCGATAATGAAATGCGTTTCCCATCCATTCTTTTGTGTTGTTCCTGGAATTGCATCAAATCCATGTGCGAAATCAATTCCCAGAAGACCAAATGCAGGCATAAACACCCTTAAACCCAATCCTGCTGAACGTTGCAATTGAAATGGATTATAGCTTTTAAATCCATTATAAGCAGCACCCGCTTCAAAAAAGGTCAAGACGTAAATAGACGCTTGTTGCTTCAAAGTTAATGGATATCTAAGCTCTAACGAAAATTTATTATAAATTGTTGCCCCATCCTGTGTGTTTTGTCCTGTAGTAGGATTATAATTGTATGGAGTCAGGGATTGATTTGGATATCCTCTCAATTGGATAACCTCTCTGCCATCTAATGCAAAGTTAGCCAAACCGTCTCCTCCCAGGAAGAATCTTTCAAACGGGACATCACCTCTTTCACTGTTGTAATTTCCTAGATAACCGAACTCCACTAAAGAACGAAGTACTAATTTATCATAAATTTTTGTATACCAATCGGCTTTCAGCTTAATTTTATAATATTCTAGCCAATTAAATTTCTTTTGATCTACTTTTGATTGATCGGCTGCTGCTTCTTCGTAAGTGTCAACTCTATAATATACAGTTGATTTCTGACCATTTGAACCCACAACTTCTTCACTTCCAAGATAGTCGCCAACTTCAACAACCCTATCATTTCGATCCGTGAACCTTTCTGCATTTTTTAGTTTGTATTCTTCTTTATCACCCAAGCCTTTGTAATCAACATTATTCCATAATGAATAAGGAGGTGTTAATTTGGCTGTAATGCTAAACTCAGAACCATACATCGGGAAAATTGGATTTGTACCTTTATTGTTTCTGGTCAATCCAACCGTGTAGGCAAAGTTTCTTGAAGATCCATTTCCAAATGTAAACAAACCTGTGTTGTAATTATTCAAATCGTAATATTGGAAACTCAAGGCTTGAGAAAGTACGAATGAATCATCCGGTACGCTAAGTCTTTTTGCCAAACCAACAGAAAGTGATATGATATTAAAGCTTCTGCTTCTGTCAACACTATTGGTGCTGAAATTGTTTAAGAATTGTTTGCTATAAGATAAAGATGTACTGAAACTAACTGGTTTTTTTCCTCCAAACCAAGGCTCCGAAAAGGATAAACTGTAGGTTTGGAAATAACTACTTCCTTGCAAACGAAGCGCCACTTTTTGACCATCTCCCATAGGAAGTGGCTTGTAGGCATCTTTATTGAAAATATTTCTTGCAGAAAAGTTATTGAATGAAAGTCCTAATGTTCCGATGAAACCTCCACCGCCATAACCACCTTGTAGTTCAATCTGGCTAGATCCTTTTTCTACCAATTGCCATTCGATGTCAACGGTTCCTGCTGCAGGATCAACATTTTTAAAGGCAGGATTTATGGCTTCAGGATCAAAGAATCCCATGGCTCCAATTTCACGAATTGTTCTGATTAAATCCTCTTTACTGTATTTTTGACCAGGCTTGGTTCTTAGCTCGCGATAAATTACCTCGTCGTTTGTCTTGTCGTTTCCAGTAACCGTAATTTTGTTGAAATAGGCCAGAGGACCTTCCAGTATTCTGATTTCAAAATCAATAGTGTCGTTTACAGTTCGTACTTCTACGGCATTGATCTGTGAAAATAAATAACCATTGTTTTGATATAAATTCGTAATGTCTTCCCCGTCAGGTTTCGTTTTGTCGGCTATCCTTTTTTCAAGAAGAACACCATTATAAACGTCTCCTTTTTTTATTCCCAACATAGTGCTCAATCCTCTGTCAGTATAAATCGTATTTCCTAAGAATTTAATGTCTCCGAAATAGTATTTTTTACCTTCTTCAAGATTGATTTTTATTGCGATTTTATTTTTTTCTTTATTGTAAATAACGGAATCAGAAACAATTCGTGCATCACGATAACCTTTTTCCTTGTACTTATTTATGATACTTGCTAAATCCTCTTCGTATTTCTCTTTGATGTATTTTGATCTTTTGAAAATACGTATCGGGTTTATTTGTTTGGTGTTGCTCATCGCATTACGCAATTTGCGATCTGTAAATTTTTCGTTACCGGTAAAATCGATTGATTTGATTTTTACTTTTTGACCTTTGTCAATATTCACAAGCATTTTGACTTCATTGCCAGAAGTTGTGTCAGGTATAGTAGTAATGTTTACTTTCGTATTAAAGAAACCATTTTTTTTATATTTATTCTCAATATAATTTTTCGTGGTAGTAATTAAATTCTCGTTGACAATTTTACCTTTTGTTAGGCTGTTATCTTTGATTAAAGCTTCCGTTTTAGATTTCTTTACACCCGTGATTTTTACTTCGCTTAACTTTGGAAGTTCATTAATGTTTAACTCAAGGTATATACTATCGCCTTCAATTTTATTTACATAAAAATCAATATCGCTAAAAAGACCAAGCTTACCTAATTTTTTGACAGCATTACTTATTTCTTCTCCAGGAACGGTAACTCTTTGTCCTTTTTCCAAGCCAGTAAAAGTTACAACCGTTTGTTGATTATAGCTTATTTTTCCAGTAACATTTATATCTGCTAAAATATAGGGTGTTCCCTGGTCAAATGGAACTCTATCTTGAGCTTTTACTTGAGAAATACTTCCAAAAATTAAAATTGTGAAGAAGAATTGTATGCTTTTATTTAACACTAAAAAATTATTTAATTTGTTCACTTGTTTTTCCGAATCTTCGTTCTCTTTTTTGATAACTAATGATAGCCTCATATAAATTTTGTTCTGTAAAATCTGGCCAAAGAACGTCTGTAAAGTATAATTCTGCATAGGCTATTTGCCAAAGCAGGAAATTACTGATCCTATGTTCGCCACTGGTTCTTATTAATAAATCTACATCCGGTAAATTTTGCGTGTAAAGATGCTGATTAATAATTGATTCGTCAATAGCGTCAGTTGAAATTATATTATTTTTAACTTTACTACTTATGTTTTTAATTGCTGATATAAGTTCTTCCCTTGAACCATAGCTCAATGCAAGGGTTAAGGTCATTCTGGTGTTGTCTTTTGTTTTGTTAATTACTTCTGAAAGTTCCTTTTGAGCACTCTTAGGGAGCTTCTCTAAATTGCCGATTGTGTTGAGTCTTATGTTGTTTTCAACAAGTGTTTTCAACTCGTTTTTCAAGGAGTTGATGAGCAATTTCATTAAAGTATCCACTTCTAATTTTGGACGGTTCCAGTTTTCTGTAGAAAAGGCATACAAGGTAAGATTCTCAATGCCAAGTTTAGCACAACATTCAACAGTTGTTCTCACGGATTTTGTTCCATTTTCGTGGCCAAAAGCCCTCATCAAGCCTTGTTTTTTAGCCCAACGACCATTGCCATCCATAATTATGGCCAGGTGTTTGGGTAAATTGTCTTTGTTTATGTTGTCTAGTAAACTCATTTTTTAATCACAGTAGCAGGGCTTGTTTCCAAAAGTATATGTTAGTGTAAAACCTGAAACAATATACCAATCATTACTATTTATATTTCCAAATCTAAAATCTTTAAGAGCATCATTTTTAGGAAAGCTTCCGTCAATGTCATCAGCAAAAGTATATCTCGGACTGATTTCGAATCCTAAAACCAAATGTGGCGTAATATTCGATTTGACACCTACTGCCATCGGAATTGATAATGTTCCGTGACTAGAATCTTTTCTTGTATCTGCGTCAGTACCGTTGTCAACTACATACAAACCATTATAGCGTGTATAGTTCAGGCCTAAAAACACATAAGGTGTTATTTGTCTTTCCAGGTCGTGCAAATTGAAATCAAAAAAATTAAATTCAAGTCCTAAAGATACTTCTTTTATGGTATTCTCAAAGTCATAATCGCGTTGTTTTCGTCTTTCGTCCTTTGATTTATCGTCATCGCCCGTTAATTTTACATTTGTAATCGAAGCTCTCCAGGAATGTCTAGGGCTCTTGTTCCATTTATAAATCAATCCGTAAGCAAATTCATTAGGTTTAAGGTAAGTCATTGAACCTACGTCTCCTACGAAATTACTGCCACCTGCAAAAATACCAATTTCGTGAATTTGGGCTTTGGTGGCTGAAAAGCTTATAAGGCAAATTAATGATAAAAAGAGTCTATTCATCGTTTTAAAAATAGCGTGCAAATATAACAAATCTGACTACTAAATGATTAACAATTTAGTATTAATGATGAATTATATCAAAACGGGTTATTATTATGTAAATTATTTATCCAATCAAAGGAATAACAAACGATAATAAAGTGCTTTGTAGTATAATCTACAGATGATTTAGTTTTTAATTCCTTTTGTCTTCGCCCCAAAGAAGCTTGTTTCGGAGCGTCTTGAGGAAAGTTTCCTCGGGAATTTCAACCATATTAATTTGGAAAGGTGTTTTTTTGATCGTCAAGATCGATTCGTTTCTGATCGATGTAATCCTAGAGTCTAGCGAAACTAGATATTGTTCTTCTCTTCCCGTAACTTTCAGCCTGATTTCAGTTTTATCAGGAATCACTAATGGTCGTGCATTTAAATTATGTGGAGCAATAGGAGTTATAACCAGGCTTTTTACATCTGGTGTAAGAATTGGTCCTCCACAGCTTAATGAATATCCGGTTGATCCAGTTGGTGTTGCAATAATTAATCCGTCAGCCCAATAAGAGTTTAAAAATTCACCATTAAGATACGTCTCAATCGTAATCATCGAAGTCGTGTCTTTCCTGCTCACGGAAATTTCATTCATTGCAAAATTAATATCCTGAATGTCTTTGTTTTTTGGAGAAATGTTCAAGCTCAATAATGTCCTTTTGGATATCGTATATTTTCGATCAATCACAAGTTGCAGGAAAGCGCCAATGTTTTCCTTTTGTACAGAAGCCAGGAAGCCCAAACGTCCCGCATTAATTCCCAAAATAGGAATGCCGGATCTTCTAACCAATGTTGCCGCTCTCAAAATAGTTCCGTCGCCACCAATACTCAATAAAATATCAAAACTGGAATCAAGTTCATTGTAGGATTTGAAGGTTTTGTATTCTTTTTTGATTAATTGTTTTTCGTATAACATCTTCAAAAAATCAGCTTCAATAACCAATTCTACATTGTTTTGGTTGAAAAAAACAAATATATCTCTAATGATAGGTTCTGTGCTGTTCTGATAATATTGTCCGTAAATGGCAACTTTCATCTGTTTGGTTTTTGCAGTTTGTTATTAAAACAAAAGATTACATATTAAGATATTTGTCCAAATAATCTGAACGCTCTTTCAAGCTGTTAAGGTAATTGTCTTCTTGGTGTTCAGATATGATTTCATAGTCGTAACGTCTAAAAGTCTGAATGATTTCGTTCATCCCGCCAAGGCCAATTTTAACCGTAACTTGAACAGTGCTGGCTGTAGTGTCAGAAATAAAACTACCTAAAAGTCTTCCTCCGTTGCTTTCGACAATCTGTGCAATTTGAGACATTGAATATTCAGAGATGGCTTTTTCAACAATGATGATGCCGCCTTGTTCCTTCAAGAAAGGTGTTTCATTGAAAAACTTGATGATGTCGGCAATTTCATAATAACCAACATACTTGTTTTCATCATCAAGAACCGGAATGATATTGGTATGATTTCTAGCAAAGACTTCCATAATGTCGAGCCAAATCATATTGGTTCGGGCATAAAATCCTTCTAAAGTATAGCGGTAATGGGAGATTTTTTTATCGGTATCGAACGTTTCAGCATCTTCAGAAGCAATACTTCCGATGTAGATGCTTTCCTCAACAACAGGAAAATGCGAGAAATTTACTTCTGCAAAAAAATCCTGAACATTGTCAATGGTTTCCTGACTGTCCAGCGCTTTAAAATCGTTGTTGATGTAATCTTTAATTTCTGTCATATAATCGTGTGGATAATCGATGCAAAATAATCAAAATTTAGGATAAAACAGCTTATTAACTTTGTATTTTTGCGGTAAAGTATCTTGTTAACATTCACAAAAAGCATTCCAATGACAAAATTAAGCGTAAACATCAATAAAATTGCCACATTAAGAAACGCACGTGGCGGAAATGTGCCCGATTTATTGCAGGTTGCAAAGGATATTCAGAAATTTGGAGGACAAGGAATCACAATTCATCCACGACCGGACGAACGGCATATCCGTTATCAGGATGCGAGGGATTTAAAGCCAATCGTTTACACGGAATATAATATTGAAGGAAATCCGCAGCATAATTTCATCGATTTGGTTTTGGAATGCAAGCCGACACAGGTTACTTTGGTGCCGGATGCAATTGGCGCCATTACATCATCGGCAGGTTGGGATACGATTGCTCATAAATCGTATTTAACGGAAGTGGTGCAGGAATTTCAACGAAATAATATCCGCGTTTCAATTTTCGTTGATCCAATTTTGAAAATGATTGAAGGTGCAAAAGAAGTTGGTACAGAGCGAATTGAACTTTATACGGAAGCTTTTGCACATCAATACAGTTTAGGAAATCAGGACGGAATTCTTCCTTATGTCGAAGCGTCAAAGTTGGCAAATGATTTAGGTTTAGGGATCAATGCAGGGCATGATTTAAGTTTGGATAACATTCAATTCTTCAAGCAAAATATTTCAAATCTATTAGAAGTTTCAATAGGCCACGCCTTGATTTCGGAATCAATTTATCTTGGTTTGGAGAATGTGGTAAATATGTATCTCAATAAATTAAAGTAATTATGTTGTATTCAAAAATAGAAGGAGAAGGAAAACCATTCGTCATTATGCACGGATTTTTGGGAATGTCTGATAATTGGAAAACATTAGGAACACAATTTGCTTCCGACGGCTATCAGGTTCATATGCTGGATTTAAGAAATCACGGCCGAAGTTTTCATTCGGATGAATTCAATATGAAGCAATGGTTCAGGATGTATATGAGTATTGCACGGAAAATAATCTGGATTCGATTGATATACTCGGACATTCTATGGGTGGAAAAGTGGCGATGTTTTTTGCAATGAAATATCCTGAAAAAGTGAATAAATTAATTGTAGCTGACATCGGACCGAGATATTACAGGCCACACCATCAAGACATATTGGCAGGACTCAATGCTGTAGATTTTTCTCAAAAACCTGAAAGGTCAGAAGTAGAGGAAATTTTAAAAGGTTATGTTGATGATTTCGGAACGCGACAATTTCTGATGAAAAGCCTTTATTGGAAAGAACCAGGGCAATTGGCTTTCCGATTCAATCTCGAAGTTTTTAATAAGGAAATTGAGAATATTGGAGAAGCTTTACAAGAAGATGCTGTTTTTGAAAAAGAAACCTTATTCATAAAAGGAGGGAATTCAAACTATATAAAAGATGAGGATGCCGAAAATATAAAGCATCATTTTCCGAAAGCAAAAATAGAAGTGATTGAAAATGCCGGACACTGGCTTCACGCCGAAAACCCAAAAGTTTTTTATCAGAAAACAATTGATTTTTTAAAAGAGAATTAAAATAAAAAGGTCCTTTTCGTAATTTGAAAAGGACCTTTTTTTTATGAATGAAATTATTTATTGTTTTGAGAATTTCAAAGTAGATGTAGAACCCGAATCATTAGTTGCATTCAGTAAATACAGCCCAGAAGATAAGGCAGAAACGTCCAAGCTTAGGTTGTCAGCTTCGTTCACTTTTTTAGTCATCACTTGTTTTCCGGTCATATCAAAAATCATAATTTCGGATATGTTTTTTCCAGAAATATTTAATAAGTCCGATGTCGGATTTGGATAGGCCATCAGGTTTTTTGCAGAT
>Ga0247808_10001319_pt1 | contig 11978 bp, 9 predicted proteins | sample UWRJL089202R1_FD_179914 | JGI IMG/M metagenome (GOLD analysis project Ga0247808, IMG submission 179914) | Plant litter microbial communities from Arlington Agricultural Research Station in Wisconsin, United States - UWRJ-L089-202R-1 | ecosystem: Environmental > Terrestrial > Plant litter >... | reverse complement strand
TATTCTAACGTGACCGACATGAGCAAATGGGTGATTGCCCAGATCAATGATGGTAAATATGGCCCAGACCTGAGTAAATCATTGTTCAGCAAAAAAGTACATGATGAAATGTGGACTCCACAAACTGTTATCCGTGGCAGTTCCCCATACAATACTCATTTCAGTAGTTATGGGTTGGGCTGGTTCTTAAGTGATGTAGGTGGTTATTTCCAGGCGACGCATACTGGTGGTTTAGCAGGTATTGTAACGCAGGTGACGATCATTCCGGAAATGAAACTGGGTATTGTAGTGCTGACCAATCAGCAATCAGGCGCAGCCTTTAACTCTATCACCAATAGCATCAAAGACGGATACCTGGGTGTAAAAGGTCAGGACCGCATCAAACAATATAACGACAGCAGACTGGTTAACGAGAAAAGGGCAAAGGAGATTACCGATCAGGTAACATCAGCCATCGCGGCAGCAGAAACCGCGGGCACCGTAAGTCCGATTAAAGACGTTAAAGGAACCTATACCGACAACTGGTTTGGACAAGTAAGCATTTTTGAGCAGAAAGGTGGGCTTTATATGCAGTCTAAAGCCTCTCCAAAGCTGCAGGGGAAAATGTTCTACTACAAGGCGAACACCTATATTGTTAAATGGAACGAGCGTAGTCTGGATGCAGATGCCTATGTTGTTTTCAACCTGGATTACAATGGTAAGCCGGTAGGATTTAAGATGGAGGCCATATCTCCGCTAACTGACTTTAGTTTTGATTTTCAGGATCTGGACTTCAAGAAAATATGATTAATGCAGAGACCATAAACAAAATCATGGATACCGTCCGTATTGAGGAGGTAGTAGGTGATTTTGTGTCTTTGAAGAAGCGTGGGAGTAGTTTGATTGGGAATTGTCCCTTTCACAATGAAAAGACGCCTTCTTTTAACGTTTCCGTAGCCAAGGGTATTTATAAGTGCTTTGGTTGTGGTAAAGGTGGTGATTCTGTCCATTTTATCATGGACCATGAGAAGTATTCCTATCCGGAGGCCTTAAAGTTCCTGGCTGCTAAATACAATATCGAGGTTGAAGAGACCGTGCAGAGTCCTCAGAACATCGAGGCACAGAACGCAAGGGAGAGTTTGTATATCGTTTCCCAGTATGCTGCGGGCTTTTTTGCCGAGCAGATGTGGACGAATTCCGAAGGCCGGGCCATTGGTCTGAGTTACTTTAAGGAACGCGGTTTCAGGGAAGACATCATCAAGAAATTCGAACTCGGCTATTCTCCTGATTCCTGGGACGCACTTATTGTTGCTGCGGGCGCTGCGGGGCATAAGGAAGAATACCTGGAACAAACCGGGCTTGCCATTAAGAATGACAAGGGTAAGCTGTACGACAGGTTTAGAGGCCGGGTCATGTTCCCAATCCATAACTTTACCGGGAGGGTAATTGGATTTGGCGGACGTACGCTGAAGACGGATAAGAATGTTCCCAAATATGTCAATTCTCCTGAGAGTGATATCTACCATAAATCGAATGTGCTGTATGGCTTGTTCCATGCGAAGAAGGCCATTCGTGATACCGATAACTGTTACCTGGTTGAAGGTTATGCCGACGTGCTTTCTATGCACCAGGCCAATGTGGAAAACGTTGTTGCCTCTTCAGGAACGTCGCTAACCACCGAGCAGATCAGGCTGATCGGTCGATTTACCCAGAACGTAACCATTCTGTATGATGGTGATGCGGCAGGGATCAAGGCTTCGCTACGTGGACTGGATATGATCCTGGAAGAAGGACTGAATGTGAAAGTAGTTAACTTTCCTGATGGCCATGACCCGGATTCGTACATGCACCTGGTGGGTGGCGGCGCCTTTAAGACCTATATTGAGAATAACCGTAAAGACTTTATACTGTATAAGGCAACTACGCTGTTGAAGGATGCCGGTGATGATCCCATTAAAAGGGCAGGCATCATCCGGGATATCGTAGAAAGTATTGCCAGGATTCCTGATGATATCAAAGCTTCGGTATTTATCCGGGAATGCAGCAGGCTGCTGGAGGTGGAGGAAAGAATCCTCATGTCTGAGCTGAACAAGATCAGGGATGCGAAGATCAAAAAGTCCAACCCACAGGGCAGGGCACCTCAGCAGTTTCAACAGGGACAGTCCTTTCAGCCGCAGCCTTCGCCTTATGGTGATGCGCCACCAGAGAATCTTTTTGACGACAGTGCCAGTGCAGGCATGCCTGTTGAAGAAGTGGATCCTTTCGCAGATGATATTCTGCAGGAGCAGGAAATCGTAAGGCTGCTGCTTTTTTACGGGCATGAGCTGGTGAGCTGGGATAACATTGACAATATGTTTATCGGTTCTTTCATCATCCAGAACTTATCGGATGTATCCTTTAAACATGCGATCTGCAAGAAAATCATTACCTCTTACCGGGAAGAAATTGAGAACGGGCACCTTCCGGTAGCCAGTCAGTTTATCAACGGGCAGGACCGGGAAATTGCCGATCTGGCGATTACCTTATCAACATCGCCTTATTCCCTAAGCGAAAACTGGTATAACAAGCACCAGATCTATGTGCGTGACGAGACCATCAATTTGAAGGCAACGATATTGGGTGGGATCTTTCACCTGAAAAAACGCAAGGTAGACCGCATACTCCTGGATCTTTTGCAGGAGATCAAATCGGAGACTGACCAGGTGAACCAGGAAATCCTGATGCAGCGTTATGCCTATATTAAGAATGTAGAAAAAGAGATCTCTAAATTCCTCGGTTCTGTAATCCTGAAGTAATGGCAAAGCACCTTGATCTGGGTATACTGGGCGAGCAACTTGCCAAAACGTATCTGCTGAACAAGGGCTATCAATTGCTGGAACAGAACTGGCGCTATGGGCGGGCAGAGGTTGACCTGATTATGGAGCAAGAGGGCAAGCTGATCTTTGTAGAGGTTAAGACCCGGCGCTCTTCTGATCATGGCAGGCCCGATGAGTTTGTAGACTGGAAGAAAGAAAAGCAATATGAATTTGCTTCAGCAGCTTACATAGAGCGGGTTAATCATCAGCAGGAGATTCGTTTTGATATAATTGCAATTGTATTTGAAAATGAAGACCTTTATGAAATTAATCATATCGAAGATGCATTCTGGCCCGACCTTTAAACGTACGTATACATTTCTTTTAATCACCCTTGCCCTGGGCATTTTATCCTGCAAACAAGAGGGCTCTACAGAGATCGGATTTAAACTTCCTGAACAAGGGAAGGACTTTACGCCCGGTCAGGATGTGAAGGTAGTGCTTGATATCCCGAAAGGACAAGAGGTTACTGAGGCGACTTACCTGCTTGACGGGAAGCCGCTGGGTACAAAAGCTAACGGAGCCGATTTCAGTTTTCCGACGAAGGATCTGACACTGGGTTATAAGCTGATTACTGCTGTTGTTAAGCACAGCGGGGTAACAGATACTTTGACCGTGAATATTGTGTTAAAATCTAATATCAAACCTGTAGATTATACCTTCCAGATCAATAAGACCTATCCACATGATACCACCTCGTATACTCAGGGTCTGGAATACCATAATGGACGTTTTCTGGAAAGCACAGGCGAGTATGGTCAGTCTACCCTGAGGTGGGTTGACGTGGCAACCGGGAAGGCAATTAAGCAAATCCCGATTGACAAGCAATATTTTGGCGAGGGATCTACGCTGATTGGCGATAAGATTGTGATGCTGACCTGGCAGAACAATATGGGTTTTATCTTTGATTCATCGAGCTTTAAGCAACTATCTACTTTCCCTTATCAGAATAGTCGCGAAGGCTGGGGATTGACCTTTGACGGTACGCAAGTATTAAAATCTGACGGCACAAACAGGATCTGGTTCCTGAACAAGGAAACCTTAAAAGAAGAACGGTTTATTGATGTGTTTGATGATAAAGGGCAGGTAGACCAATTGAATGAGCTGGAGTATATTGATGGCAAGCTATACGCCAACATCTATCTGACGAATAAGATTGCGATTATAGATCCTAAAAGCGGTGCTGTTACAGCTTATATTGATGCTACAGGCCTGCTGCCTGAAAAAGACAAGTTTGCCAATACAGACGTATTGAATGGCATTGCCTGGGATGCCGCGGGTAAACGCCTTTTTGTGACGGGTAAAAAATGGGACAAGCTGTTTGAGATCAGCATTGCCCCGGCGAAAAAGTAATTATTTTTTAGGTTTGACCTCCGAGATGTAACCGTTGTAGGAGATGGACTGTCTGTTGCTGTTATTCACAGTTAAGGTTGCATAGCCGTTTTCTGTAACGTATAAAGTCATGCGTTGACTGTCTTTCACATCCTGTGGATCTATGACAATGGTCCAGTTTTTCTTTTTATTGGTACTGGTATATTTGAATTTTTTGGAATTGAATTTAGTACCTGCATCATCGGGGTTCATGGATGGAGTAAATGATCTGCCATAGTAAGGCAGATAAGCCACTACGCTGTCTTTGGTGATGCGGAGGTCGTAGTTAGACCCCGTGAGATTGATGTTGCTTCCTGTATTGCCAGGCATGCGGCTCATAATGCGGTTAATATCACTACTTGACATCGGATTGGCGGATGTAGCTGTAAACAGGAAATTCTGAGCGTTGATGATGCGGCGTGTTGTTGCCGAATCTGTTTGTGCTTTCGTATGCAAGGCAGCGACTGATAAGATGGCGGCCAGGATTAGTGTTAGCTTTTTCATGTGTTTATATTTGATGTGTTATACTAATTTAACGATTATTTAGGTAAAAGGTTTAAAATCAGTATGGAGCATGTTGAAATATGACACAGGGAGGTGTGAGGTAATAATCGGGTTGGGCTTTGGCAGGGATAATTTGTCTCTAAACAAGAAGGCCCTGCAAAACTCGTTTTACAGGGCCTTCTCTATCTTAGGGATGCTTAATTGAAATCAGCAGCTGTTAATGGGCTGTTTAACTTAATCTCCTTAATGCTCATGGTAAAGTCCTGGTTGCCTTGTGGCGTCTGGATGCTTTGCGTCATTTTGTATGGTAATAAGACTGCACCTGTTTTGCGGTAATCGCCAAACTCAGTAGAAATGGTGATCTCCATACCACCCTGGGTCATGGTGCTTTCGTCTTTTAATAACAAGCCGCTGGTTACATCATAGTATTCTGTATGTTTTTTACCAGCTGTTGGCGTGATCACCAGTTTGTAGGCATCTGCTGTACCAACTTTTGCGGTACCTGCATTTTCAACTTTGGCTGTCTTGCTGTAGTTCAGTTGTTCAAAAAGACCTGTTTTGCCTTTTTTCTCATTGATCTCCTCTGGTGTATAAGCCATTTTATTAGGCCCCTGGCTTTTTGAGCCTGCGGTTCCATTGAAGGCATCTTTCATCACTACATTCCCAGCCATAGCGACTTCTGTAGCTTCCATGTTTGGCGCCATTTGTTTAATGGTTAAAGACAGCTTTTGTCCCTGTACTTCGAAATCTCCCGTTTGTACTGCTGAGGTGATTTTTTTTAATTCCGCTTCACCACCGATAGCAGCGATGTATTTTGCCAGGATTTCCTGAGCAGTTTTAGCTGTAGCCGTTGTTGCAGCTGTAGCTGTTACAGGTGCTGCATAGCTGTCGAAGTCTTTCACGGTAAAACCTAGTTTTGCTAATCCCGGAGCAAAAGCTTCTTTCTTACCAACGATGACTACGCGGGTAGCATCATGTCCGAAATATTTCTGACTCACTCTTTGGATATCCTCAGGCGTTACTGAATTCATTTTCTGAAGGAAAGTGCTGTAGAAATCTTTAGGTAATTTATTGATTAGAATATTGCTCGCATAAGCTGCAGAACGGTCGGGGTTTTCAAGATCCAGCGCGAAAGATCCACTATACAGATTCTTTGCATTTTGCAAATCTTCAGCAGAGACCTTTTGTGTGCGCATCACGTTGATCTCGTTCAGGAATTCAACTACTGCACTGTCAACCTTTTCATTTCTAACAGCCGCAGTGGCTTTGAAATTTTGTTGAAAACGACCAGCGCCCGTACTTGAATAAGCTCCGTACGTAAAGCCGCGTTTCTCTCTCAGGGTCTTGAATAATTTAGCATCTGCACCGCCACCGAGGATCTGGTTGGCCAACAATACTGCATGATAATCAGGGCTGCTTAAAGGAAGGTCAATCAGGTTAGTTACTGTAATCTCTGATTGTACTGCGTTGGAAACATTGATGATGTCGACCTCAGTTTTAGCAGGATTAGCAACCTTTGCAATGACCGGAAGGTTTAATATAGTTCCTTTCCAGTCGCCAAGGGCTTTCACAACCAATGCTTTTGCAGCTTCAGGTTTGATATCACCAACGATAGTCAGGTAACTTCTTGAAGGGGTAATGTATTTGGTGTAATCTGCTTTGATATCTGCTAAAGTAAGTGCATTTATTGACTGTTCTGTCACAAATTCGCCCATTGGATTATTGATACCATAGCTCAATGCAGGCACAACACGTCCTGAGATTGCTTTAGCGCTACGTTCGCTGGATTTTAACCCAGTGATGGTTTGTGACTTCAGTTTGTCAAAGGACTCTTGTGGGAATAATGGCTTGCGCAGGCTTTCAGTCATCAGCATAAAAGCACTGTCGAAATATCGGGTCAATGCAGAAACACTACCGCCGGAGGCACTAAGGGCTACATCAGCACCCAATAGGTCTACCGCTTCATCAAACTGTGCTTTTGTTTTGCTGGTGGTACCTTCATTGAGCATACTGCCCATTAGGCTGTGTACGCCTGCTTTTTTTCCTTCAGTGATGGGGCCTGCATCGATTCTCAAAGAGGCAGATACCTTAGGTAATCTGTGGTTTTCTACTACGAGGATGGTCATCCCGTTTGGCAGGGTATAGATTACCGGATCAGTAAAGGTGATAATTGGTGCCGGTCCTGGTTTCGGTTTCTGGCTTCTGTCTAATTTTTGCGCTACAACAGCTTGTGCAAATAATGTTGTAAGGGCAATTATGAATAGTTTTTTCATGATAATTTCAATTATTGGTCTGGAGAATCAATTATTTTTTTGGTAAATAATAGAGCACTACGCGCTGGTCTTTGTTCAGGTATTTGCGGGCAACGTCCCTGATCTCTTCGCGGGTAATGGATTTATAGGCATCCAGTTCTTCATTGATCTCATTGGTGTTCTTATTATGAAAAGTATAGCCATTAGCCAGGTTTTCTGCCACACCCAGCATCTTACTGTTTGCAGTTACGAAATTGTTTTCAAACTGATTCTGCAGCTTTTTAAATTCAGTCTCAGAGATCAGGTCTGTCTGCATGCGTAAAACTTCTGCGTCGATATCTTTCAGCAGGTCAGTAATCGGCGTATTGTTATTTGGTAGGGCATAAGTGATATAAGCACCAGCATCTTCCAGGGTATAATTTAAAGCGCCCACTTCCAATGCTGTTTTCTTCTCATCAACAAGCTTAACCCTAAGTCTTGAACTCGCACCGCCGGTCAATACAGAAGTTACCATTTCCAATGCTTTGGTGTCTCTGCTGGTCATGCCTGGTACACGGTATGCAGACATAATTGCAGGAATCTGGATGTTGGCATCATACGCCGTATCAATAAGCTGTTTGGTTATTGGTTTCAGGGTATAAGCTGCTTTAACAACCGGAGCACCTTTTGGTACTTCGTCAAAGTATTTCTTAACCAGTCCTTTTGTTTTCTCGATATCGAGGTCACCCGCGATCGTTAATACAGCGTTGTTGGGCGCATAGTATTTTTTAAAGAAAGCGAGGAATTCGCTCAGCTTGGCAGCATCAAGATGCTCCATCGAGCCGATTGGTGCCCACTCGTAGGGTGTGCCGTCATACAGTTTCTTGAAGATGTTTGCGGCAAACATTCCGTAAGGTGCGTTGTCTATGCGTAGACGTTTTTCTTCTTTAACTACTTCGTTCTGGGTTTTAACCCCCACTTCGTCAATTTTTGGATGCAGCATGCGTTCGCTTTCCAGCCACATACCCAGCTCCAATTGATTGGAAGGGAATAATTCGTAATAGAACGTGCGGTCCTGTGAGGTGTTGGCATTGTTTTGTCCGCCGTTGCTGCTTACAATTTTCATGAACTCACCGCGTTTCATGTTGTCGCTTCCTTCAAATAGCAAATGCTCAAAGAAGTGGGCAAAACCTGTACGCTGTGGATCTTCATCTTTGGAGCCTACATGGTACATTACTGATACCGCCACTACTGGCGCGGTCTTGTCCTGATGCAGGATAACGTGAAGTCCGTTATCCAGATCGTACTCGGTAAATTTGACTTTCTGGGCTGTTGCGCTAAGGCACAGACCCGAGATGGCCAGGGTAAAAAACAACTTTTGTTTCATGTTTTTGTGTTGTGGGTAATAGAACGGGTTAGTTTAAGCTCTCCAATTTTTGTACTGGTTGATCAGACCATTTGTTGATGCATCATGTGTCGATACCGGCTCATTGTCTTTAAGTTCTGGTAAAATACTTTTTGCCAGTTGTTTACCCAATTCAACGCCCCATTGATCGAAACTGAAGATATTCCAGATAATCCCCTGTACAAAGATCTTGTGCTCATAAATGGCTATAAGACTCCCAAGTGTGTAAGGTGTTACTTTTTTTAACAAAATAGAGTTGGTTGGCCTGTTGCCTTCGAAAACTTTGAACGGACTTAATTTGGCGATTTCGTCTTCAGTTTTACCATCCTTTTGCAATTCTGCAACATTCTGCTCCTCGGTTTTTCCGTTCATCAAAGCTTCTGTTTGTGCAAAGAAGTTGGATAGCAGGATAGGGTGGTGCTCACCCAGCGGGTTATGGCTGATTGCCGGTGCGATAAAATCACATGGGATTAAACGCGTGCCCTGGTGGATCAGCTGATAGAAAGCATGCTGACCGTTTGTTCCGGGTTCTCCCCAGATCACTGGTCCAGTTTCGTAAGTTACTTCGTTGCCATTACGGTCTACATGTTTTCCATTACTTTCCATATCTCCCTGCTGGAAGTAGGCTGCAAAGCGGTGCATGTACTGGTCGTATGGTAAAATGGCCTGTGTTTCTGCGCCGAAGAAGTTGATATACCATACACCTAGCAGACCCATGATTACAGGCATATTGCTTTCAAATGGTGTAGATTCAAAATGCTGATCAGTTGCATGTGCACCTTTCAGTAACTCTTCAAAGTTTTCATAACCTATGCTCAGGGCGATAGGCAAACCGATAGCACTCCATAAAGAGTAACGGCCACCTACCCAATCCCAGAAACCAAACATGTTTTCCGGATCGATACCGAAAGCTGTTACGTCTTTCTCATTGGTAGACAATGCAGCAAAGTGTTTGGCAATATCTTCTTTTTGAGCACCGGCCTCCAGGAACCAATCGCGCGCAGAATTGGCATTGGTCATCGTTTCCTGTGTGGTGAAGGTTTTTGAAGCAACCAGGAACAAAGTAGTTTCAGGATCTACGGTTTTTAATGTTTCTACCATGTGCGTGCCATCAATGTTAGAGACGAAGTGCATGGTCAGGTGGTTCTTATAAGCTTTTAATGCTTCGGTCACCATGACAGGGCCGAGGTCAGATCCACCGATTCCGATGTTGACTACATCAGTAATGGCTTTACCGGTATATCCTTTCCAGTCGCCGGAAATAATTCTGGCGCTGAATGCTTTCATTTTATCCAAAACCTTATTCACCTCAGGCATTACATCATTTCCATCTACCAGGATTGGTGTATTGCTTTGATTACGCAGGGCGATGTGCAATACCTGGCGGTCTTCCGTCTGGTTAATTTTCTCACCGGCATACATGGCTTTGATGGCTTCATCCAGCTTACATTCTTTAGCCAGCTGGATCAGCAGGGCGAAAGTAGTATCGTTGATCCTGTTTTTAGAATAATCCAGCAGGATGTCCTCAAATAATAAGGAGAACTTTTCAAAGCGCTCCTTATCCTCGGTAAAGAGGTCTTTCAGACTTTTTTCGTTGATGTCGATAAAGTGATCAGCCAGGTATTTGTAGGCTTCCGTTTCTGTGAAATTTATTGTAGGTAACATATCTTTTAATTTATTTGCTAAAAATAGGGGTTATAACCCGGGTTAAAAAGTGATTTATTTATATATTTAAGAAAATTAACATGATGAGAGTCACTTACCTAGCCCTTTTACTAAGCTGCTGTTCTGTTGCCGTTGCACAGAAAAAGCCTGCATCAGCACAGATTTCTGATAAAGCCCTGGCGATCGAAAAGAAAGTCATTGCCTGGCGACGTGATTTCCATGAACACCCCGAGCTGGGCAACCAGGAAGTGAGGACTGCGGGGATCATTGCCAAACATCTGGAGTCGCTGGGTATTTCTGTAAAGACCGGCGTAGCAAAAACAGGCGTAGTAGGTGTATTGGTTGGTGGCAAGCCCGGTCCGGTAGTTGCGCTGCGCGCAGATATGGATGCTTTGCCCGTAACGGAGCGCGTTGATCTGCCCTTTGCATCCAAAGTGAAGACGATGTACAACGGGCAGGAAGTTGGGGTGATGCATGCCTGCGGACATGATACCCATGTCGCAATCTTAATGGGTGTTGCCGAAATACTTGCGGGTATGAAATCTGAGCTTGCCGGTACGGTAAAGTTTATCTTCCAGCCTGCTGAGGAAGGTGCTCCTGTAGGTGAAGAAGGCGGAGCCGAGCTGATGGTGAAGGAGGGGGTATTGAAGAATCCGGTAGTGGATGTGATCTTCGGACTGCATATCAACTCCCAGACGCCGGTTGGTAAAGTAACCTATCGCCCTGGAGGAACAATGGCTGGGGTAAACGATATGAAGATTACAATTAACGGGCGTCAGGCACATGGTGCATATCCCTGGAGTAGTATCGATCCGATTGTGGTGTCGGCTTCGGTGATCAGCAGTCTGCAGACCATCGTGAGCAGGAACCTGAACGTGACAGAAAACCCGGGTGTTGTGACTATAGGGTCTATCAATGGGGGAATACGTTCTAATATCATTCCCGAAAAGGTAGAGATGATGGGTACGATCAGAAATTTCACCAAAGAAGACGAAACCATGTTTATCACGCGGATCAAAGCTGTTGCGATGAAGACTGCAGAAGCCTATGGTGCTACCGCAGAAGTGAAGATTCCCTATAGCGTACATTACCCGGTGACCTTTAACGATGTGAAGCTAACCGAGAAAATGCTGCCAAGCCTGCGCGCAAGTGCAGGGGCAGAGCATGTGTTGCTCAGACCGCCAGTTACCGGGGCTGAAGACTTCTCCTTCTATCAGGAAAAGGTGCCAGGACTGTTTGTATTCCTTGGTGGAATGCCGAAGACTGGGGATCCGCTCAAGTCGCCTTCTCACCATACACCCGATTTCTTTATCGACGAAAGCGGCTTTGTACTGGGGGTGAAAACGCTCTGTAATCTAACACTGGATTATATGGCGATGAAGAAATAATTGTTTTACCTTTGCGATATGACTAAAGAACAAGTTCAGGATTTAAGAGACAGGGTAACGTCTCTGAGGAGGCATCTTTGACGTCGAAACACGTTTAGAAGATATATATATCGAGCAGGAGCTTACCCTGCAACCAGATTTCTGGGATGATCCGAAGAAAGCAGAAAAACATTTAGCGGCAATTAATGCAAAGAAAGTATGGACCGACGGCTGGCAGCGTGTGAACAGCCTGCTAGAAGATACGCAGGTACTTTTTGAGTTTATGCTGGCGGGCGACGCTACCGAAGAGGAGATGCAGGATCAATATGAACTGTGTCTGCATGCGGTAGAAGATCTGGAGCTGAAGAATATGCTCAGCAGCAAGGAAGACCAGCTTCAGGCGGTGATGCAGATCACGGCTGGTGCCGGAGGGACTGAAAGTTGCGACTGGGCGGCCATGCTGATGCGTATGTACATTATGTGGGGTGAAAAGAACGGTTATAAGGTTACAGAACAGGATTCGCAGGAAGGGGAGGTTACTGGTATTAAATCGGTGACGCTTCAGTTTGCAGGAGAATTTTCTTATGGCTACCTGAAAGGG
>Ga0247808_10001318_pt1 | contig 11980 bp, 9 predicted proteins | sample UWRJL089202R1_FD_179914 | JGI IMG/M metagenome (GOLD analysis project Ga0247808, IMG submission 179914) | Plant litter microbial communities from Arlington Agricultural Research Station in Wisconsin, United States - UWRJ-L089-202R-1 | ecosystem: Environmental > Terrestrial > Plant litter >... | reverse complement strand
TGGCACGTAGCGCAATAACACACCTGCATGGATGGTGAAGTAATCTACACCTTGTTCGGCTTGTTCAATCAAGGTATCACGGAAAATTTCCCAGGTCAGGTTTTCTGCTTTACCGTTTACTTTTTCCAAAGCCTGATAAATAGGTACGGTACCAATTGGCACAGGAGAATTGCGAATGATCCATTCTCTGGTTTCGTGAATGTTTTTACCGGTAGACAAATCCATGATGGTATCTGCTCCCCAACGGCAGGCCCATACTGCTTTCTCTACTTCTTCTTCAATAGAAGAAGTCACAGCAGAGTTGCCGATGTTGGCGTTGATTTTCACCAGGAAGTTACGACCAATGATCATCGGTTCGCTTTCCGGATGGTTGATGTTGTTAGGAATAATGGCTCGGCCCGCAGCGATTTCATCGCGAACGAATTCCGGCGTGATCCATTTAATGGGGGTTCGTGCACCAAAGCTTTCGCCGGCATGCTGATGTCCCACATTCATTTCGTCTATGCGTTGATTCTCACGGATGGCGATGTATTCCATCTCCGGTGTGATGATGCCTTTCTTGGCGTAATGCATTTGACTCACGTTAGCACCTGCTTTAGCCCGCAACGGCTTTTTCAAATGTTCAAAACGCAATTCATTTAAAGAATTGTCTTCCAATCTTTGTTTGCCATAATCAGAGGAAACATCCTGTAACTCTTCCACATCACCGCGTTGCAGGATCCATTCCTGACGGATGCGTTCGATGCCTTTGGTCAAGTCAATCTCCTTATTGGGATCTGTGAAAGGACCGCTGGTATCGTACACCGTAACGGATGCATTTTTTTCTACTTTTTCTACTTTACCAAATTTATTCACCGTGTCGTTCAATGCGATTTCACGCATGGCAACTTTGATGTTGTGCAGTTTGCCCGGCACATAAACCTTGGTAGAAGCAGGAAGCGGTTCGCGTGTGATCGAGCCTTGTGTAGGTGTTTTTTCTTGTCTCATGAGTGAATTATTAAATGAAATGTTTTGAATGAAATAGAAGAGGAAATCAACCGCCCTGGCTGGCTCTGATAATGGTGACTTTATCTTGTTCGCTTAAAAGATGAGAGCTCCAGTTCTTCTTTGGAACGACGCTGTTGTTGACCGCAACAGCAATGCCTTTTTGTTCGTCCAAAGATAATTGAGACAACAAAGCGATAAGGGTAAATTGTGTTTTCAAGTCCTGAGCCTGATCGTTGACAAATACAGTCATAGCCGCTAATGCAGTTTAGGTAAATGATACAACTTCAGGAGTGAACGAGATGCGTGCGAGACACGACAGGAGAGAAGGATAAACGACAGAGGTCGTTTCACTTTTCCCTACGGCAGTATGAACTGCATCAGGTTCGAAGGGTATTTCTCAGTCCGCCTATGGTGGACACCCCTAAAGTATAATCAAAGATAGGCTTTTTGACTAGAAAAAGAAATAAGACAGAAAGAAGTTTTAGAAGATAAATGGTTAAATATAAGTTGTTTAATGTTTGTGTCCTGTTCTGAAAGAGAGAGGAATTAAAATGGGTTGAAAATTACACACTTTCACAAAGAACAAACTGGAAAAGGCGAAGATCTTATAGATTATTTTTTAACTTAAGATCAATACCAACTTGTTCAACTTTTAACTTTTATTATTTTATAAAAAAAAGTATCGCTATCACCTTGTTAGGATTGTTTTTATTGAGTTTTACGGCTTGCTCTGATGCAGATGTAAAAGCTGATTTGAAATTGATCAAAGAAGATTTGGCTAAGACCAAAGAAGACCTGGCTAAATTGAAAGCAGATCATGAAAGATTATTGAAAGATGGAATAAAAGTGGAGAAAGCCGAAGAGGATAAAATAGAAGGTGCTGAATTAAACTAGTCGTTAGACATTAAAAAGAGAGCTCTTAAGTTTAACTTAAGAGCTCTCTTTTTTTATTCCATGTCTATTAACTAACACCTGATGCCTGGCTATTCCATCACTATAGGAAAATCGTGACCTCTGGAGAAAGTATAAGGATATTGAGGTTTGCCATTGTTTTGCTGATTGAGTTCGGGCACCTGATCATCCAGGTAAGACTTCAATTCATACACGGTTACTTTGCCGTCTTTAGGTGATCCGTCTGCTTTGCCATTGAGTGCATTGATCAGTACGTAAGTAAATAATCCATGACCGAGTGTTGCCAGTTCTTTCGCATTCTGTTCTCCTCCGGCAGAGGCGAGTACGTGGATACCAGCGCTTCTTGATAATTGAGCGATAGCTTTTTCTTCCCCTGCTCCGCGCATGGCCAGCAATTCTACAGAGGCACCGGATTGACAAGCATCCATGATGACAATTTGTTTTAAGGCTTTGATGTGCTTCATTTTTTGTTGTACCAGAGTGGCTTCTAACGCTTCACTGGTTAGGTTGCTGATGTCGTAAAGTCTGGTACATTCTGAAGGGATAAAAAAGAATCGGTTATCTACCATGCTTCCATGTCCTGCATAATAAAAGATGAATACGTCGTGTACCTGGATTTTTGTAATCAACTCATCCAGCTGTTGTAATATATTTTGTTTGCTGGCCTCTTTGTCGTAAAGAGAGTGTACTTCCACTTTGCTGAATAATTTACCACTGTGTTCTTCCACTGCTTTGCTAAAGGCTTCTGCGTCTTCTTTGGCGTAGTTGAGTGTGAGCTTATTGTTTTTATATTCATCGATGCCGATGGATAAAATATAACAGGTAGAGTTTTTCTCTGAGTTGGTAGAGATGACTTTTACCTCAACAGGCGCTGATTCCATTCGACCCTTGCTGATTCCAGTGGCTGAAAATACGTTGTGTCCTCCAATGAGTGCTACACGCTGTTTATACACAGTAGATGTTCCCTGTTGAGTAGGGAAGGTCAATTCTTTTTCATTCAATGGAATTTGTTTGCCGTTCTGACTGATTCTGAGTTCGCCTACACCTCCGCCATTGTCAATGAGTTTGACATACAGATCAATTTCATTTTTGTTTTCTGTCGCGATACTGGATATTTTAATGGTTGGAGGAGGCGAGCTGGTCAGCTTGCTGTCGATGTTGGGTAAAAAACCTATTTCACCTCTGTTCTTGTATAAACTGGGCAAAAGATCGGGTCTGTAAAATTCTTCAAAGAACTGATCGGCACTGTAACTGTTCATCCCTTTCACAAAATGAATCGCGCTGCGCGCTCCGTCCGTTGCATTGAAGTAGCCTTCTTTCGTTTTCGCCATCCAGTCGTTGTTGCCTACGAGAATGTGTTCGTAAAACTCCTGACCTTTATCCAGGTTCCATATCTTCACTACGCCATCAAGACTTGCGGAGATTAATGTTTTTCCATCTTTCGAAAGATTCAAAGAGGTAACTTCCGCTTGATGTCCTTCCAATGTTTTGATGACTTTGCCGGAAGCGATATCCCACACGCGTATGGCTCTGTCGTCACCCGCCGTTAAGATAGATTTATTATCCAGGCTATAGATCGCAGTATGCACCGCTCCGGTATGGCCCTTGAATTTTTTTACCATCATACCTGTTGTAATGTCCCAGATACGCGCTGTACCGTCCCATGAAGAGGTCAGCATTTGTTTGGGATCATTACCAAAGGCAATGGTTGATACCACGTCGCTGTGGCCGATGAAGGAACGAACAACTGTTTTACTGTCCGGTTCCCAAAGTTCTAATGTCTTATCAAAGCGACCGGTTACCAGGTATAAGCCATCGGGTGTGTAAGACAAGGCAAAAGCAGAATTGCCTTTCATGTCGATGTCCGATACTAATTTACCGCTGGAAATATCCCATATCGTGACCGATGCATCCCAACTGGCGGTGGCTACTTCTGTTCCTGATGGACTGATTTTTACTTCAAACAAAGGTTCGCGGTGTGCATCAAACTTACGGATCTGTTTACCTGTGATGGCATCCCAGTAAATCATTTTACCTGCACCGTCACCGGTAATGAGATTTTTACCATCGTCTGTATAAGTGAACGATATCACAGCTTTTTCATGACCGTTGTACTCCATGACCGTTTGTCCTGTGGCGATGTCCCAGCGTTTGGCTTTGGTACCGAGTTTTCCTTTTAACAAGGATTTTCCATCCGGACTGATGAGTACTTTATTTTTCAAACGGATGTATTTAGCGATGTAGGAATCCCAGTAATTATCGGGATCATAGTTGACACCACCTTTATCGGTGTCGTTTAAGATTCCCGTGTAAGTACGTATGACTTCTTTTTTAGGAACAGAAAATCGTATCGCGGTATTGCTGCTTTTAGATACATAGAGTTCGTTGGCATTGGTACCAAAAATAACTTCCGTTAATTCTTCCTGATCTTTATCAAATACAAGGCTATCAAGTAAAGCACCGCTGGTACTGTTCCAAAGCATGACGTATTTAGAAGAGCCGCCTAAGATAACCGCATCACTGGAATCAAAAGCAACACCGGTAATGTCGTCGTAAGGAGCGCCATAGCTTTGAAGCAATTTTCCGGTACTCATGTCGTATTTTTCTACGCTGCTGTTGTGTGATAATTTAAGCAGGTACTTACTGTCGTGGCTGAAGTTTACCAGTGTACCGCATCCACCGCACCAGCCTTCGGTAGGAGCGAAGGTGTAGACGAGTTGCCAGGATGAGGTTTCAAATACTCTAACTGTTTTATTGTCTTCGCCTATCGCTAACCATTTTCCATTGGGGCTGAAAGAAAGATTCACACCATAACCAGATCCCTGATCACCGTTGGTTTCAATTTCTTTTACCAGTTGTAATGTTTTTATGTCCCATATTTTGGCTTTGTCATCGTAGCCTGCATTGGCGAATAATTTGCTGTCCGGACTGAAAGCCACATCCGTCATGTATTTGCGTTCTACCGGTGTACTGAATAATTCTTTGCCGGTAAGCACTTCCCAAAGTTTCGCCGTATTATCCGCACTACTGGTCACCAGGTATTTAAAATCGGGGCTAAATTGTAGGCTGTTGATGGTATGCGTATGACCAATGAAGGAACGGAGTTCAAGACCGGTAGCCGCATTCCAGAGTTTTGCCGATTTGTCGCGGCTTCCGGTAGCAATGTATTGACCGTCAGGGCTCATTGCTACGGCTTTGACGGAGGCATTATGGCCTTTTTGAATGACAGTTTCCAGCCCTTTTTTCTGTGCATACAAAGTCGATCAATAAGCTAAGATAACAAAAATGAAAGATTAGACAGATTAAGTTTTAAAGAGTTTTCTGATGAAAATAGGTTTAATCTCCCGAAAGAAATAGTATTTTGCTTTACTCACGATGAGCTTAATCTTGCAAAGTCAATTTAATCAAAGACCTATGATCGCAACTACGAAACACTATTTTCTTCATCTGTTCATGCTCTTCCTAGCCAGCAGCGGTATGGCACAGACACAGGCAATGAAATGGTATAACGAACCGTCGAAATGGTCTGGGCATCCGGCGCAGAAATTAACATTCACAGTAGATCCTCATACCGATTACTGGCAGGTTACCCATTATGGATTTAAAAGAGATAACGGTCCTTATTATTTTCAGGAAATAGCTGGAAACTTTGAAGCGAGTGTTAAGATTTCGGGTAGTTACAACGAGTTGTTTCATCAGGCAGGGTTGATGATTCGCATCGATGAAAAGAACTGGATCAAAACGGGTATCGAATATGTAGATGGAGTGCAAAATGTAAGTGCGGTTGTCACAAGAGAAGTCTCGGACTGGTCTGTTGTACCTCGCCAGGACAGTCCTGAATCCGTCTGGCTCAAATTATTGAGAAAAGGTGATTATGTAGAAATCAGGTATTCCTTTGACAATAAGAAATATGAAATGTTAAGATTGGCGTATTTCCCGGCGGATGTTAAAGTTCAAATAGGAGTAGTCGCAGCAGCTCCCGGGGAAAAAAGTTTTCCTGTTGCAATAGAAAATTTTAAAGTTTCAGTATTGAAATAATAGTTCAGCTGCTAAAATAATACAACAGCAAATTCTACATAGCGTAGAATCTTTTCCTCTTTTTAAAAACAAAAAGGCTCAATAAGCAAAATAGGACACTGGCATGACATTTTCTATAGTAAGTTCAGAATCTTTAAGGACTACCAATCACCAGTTATGATACTAGCCATCGAACTTGATTCTTGCCCAGGGTTTGAAACAAGGAATTAAAGATTCTCATCGAAAAAGGACCTCTTAAGAGGTCCTTTTTGTTGTTTATTTTGCACTAAATAAAAATAGTTATGGGATTTGAACAGTATCATGAACCTCCGGAAGAATTGTCAGATGAAACAAGAACATTTGCACGCATGATTGTTTCCTTAATCGAAGAAGCCGAAGCCATCAATTGGTATGAACAGCGTATTTCTGTAGAGAAAGACGACGAGGCGAAAGCCATCATGAAAAATGCACAAAAGGAAGAGTTCAAACATTTCGGTATGGACCTGGAATTTTTACTCCGTAAGAAACCGATGTGGAAGGATATTTTGCAAGGCATTCTTTTTCAAAAGGGAAGCATTGTAGAACATGGAGAAGAGGCTGAGGAAAAAGCATAATTAAGAGAAAAACAGAGCGGAGAAATAGGTATCAACTCATTAGTCTTCGTTCTGGTTTAATGAAAAATTTTGAATAGAGAGAAGAAGACCTTTGAGTGAACAGTAATGCTCAAACGGTAGGTTTTTTTCATAATTTTTTTGATATTAACATCATTAGATTGGGGGAACGACATCTCTTATTTGTCGTCTTATAAATAGAAATACATGATTCGCGGGTTATATCTTTTAATTATTGTACTGTCTTTACCTTTTTATACGGTAAAGGGTCAGTCAGCAGGAGCTTTTTTTTCGAGTGGTACTATCAAAATGAAAATCAAAAATTTTAATGGTGCTGCCGATGATTTCAGCAAGGCCATTGAAATAGATCCTAAGTATGTTGCAGCTTATGTCAGCCGGGCGACTACTTACCAGCACCTCAACGATTATTTCGCAGCCATTCGCGATTACAACAAAGCCATTAAGCTGCAGCCTAATGATGCGGATATTTATTTTAGCCGTGGTTATGCCGAGCAGCATACGAATGACTATGATGCGGCCGTGAAAGACTACGACAAAGCCATTGCAATCAATAATAATGTCGCTAAGTATTACGATTACAGAGGAGAAGTAAAATACATCAAGGGAGACTACAACGGCGCTAAAAAAGATTACGACAAAGCCATAGAGATTAGTCCCAATATCCCGAGTTTTTATTATGACCGCGGAGAGTCGGAGTTTATGCTGAAGGAATATGCCAAGGCATTGCAAGACTATAATAAAACATTAGAAGTCGATGCCAACTATGTATACGCTTACTGGGGTTTGGCCAAGACCAAGGACAAATTGAAAGATCTTAATGGTGGTCTGGCCGATGCCACCAAAGCTATTTCATTGAATCCTAATGTACCTGATTTCTTTATTACCCGAGGTTTGATTAAAAAACAATTGCAGGATTATTACGGCGCTGCGCAAGACTATACATCTGCCATTGAACTGGATCCCAATTTATCTATTGCATATACTTATAGAGCGGTAGCGAAGGAGAAGATGGGCGACTCTCAAGGCGCTGTACAGGATTTGAATAAGGCACAGAAGACGAAACAGCAGCCTAATAAAAAGTAATCAGTTTGTCAGTGATCAGAATTAAAAAAAGAGCGGAGAATTTAATGTATATCCGCTCTTTTTTAGCTTTATGTAAATATAATAGATAATAATAAACTTTATTTTGCGAAGCTGCTGATCACTGATCACTGACTTTTTCTAATCTGAACTTTTCCTGCGCATTCAACTCCGGCGCCTGTCTGATTCTCCATTCATTCGGATAATAATTATTAGAACGGGTGGGGGAAATCAATTTCATGAAACCTATGTTGGCCTGATTATAGGTAACGAGCTGCAAACCTTTAGCGGCAGAGGATGCCGGCAATACATTTTCTTTTCTTAAATAAGCAACCGCTTCGTCGTAAGTCAATGCTACCTGTTCAAAAGCATCGTTCTTAAGGTAGATCGATTGCGACAAGGCATGAGAAGGAATGAAATCTTTTTGCTTGTAACTGCCGATGTCTGTACCGGCGTATTTGATGTAATGCGAATGCAAGAGGCTTTGACAAATTTCCGATTGATGCCTGGTCAATGCCATGTATTGATCGTTGGCAATGTAAGCCTGAGTTTGGCTTTTCTCCGTGTCCAGGTAATCACTCAATGGAAACTTGCGGTGCCATTGTACAGGTGATATCGCTTTGGATTTATATTTTACTTTACCGTCGTTGCTAGAGTCCGTTTTACGCAGCAGGCACAAGGCAAAACCTTCTCCGGCTGTGCGGTGTGGGAAGAAGCGGTAACTTCCAGTGGCTTCTGTTTGAACAATATTCCATTCTTCTTTTACAGCAATAGGAATAAATTCAGCACCAAAATTTTCCTGAAGAAAAGCAATCTGTCCTTCGTTTTCTTCTTTATTGAAGGTGCAGGTGCTGTAGATGAGGTATCCTCCTTCTTTCAAACTGTTCCAGGCGTTGGTCAGAATACTTTGCTGGCGTTCCACATTGACGCCCACCTGTTTTACCGACCATTCATTGCGAGCCTCGGGATCTCTGCGGAACAAGCCTTCTCCGGAGCAGGGAGCATCGACGAGTATTATGTCGAACACTTCTCCTAAAGCAGAAAATTGTGCGGGATCATTATTGGTGACCAAGGTGTTTCCCAATCCCCATTTGATGATGTTTTCTTTTAATATTTCTGTTCTGGAACCAATGATTTCATTGCTGACCAAGGTCCCTCTTTGTCCCAGCCACGAAGCAAATAAAGTGGACTTGCCGCCGGGTGCTGCGCAAAGATCCAGACACAATAAAGGATCGGAGTGATCGAATAGGGTGCTGTTCAATGCTTGCTGCACAAACATGGATGCGGCTTCCTGCACATAATAGAGCCCGGCATGCCATGACGGATCATACGCAAAAGTAGAATCACCGCTGATCAGGTAAGCCTGATCATACCAGGGAACAACTGGAAGATTTAAAGGAGTATTGTATTTTGCCGTATTGAGACGAATGCTTCGATCGCCTTTACCACTGTCTAGACAACGGCATAAGTTTTCGCTAAACGCTTCTCCAAACGTATGAAGAATGTTTTGTTTGAAATCAGCAGGAAGTGGAATAGTCAAGGGAAGGGTATTAGTCAAACAAACTCATGGTTTCACCAGGATAGAAGCGCGGTGCGGCTTGTATACATTCCGGTGTATTGTTGCGGGCATCGTTTACGGCGCGGTGCACAGCATAAGAGTACATTTGTTCCGCATCGTATGGTCTAAGCAAACTCTCGGCCTGGCTTTCGGTCACATCTTCTGCGATCCATAATTTTTCCAGGTCTTTGCGCAAGATGACCGGCATACGGTCGTGAACAGGTTTCACTACTTTGTTGGCTTCTGTCGTGATGATGGTGAATGTATTGACCAGATCACCCGTTTCTTCGTTCTTCCAGCTGTCCCAAAGACCGGCATAAGAGAAGGCTTCCTCGTTGTTGAGGTTGAAACGGTAAGGCACTTTATTTTTACCTTCTTTTCTCCATTCAAAAAAACCGTCGGAAGGTACCAGGCAACGCTGATTCTTTACGATGTGTTTAAATGGAATTTTTTGGTAAACACTTTCAGCCCGGGCATTGATCATGTTCATCGCTGTGCTGCGATCAATCGACCAGGACGGGATTAATCCCCATTGGAAAAACTGCAGTTCGTTAGGTGTTTGATTGGTGATCACCGCACAAGATTGCATCGGTGCAATGTTGTATTGCAGCGCTACAGGAGTTTTGATTTGAACGGCAAATCGTTTTTGTATTTCTTCTTTTGATTTAGCCAGTGAAAACCGTCCGCACATAACAGGATAGAGGATATTGAAAATTACCGATCGAAGTTAGTCATTTGCTGAAAGAATTCCAATGCCATTTCTGCCATGGATTCTTTTCCCTGCCCAAAACCGCAATGACCGCCATGATCAGGGTAGTAAAACTGCATGTTAGGATGCGCAGCCGGATCGGGAAAGCAGGAAGAAGTGAGGAAAGGATCGTTTGTGGCACTGATTATTTTAACCGGTGTTTGGATGGAAGAAAGAAAACGAATGGAAGAAGAGCGGTCGTAATAATCTTTGGCGGATGAAAAGCCATGCATAGGAGCGGTGAAATCATCGTCAAACGAATAGAAATCGCGGCAGGCGGAGAGTTTAGATAATGGCAGAGATCCTGGATATTGCGTTTCCTTTTTTTTGATTTTCTCTTTCAGGCTTTTGAGAAAGCGTTTCATGTAAAAACCGTCAAAGCTTTTGCTGAGGTGATCGGAGACATCGCCGAGAACCAAAGGAGCGGAATATGCCACAGCGGCTTTAACGCCCTGAAGTCCTTCGCCCAATGCTTTTAATGTAATGTTGCCACCGACGCTGAACCCAATCAAGTATAAATGTCTATATCCTTGTTTATTAGCTTGTTCGCATAAAGCTTTCAAGTCGAGAGTGAAACCGCTGTTGTACAGCAAAGGTCCCGGATTCATCTCCGGAGCGCAACCCCTCATGTACCAGGCCCATACGTCAAAGCCTTGCTGGTGCAGTGTTGCTGCAGCTTCCAGGTTATAATCCGAAGTGGCAGCACCTTCCAGTCCGTGGGAAAGAATCACCAGATCCTTTTGATTTTCTGGTCGAGTATTGTCTGTCCAATGCAAATAAGGAATCATATCTCCATCCGAACTTTTCAACTGAGCCTTGACCGCTTTATTCGTACGGTATAGCGATCGAAAACTGCGTTGAAGGTGTGGGTAAATGGTTTGCCAATGGGCGTTGAAGCCGTGGTAAAAGGACGTTGGAAGATGTGAAGAGGAATGGGATGACATACGTGTAAAAATAACCTTTATTTTATTCTAAAGGAAGAGTGGAGTTTGCGTGAGGGATAGGAGCGAAAAGCCCGCAGCGAGCCAGGAAGTACGATCTTGCTGTTATTTTTGATCCGAGCGAGGACTTGCAGCGGATAGCCCGGCCCGCAGGGACACGCCCCAAAGAAGAGCGCAGAAACAGGACGAAGCGCGGAATATAACGTATTGATGGGTTTCCTTCGTAGCATCACAAATACTTACCAGAGTATTCTTTTCCAAATCTTTATAAAATCACATGCTCAACATTCCGCTTAACGAGCTCATCATTAGCTTATCCTTCTACATCTATAATCCATCCTTCTTTGCACTAATTCACTTTTTTGCTTTCTAAAACCACAGTTTTATCGGATATTTGGCCTTTAACTTTATCAAAGAATGGAAGTATTACGAATTGCTATACAAAAATCGGGTCGTTTGAGTGAAGACTCGTTGAAGTTGATCAAAGAATGCGGCATCGATGTCACCAGTGTTGGTGCGCAATTAAAAGCCACCGCCAGCAATTTTCCTGTTGAAATATTATTCCTGCGAGATGACGATATACCGGGTTATGTAGCCGACGGTGTTTCTGATTTGGGTATTGTCGGAGAAAACGTTTCTGTAGAAAAAAATAAGAACGTAGACGACATCAAGAAATTGGGTTTCTCTAAATGCCGTTTGTCGATTGGTGTTCCAAAAGCATTTGAATACCACAGCATCAAAAGTCTTAATGGATTAAGCATTGCTACATCTTATCCGAATATCCTTTCTGAATATTTAGCCAAGCAAAATGTAAAGGCAGACATACATGAGATCAGCGGATCCGTTGAAATTGCTCCAGGCATAGGCTTAGCGGATGCCATCTGTGATATTGTAAGTTCAGGAAGTACCTTGATCAGCAACGGACTGAAAGAAGTAGAAACTGTTTTCAAATCAGAAGCCCTGATGATCGGTTATCCTGGTTTATCAGCTGCGAAGAAACTCATCCTTGCAGAATTACTGTTTCGCATCGAGTCCGTCAACAATGCGAAGAATACGAAATACATCATGCTGAACGCACCTAATGATTCTATTCAGACCATCATTT
>Ga0247808_10001316_pt1 | contig 11986 bp, 10 predicted proteins | sample UWRJL089202R1_FD_179914 | JGI IMG/M metagenome (GOLD analysis project Ga0247808, IMG submission 179914) | Plant litter microbial communities from Arlington Agricultural Research Station in Wisconsin, United States - UWRJ-L089-202R-1 | ecosystem: Environmental > Terrestrial > Plant litter >... | reverse complement strand
AGGCGGCCGGAACGATACGGGCTGTCGTGGTGCTTTGCGATGATGCCCTCGAGGCCGTGCTCGCAGGCTGCTGCAAATAGCTGCTCTCCGGTGGCGTCGAATTCTTCCGAAAAGCGTATGGCAGCGCCCTTGTGCTTAGGTATCAGATCCTCAAGTATATGACGGCGTACGCTCAGCTCCGTGCGCGTGAGGTCGTGGCCGTCCAGATATAACAGATCGAATGCCATAAACTGAGCAGCAGAACTTTTGCTTCCCTTCAGGCCACCGAGCGACTGTTGCAGCAGGTTGAAGTCTGATCGGCCGCGATCATCGTACATCACAGCCTCACCGTCGAGGATTGCCGTCGTCACACCGAGCTGTCTGGCTCCTTCTTCGATCTCGGGGAAGCGAGCAGTCCAGTCATGGCCGCCTCTCGTGAGGATACGAATTCGGCCACTCTCGATATGGATCGCCAGCCGATAACCGTCCCACTTTACCTCGAATATCCAGTCTGGCCCCGTCGGCGGCTTCGGCTCCAGAAGAGCAAGGCATGGTTCGACGCGAGAGGGCATTGGGTCGAAGGGGAGATCGGGCTGCGCAGGGTCGCGCTTCCTGCGAGGCTGCGATCGAATCGGAGCATCGGTGTCGCGCAGCAGAGGTTTTGAACGCGGTGGCTTTGTCATGAAGACAATTGAGCCGGAAGATTGTTAAGATACCGATATGAGCCGATTTGACGATACTGAAACCGCGCTACTGGAAAGACTTCGCACGATGAAGGCGAAGCCGGAGATGACGCTCAATCTTTTTGAAATCGGGGTTCCTCTGAACGCATCCGGCTTCTCGCAAGATGAGATCATGGAAGTTATGTTTGCCCTCGAGCAGGATAAGATCATTGCTTTCGCATCTGCAAATCGGCTTTTGATGCTAAAGAAGCTGCCTTCGTAACCGTCTGGGACGTGCTGTACGTATCGCTTGAGTTCGCTTGATCTCAATCGAACGGCTCCACCGAAATTCTATCTTTCACCTAAGCTAGCTGCGTGCGAGCGGAACGCAAGGCCGGCGGCAGTCAGTACCGCAGACCCGTCGGGACGCTACGCTTCTGCTCCTATGGCTACCGTCTTTCCGGCCGTTAGCGTGACGCGAATTCCCGAAATCCGCTGGCGCGCCGCTATGCTGATTCTCCGATATGCTCCATTGCCTGAGGGCTTCGCCCGCGTGATCGGGCCTGCCGAGGCAGTCACATCCGATCCCGGAGAAGACGAGGTCTGTCCGTCGGACAGTCATTGTCGTGTGTGAGGGGAAAGAGCGGCCGCCGCTCTCTCCCCCACAAGCAGAAAATCGGGTTTCCCCGTCCTTCCGCGCGGTTAAGCGCTTGTGCATGACCGGGTGCCGTCTACGGACGGCACCGTCCCTCCGGGCGGGCGATCCCCCTTTCCGATTTTCGGCTTGTCCCCCTCTCTTCCGATCGGATCGCCGATGGCTCGGGAGCAGGAGCGGGGCTCCTGCCCACGAGGGCCATGAGCTGTCCGCTTCGCGAAGGAGGAATTGCAGATGACAAGCCAATCAAAAAAATCGACGCACCGCGTGCCGATATCTATCAGCGCATCACCGCCGGCATTGTCGCCCAGCTCGAGAAAGGCGTGCGGCCGTGGATGCAGCCTTGGGGCGCTGGACGGTCCCCCATCCGGCCGTTGCGGCACAATGGTGTGGCCTATCGTGGCATCAACACCGTGCTGCTATGGATGACCGCCACCGAGCGCGGGTTTCAATCCCCCTACTGGATGACCTATGGCCAGGCCCAGTCGCTCGGCGGGCAGGTGCGCAAGTCGGAGAAATCCGCGCTGGTGGTCTACGCCGGCGCCATCGAGAAGCACGTGGAAAACGGGGCGGGCGATGACGTCGAGCGCCGCATTCCTTCCTGAAAGGCTATGCCGTGTTCTCTGCCGATCAGATCGATCATCTGCCGGATCACTATTATGCCAAGGCGGTTGCCCCGGATGGCGCGGAGATCAAGGCCCGCATCGACCATGCCGATGCCTTCTTTACCGCTCTCGGGGCCGATATCCGCGAGGGCGGAAACAGGGCCTATTATGATCCGGCTGGCGACTACATCCAGATGCCACATTTCGATGCATTTGTCTCGGCGCAGGATCATGCGGCGACACTTGGCCATGAGTGCATCCACTGGACCAAGAAGCAACAAAGGCTCGATCGCGATTTCGGTCGCAAGTCCTGGGGCGACGAGGGGTATGCCATCGAGGAACTTGTGGCGGAATGTGGAAGCGCATTTCTGGCCGCCGACCTTGGGCTAGAGATCGAGCCGCGTGAGGATCACGCCGCCTATATCGCAGCATGGCTAAAGGTTTTGAAGGGCGACAAACGGGCTATTTTCCACGCCGCATCGCATGCCGAAAAGGCGGTGCGGTTTTTGCACGGTCTACAGGTTGAAGCGGCAGGGCCATCCGCTACCTGATGCCGGCCAAACAAAGGGTGCATCTGCCAGCGACTGAAGATTGTGACAGTTGTCTCGCGGCGGTGGCCGGGAAACATCGGCTCGGCCACGGTCCCATGGCGACTGTTGGCTTTTTGCCGGGACTGACCGGTCAAAAAGCCATTGGGGGCGCCCGAGCCCCGCCCTCAAATTCCCGCCCTCCCACCCAAGTAGAAGAGGGACAAAGACAGGTCACAACGACACAAGCAAAAACGCAGACGTCGCGCCCAGCAAGGCGCGCACCGCATTACGATAGGATTATACCGTCGGTCAAAGACCATGACGATGCCCTCGCAGGTGCCTCGTTCAGGAATTTGCTGCATAGCTTGCGGCGCATGTCATCTGTGTTGACGGGATCAATCTTGACTGTCGAGCCACCGATAAACTGGCAGGACGATCGACGTGAGGGAAGCGGAGCGAATGGCGGCTCATCTGTTGTGGCGTCGCACGCGCGGCTTTGCCGGGGAGCTGCGCGGGTTTCATGTGCGGAAGATCGTTGTCTCACGGAGGTATCCAGATGCTTCCATTGCTGGTCCCGTCTCCGGAAGCAAACACGTCCACTGCTGTCTCGATGGGGCGTGTCTGACCGAAGACCGCCGAGACAGGCTCGGCTCGACCGGCATCTGCAACGGCCGGATCGTTTTCTTCCCCTGTCGGCTGCGCCGCCATTCCTCGCGAAGCCAAGAAAGCCTCTCCCTGGCCGCCCTCCACTGGCGTTTCGGCCCATTGGGTGCAGGCCGCTCGTCCCCGGTCTTGTCGACAGCCATCGAGATCGCAATGACGCGGCTCGAACGAGCTCAAGGAAGGAATACGACAATGGCAACCATCGGCACTTTCACCACTTTCGGCAATGGTTTCTCCGGCATCATCAAGACCCTCAATCTCAACGTCAAGGCAACCATGCAGGCTGTAGAGCGCTCAACCGAAAAAAGGTACCGACTTCCGCATCCTCGCCGCATAATGTTGAGTTCGGCGCAGCTTGGAAGAAGGTCTCGAATGACGGCCGCGACTATCTCTCCGTCAAGCTCGACGACCCGAGCTTTCCCGGCCCAATCTTCGCCACCCTGATCGAAGTCGACGGCGAAGAAGGCCTCTCGCTTATCTGGTCCCGGCCCAACCGAGACTGATCCAGGTAGAGCGCCCCGCCTGTGGCGGGGCCCTCCTTTTTGCTTTACTTGTTCAAGGCATCCTTCAGGGCTGGCAGGCGCGAAGGTCAGCTTTTTCGAAGCGGCAATCTTGAGATCGCCCGGTTGCCGGATTGCGACCGTCGCGGGCAGGCGATGCCTTGATCTTGAATCTTCCAAACCCTGATGGAAGTCTCAGTGTCAGCCCCGGCGGTATCGGCGATCGCCTGGAAGACGGTCTCGACGATACCCTTAGCCTGAACTCTAATCAGGCTGTTGTCGGCGGCAATCTTGTCGGCAGTTTCATTGGTGGTAGTCATCGACGTCCATCGCATCGTTGTTGAGGCGCGAATCTTGCTAGCTTGCAATCGGCTTTTTATCGACAGGCAAAGACGTGATTGTGCTAATGGACCGGATGTCGACAGGTGGTTTGGGACGATAGCCCCGGTTTCGCTTTTGCAGCAGCAGCTCAAGGAACAGCCCGACCGCCTGCTTTTCCTCGTCGAAAATCTGTATTTTCTGCTGACCGCGGCTGCCAATCCTTCCCCAGCTGCGCACAAGCGATACGTCGCCAAACAGCGTCGGCTGGACGGCGAGCGCATAAAATCGTGCCATGTTCTTTTCCGGCGCGACCCGTTCGACGTAGAGATGATAGGGTTGAACGATCATCCGCGCAGAATCGCGCGTCGCAGCTTAGGCGTCCAACGACTATTTGGAATCGGACGGGCATCATCGATTCATAGATGTGATAGCCGACCCAGTAGGGCCTGCCTACCTAGTGCAGAGCAAGCGAAATCCTGTTCGCATTTCGTTCGATGGTCAGAAACCGCGCGCGCTGAACACATCCCGCGCTTGCCGGCACCGTCGCACCCAAAGGTTAAGCAGTTCTGACTGGGGATCATTTTATTCTGGCCGCTTCCCATTCTGTGGCTGGTCGGGCCCCTTTCTGTCGTCAAGGGAGTCGCGGTTGGGAGCGGATATGGACGCTGGCTGCGCCGTGCGTAACAGCGAACGCCCGGTGTTGTGAAATTGGCTCTGCTCGACACAGGCGACCATGTCCTTGCGTCGAAACCAGATGGCGCGCCCACAGCGCAGCGGTGGGTTGCCAGAGGTAAAGACAATCTGCTCATCGGCGCGCATCTGCAGCACTTCATGCGGCTGGATCAGCGGCCGGGCCGACAGTTGTCGTGAGCGCGTCCTCGATGAACCCGACATTTTTGAGCTGGTGGATGTCTGGTCGACCTCGACTGTCGTGGACCCGCTTCGTCGTGAGATATATTCCGCTGTCTCGGGATCGTTGACTGCGGCAAACGAGACCCAGGAGGCACTTTCAAACCATTTGGACGTGGCGTCTCGACCGCCATAGGCCTCCCGCATCTGGCCGATTGATTGATAGAGCATGGTCAGCGTGATGCCATATTTGCGGCCTGCATCGCGCGCGGTCTCGAGTATCCTGAGATAGCCGAGCCTGGCGACCTCATCGAGTAGGAACAGTGTCCGCCCCGGCACATTTCCGTTGCGGTTGTAGGTCGAGTTCAGAAATGAGCCGATGATCACCCGCGCGATGCCGGGATGGTTCTCCAGCGTCTTCAGATCCAGATTGATGAAGACGTCGATTTCGCCGCCTGCGATCTCCGTCGTTTGAAAACGGTTGCCCGACACAAGGGCTGCGTAATTCGGGTAGGACAGCCAATGGGTCTCCTTGGCGGCATTGGCGTAGACGCCGCTGAACGTCTCGGGCGTCATGTTGATAAAGGGGGCGACGTTCTCCTTGACAAAATTCGATCCCGATTGTTCGTAGATTGCCTGCAGCCGAGCCCGCAGTTTTGGCTCCGGTTCCGACAGATTGGAGCGAACCTGGCGAAGAGTGTGGTCGTCCACCTCGGTATGGCCCGACAGGCAGACGTCACCAATGATGGCGGTCAAAAGCTGCAAGGATGAGGCCCGGAAGAAGTCGTCGCGGACCGCGTTCTGTCGCGGGCTGTCACTGACGATCCAGGATGCAACGGCTGCGATATCCTCTTCCTTAGTCGACCCGGCTTTTCCAATCCAGTCCAACGCATTGAAGCCCGTTTCCGGGTGCTTCGAATCGAGGACGTAAATCTTTCTTCCCGTCCGGGACCGGTGTTCGCCAACCATAGGAGCAACTTCATTCGACGGATCGAGGACAATCAGGGCGCCGGGCCATTTGAGCGCCGTCGGAATTGTCATGGATGTCGTCTTGAAGCCACCCGAGCCTGCAAAGGCGATGCCGTGCGAGGAGCCAAACGAACCGTCAAAGCACAAGAGTGGCGATCGTCCACCGCGACCCCAGGTTTTTGGCAATGACGACCGAAACCCGAGTGCGCCGGATGCGCCATTGTCGACGCGGTACCGTTCTCCGATAACGATGCCGCCAGCCTCGGGAAACAGGTCTGCGGCCGCTTGCAGTGTCATCCAGTCCGACTGGCCGTGGATGGCGCGTTTGCCTGCAATCCGCCGCGGATGTCTGGTGGAAAAGGCCACGTTGCCCGTCACCGCGACGCGCAGCGCTAACAGTCCACACAGCAGTGAGATTGCAGCGCCCGTTGTGGTTGCCGGATCCAGGTAGGACAGGATGGAAACGCGTTCCGGCAGCATGCCGCTGAAGGCTTTCAGCCGGGTGTATTCTCGCAAGGCCGCAACGGCTGTCACGCAGGCGGTTGCAGTGACAACCCCCATCGCTGCCGTCCTGATCGCCATCGATCCGTCGGCCGCAAACAGGAAGACGACGCTGATGGCGCCGGCTAGTGCATAGGGTGCCCCGATTGCGACCCGTGCCAGCATGAGCCGCGAAACGTCGGACGCACCGAGACGCGCGGCTGCCTGTTCAAAGCCGGTCGTACCGATCAATGTTGCTGTTGTCAGCAACAGCGGAGCGATGAGCATAACCAGTCTACGGGTTTTCATCGCTAAAGGCGTCCTTGCCCAATGCAAGCATCCGCTCCCGTTCATTTCCATCCGCCCGGATTCTTTGGGCGGCATCGATCAGGATGCCGAGAAGCAGTGCGCGTTTCTCATACCGCAGGCCAGCCTTGACGATCAGGCCGCCCAGTTCGATTTTCTCGCGCGTGTCCTTCTTGCGCGCCTCCAGGCGAGTTCCACGAGCCATCCGCTCAGCCCTCTGCAACCGGGCGCGAATTTGCTTCAGCCTTGTCGGCCGCCGTTGCCAGGTACGGCCTGACCCACCCGTCCTTGCGAAACCGCGCGGACAGCTGTTCGAATGCCGACTGCAGGTCGCTCTCGTCGATCTCGATATCACCAAGCCCGGCCTTGAGTGCGACCCTGCCAATGCGCTCGGCCTCGCGCGTTTCGGCCTGTTTCAGCTGGTCCTGCAGCCTGGCGATCTCTTCGCGGATTCTAGATGAGGGCTTTTTCATTCCGGCTGCTCCTTCCGTTTGACCTCGTGTCGTCGAGGAAAACGATCGCGCTGAAAGGCCTGGTGCGGCTAGTCACAAATCTGGGAGTTGGCGAAGCCATCGCTGGGGGTGATCATCCCGCCGATCCGAAGGAGCGGATCCAAGGGCGCAGTTATACGTCGCTGACGCGACGCTCTGCTGACTGACCTATCTGGCCCGCGTTCCCGACGAACGCCGCGTTCCACAGCCTTCTTGGGGAGACGACTTGCTTGGCAATTACGCATTTCACAGCCCAGATCATCAGCCGCGGCCAGGGCCGCAGCGCCGTGCTGTCGGCGGCCTATCGCCATTGTGCCAAGATCGAGCATGACGGCGAGGGACGTGTTATCGACTATTCCAACAAGCGCGGCCTCATCCATGAGGAGTTTTTGTTGCCTCCAGACGCACCCGCCTGGGTCCGTTCACTCATTGCCGACCGCTCGGTCGCCGGCGCGGTCGGGGCGTTCTGGAACAGGGTCGAGGTCGAGGAAAAGCGCAGCGATGCCCAGTTCGCACGGGAATTCATTATTGCGCTCCCGGCCGAGTTGACTGTTGATCAGAACATCGCGTTGATGCGTGATTTCCTCTCGGCTCACATCCTGGCCCGAGGTCAGGTTGCCGACTGGGTCTATCATGATCAGCCCGGCAATCCGCATGTGCATCTGATGACCACCTTGCGGCCGCTGACGGAAACCGGATTCGGCTCCAAGAAGATTGCCGTCATGGATGGCAACGGTCAGCCACTGCGCAATCCCGCCGGCAAGATCGTCTATCAGCTCTGGTCCGGCGAGAAACTCGAACTACTGGCCCAACGCGCCGGCTGGTACGACTGCCAGAACCGCCATCTAGCGCTCGCTGGCCGTGATATCCGCGTCGATGGACGCTCCTATGCCGAGCGCGGCATCGATCTCGTGCCGACGGCCCATATCGGTGCTGGGTCCAAGGCGATCCAGCGAATTGCAAATCAAAAGGGTCACAAGCCTGAGCTTGAACGGCTTCAGCGGCACGAGGAAACCCGCAATGAGAATGCCGGGCGGATCGTCAGGCGACCTGAGATTGTGCTCGACCTGGTCGGACGGGAAATGTCGGTCTTCAATGAGCGCGATATTGCCAAGATCCTGCACCGTTATGTCGATGATGCCAATGCCTTCCAGCAACTGATGGCGCGGATCCTTCAGAGCCCGGATATCGTGCGCCTCGAAGGAGACCAGATCGACTTTGTCACCGGTGCCCGCCGGCCGGCGAAATACACGACCCGTGAACTGATCCGGCTGGAAGCCCAGATGGCCAGGCGATCGGTCTGGCTATCGGAACGATCCGATTTTCCCGTTCAGGGGATTGTCCTTGCCAATCTCTTTGACCGCCATCGCAAGCTGTCGGGCGAGCAGAAGGTCGCGATAGAGCACGTAGTGTCCGACCGAAGGATTGCTGCAGTCATTGGTCGTGCGGGTGCCGGCAAGACCACAATGATGAAAGCAGCGGGCCAGGCGTGGGAGGCGGCCGGGTACCGCGTCGTCGGTGGCGCGCTTGCCGGCAAGGCCGCCGAGGGCCTTGAGCAGGAAGCGGGGATTATCTCACGCACCTTGTCGGCCTGGGAGTTGCGCTGGCAGAACGGCCGGGATCTTTTGGACAACCACTCTGTATTCGTTCTGGACGAAGCTGGCATGGTGTCGTCACGGCAGATGTCGATGCTGGTCGACACGGTCACGACAGCCGGCGCCAAACTCGTTCTTGTCGGCGATCCCGAACAGTTGCAGCCGATCGAGGCGGGAGCAGCGTTTCGCGCGATCGCTGATCGTATTGGTTATGCAGAGCTGGAGACGATCTATCGCCAGCGACAGCAATGGATGCGCGATGCGTCGCTGGACCTTGCCCGCGGCAAGGTGGCTGATGCGCTATCGGCTTACGGCGCAAACGGTCGTGTCTTCGCTCAGTCGTTGAAGGCGCAGGCTGTGTCCCAGCTGATCGAGGACTGGAACCGCGACTACGACCCGGCCAGGACGAGCCTGATCCTTGCCCATCTCCGCCGGGACGTGCGCATGTTGAACGGGATGGCACGCGCAAAGCTGGTTGAGCGTGGCATCGTCACGCACGGACATCCTTTCAAGACCGAAGACGGCGAGCGCCGCTTTGCCGCGGGCGACCAGATAGTGTTCTTGAAAAACGAAGGCTCTCTGGGCGTCAAGAATGGTATGATCGCCCGGATCCTTGACGCCACCGCGGGACGGTTCGTGGCCGTTGTCGGCGAGGGGGAGAGGCGCCGGCTGGTCGAGGTGGATCAACGCTTTTACGCCCATGTGGATCATGGCTATGCGACCACGATCCACAAGAGCCAGGGCTCGACGGTTGATCGCGTCAGGGTTTTGGCCAGTTTGTCGCTCGACCGGCATTTGACCTATGTCGCGCTAACGCGTCATCGCGAGGATGTGGCGCTTTATTTCGGCAGCCGGTCCTTCGACAGGGCCGGAGGTCTGATCCCCATCCTGTCTCAACGGCGAGCCAAGGAAACCACGCTCGACTACGAGCACGGCGGTTTCTATCGCGCCGCGCTCGCCTATGCAGAAACGAGGGGGCTACATATTGCCCGAGTCGCGCGCACGCTGGTTTCAGACCGTCTCCAGTGGACCATCCGTCAACGCGAAAAGCTGGTCGATCTCACAAACAGGCTTTTGAAGATTGCCGCGCGAATAGCCGCCATCGACAGTCGTACCGTCGCACCGCTCGCCAGCCAGAAGGAGGCCCCACCCATGGTCGGGGGAACGAAGATTTTCCCCATGTCCGTCAGGGACGTCGTTGCGGCAAAGCTCTTGTCGGATCCGGCGGTGAAAACGGCCTGGGAAGACGTCTCGCGACGATTTCGCTACGTATATGCCGATCCGGAAAAGGCATTCAGGGCCATGGGTTTCGAGGTCATCCTGACGGACAGCGGGACACGTCAGGCGACGCTGCAGTTGCTCACTGAAAGACCCGCAGTCTTTGGCGCCTTGAAGGGCAGGGAAGGGATTCTGGTTGGTCCGGCGGATGCGCGGCTTAGGGCAAAGGCGATCATCAATGTCCCGGCGCTAAGGCGCGAGATCGAGGATTACCTTCGGCTGCGCTTCGAGACGCAAGGCAAGCTCGAAAGCGAAGAGCGCAAGGCCCGCGAGCGGGCGGCGATCGATATCCCGGCTTTGTCAAAGGCGGCAATGATGGTCCTCGAACGGGTTCGCGACGCGATCGATCGAAACGACCTTCCCGCAGCACTCGGCTACGCCATCAGCAACCGTGAGGCCAAGGTCGAAATCGAGGCGTTCGGACAAGCGGTCGCGGAGCGTTTTGGCGAGCGGCGTCTGCTTGCGATCGCAGCTCAGACCCCGGCAGGCTCGTTGTTCCGGGAAATCTCGACAGGCATGAAACCCGAGCAGGTGGGCGAACTCAGATCGGCATGGCCATTGATGCGCGCGTCACAGGCATTGGCCGCGCATGAACGAGCGCAGCAGGCGGCCAGTCAGTCTGAGGCGCTTCGCTTGAAGCAGCAACCAGGGCTGGGTCTGAAATGAAGCGCGGCTCGATACCAGGGTCGATGCGGATGATTATCGGTTGTGCGGGTGTGCTATGTCTGGCGCTGACCCTGTCAGGTTGGCTTGGTGGCTATCGGGTCAACACGACGCCGAGCTACCCGCTCGGCCTCTGGCGCATAGATATGCCTGATAGGCCAGTGCAAGTGGGCGATCGGATTTTCATCTGTCCGCCGGACACACCGATGTTCCGACAGGCGCTGCGGCGCGGGTACTTGCGGTTCGGGCTTTGCAAAGGCGGCTTTGGCCCGATGATCAAGACCGTCCTTGCAACCGGCGGTCAGACATTTTGCGTTCGCGACAGGGTCAGGATCGATGGAAGACAGGTGGACCATTCAGTGGTCGCTCGCGTGGATGGCGCGGGACGTCAGCTGACAGCCTATGGCGGCGGCATCGTCCCGGAGCAGGACCTGTTCCTCTATTCCGCGTTCAAAGGCTCCTACGACTCCCGGTATTTCGGGCCGATCTCAAGGACGGGGGTGCTCGGATTTGCGCGCGAGGTCCTGACCGATGTCCCGTGACCGTGTGATCGACTTTGCATTGATCCTTGCAGCGGCACTCGTCGGCCTTATCGGCTGGAGCGGGGAGGTGCTTGCGCTGCCAGTGTCGCTTCTGTTTGCGACGATATGGTCGACGGGTCGGTCTCGCCTTGTAGTCGCGCCTGCATCGGCAGCATATTTTCTGGCGGCTTCACATGGCTTGCCGCTCGGCATCGCGCGCTACTACGGCGATCACGGTCTTTCCGGCTATGCGCTCTGGGTTGCTGCGTCATTGGGGTTCGTGGCTGTCTACACGTTGGCGTGGTCATCGCGCACGAGCAGGATGCGGCCGGCGCGGTTTGGATTCGCAGGTCTCGCCATGGCAATTCCGCCATTCGGTATCGTTGGCTGGGCACACCCGATCACCGCAGCAGGCGTTCTGTTCCCTGGCTGGGGGTGGTGGGGTATTTTCGCAACCGCGACCGGCATGGCCGTCTTGACGACAAGGCGTTGGCCGATCGCGGCGCTTGCCTTGGGAGGCATCTGGGCTTGGTCCGCCGCTTGCGGGACACCACCATCTGTAGAGTCGAATTGGATAGGTGTCGATACCGTTTACGGTGCCTCCCTCGGCCGCAGCTTCGATTTGGCGATGCAGCACGAGCTCGCGGGCGCGGTTCGCCGTGCCGCCGCTTCCGGCGCGCAAATTGTCGTCCTTCCAGAAAGCGCGCTGGGATACTGGACCGCCACATCGGCCCGCTTCTGGCATGCTGAAACCCTTTCAACCGAGATCACGATTGTCGGTGGTGCTTCGGTGGTTGACACAGGTGGATACGACAACGTGCTTGTGGCTGTGGACAGCGACGGCGACCGGATTGTCTATCGGCAACGGATGCCCGTGCCAGTCTCGATGTGGCAGCCGTGGCGCAATCTGGTCGGGCAG
>Ga0247808_10001315_pt1 | contig 11996 bp, 10 predicted proteins | sample UWRJL089202R1_FD_179914 | JGI IMG/M metagenome (GOLD analysis project Ga0247808, IMG submission 179914) | Plant litter microbial communities from Arlington Agricultural Research Station in Wisconsin, United States - UWRJ-L089-202R-1 | ecosystem: Environmental > Terrestrial > Plant litter >... | reverse complement strand
CTAGGAGCACGACTGGCTGCGCGGCTGGGTGGTCGGGATCCCGTGGGGGACAGAATTTTAGCCGTCGCTGGATTGTTGGATGGGGTTGAATGAAGAACATCTTCCAGACGCGCCTTGGAGGAGGCGTGCATCTCATCCAGGTATCTGCTGCGAGCATCGAGGATGGGAAGAAACGCCGCTTGCTTGCCCGCGTCGAGTTTGCGAAACATGTCATTCAGGGGAACCGTCAGTTTCCCAGCTGCTTCCAGCTTCGATGCAGGCGCGTTTTCTTGACGGAAGTGCGTGGCTGCTGACTTGGCCCACTCCAAATACCACCCTACGAGTTCCGGTCCATTTTTGCAGCACTGATGCAGGAACTTGTGGCAAGAAGACTGATGTTTCTTCAGCAAAAGCACAAAGTCGCCCACGGTAGGAATGGCAATTTCGCCATCTTTCCCGGCAGCAGGAATTTTCCCAACCTTGATCAAATCCTGGAGGAAAGACTGGAAGTCGGAAACTGTATCAGATAGGTCGACAGCATTGTGAATATTTCGGATGACAGGTTCATAAGCCGACACGACGCTACGAATCGCGGTGGTGAGATGGTCTGGGTTGCCTTTGCAAAGCACGCGAATAATCTCCTTGCGATCGCGGACGGCAAGAAGGCTTGACAGATATTCATGAGCTAATTGGTGTACCTCATCGGAAAGGTCTGCTGGCTGAGCTGAGGATATAAGAATTGAGGTTACGATGGAGATTGATGATGTCCCTATAGATGGTTAGCAGGCTCTGTGGACTATACACTTTCTTCTTACGGCTTTGTGTACGAATCTTCTCTTGCTCCTCGCGAGTTTTGGTCACATAGTCATGGAGACATCTTAATTGATCCTGGCTAGGTGATTGAGGATCGGCTTGAATCTTTCCAGTTCTGCTTTCGAGATCTTTGATGTCCCAGTGTAAAACGGTGGAAATGATCCTGGCTCACATTAACAGATGAATGATGTTGACTGCACGACACTTACTGCTGCATAAGATTTAAGCCGGTATCTTCGTGTTGAGTTAATCCTATCCAGTTTGTAACACTTGAAACGCTGAGTTTTGCTAACACAACTCGTACCATCCCACTCAGCATGGTTGCTACATTACCTATTTTAAGCGTTTGTCTAATGACCATGTAGGGTACTAGTTTGTTTGCATTGCCAAGCAACTTCAGTAAGTACTGCCCTTTTGGTGACAGAATCACTATGAAATGCATGAAAGATGCCATGCTGTTCAAGTCAGCTGTATGCAAAAGAAGGATAGATTTAGGATTCAAAAATGAGCTTACTTGACGAGTATGAATTCATGAAGGGCCTGAGTCAAAGTATTGTGCTCTGCAATATTGTCTGTCTCCGCAGTCTTCTTCACCAGCTCCTCGAGCAGGTTTCCATAGATAACTCCATCCATGAAATTTCGGAATGCTCTGATAAGGTCCCCAGCCTCTGTAAGATCATATTCGTGATTTGGGTCTTGGATCTTGGGGAAACCACCTGCGGTGCCTCTCACAGGGTACTCCAACAAGGCAGAAACCGCTGTCGCGAGCGTCTTGCGGCTTCCAATAGCACCTTTGTCGTAACTTTCACTCAAATTCGCAACCTCTAGAGCCTCAATCATCTCCTTGGTTTGGACCTTCCAAAATTCCTCAGGAACATCTTTCAGGCCAGGAAGAGTCGTCGCGAACTTGGAAACAAGACCTTGCAGAGCTGGAGACGTGGATAGAGCCTTGGGTTCCGCGTTGAATGGTGGTCCATAGTGCTCGAGTCTACCTGGCAGCTTGAAGTCTTGAATCTCGCCATAGGTATTGTGGTGTGAAAGTATGTCAAATAACGCGGCCGACTGGGCGACCGTTAATGGGTTTTCCATGGCAAAGATAATGTACTTTTCAGCCCAAGTTGTGGTCCCGAATCTAAGTTTAACCTGCGACCAACGGCTTCCTACAGATTTTGCAACTGTATTGTAACGTGACTATCATGACGGTAAGCTTAGTTGTAATCTTCAAAGAGTGGTGACGTAGCTTTACCTGATTTGCGCAGTTGGATTAAAGAGATATTTCAAATCGTCCATGAAGAAGCTGCTAATCTATTTTAATTCCAAGAGAGAGGGTTCTAAGGGGAAAAAAGGTGTTCAAAGGTATTGCAGTGCTAAGAGTCCTGATGGAGAAGGGCAGCGAGCTAGCAATGATGTGTGAATCAAGGTATTCCGATCCTTGGCAAGGGGTTTCCAGCACTGCACGTGCTGAGGCCTGGCCATTCTTTGTGAGACCCTTGGCGCGTTAGCTTTCTCGCTTCGAAAATAGGGGTATTTATTAGAGGTAAAGGTTGAAGCGAAGGGAAAGCCGGTTCGTTTAAGGGTGTTGGAACATGAGATTTAGCTACCTTTGACGCGAGAAATACTCACGGTGGTGAAGACCTTATTTCCCTCGATAAGGTATCGTTCATAAGAAGCACCTATCCACTGTACAGTGCACCACCTAAGGTTTCCCGGGAATATTTAGTCCTACGACGGCCGCTAGATGAAGGGAGGCGTCTCATGACTAGTGCAATTGTGAATAAATCGCCACCCTATACTTGTGTATGTTACACAGATTTCGTCTGAACAGCTTGTTTGCCTCCACTGTCTTCATATGTTTCATGGCGGTTTGGACTTTGAATTTTAAATAATAAGGCTTAACTAATCTTTGATCGTATTAATAATACGACAGAAATGTATTCATAACACTTAAAATCATAACAGTCTACATCGGAAAATTAACATTAATGATCGTAACCGTGATCATAGCAAAGCCATCGTGATATCCCCGCTGCATAGTAACAAATTCTTCATGACCATCCGTGCTTAAACTTCATCAACATCGTGCCACTTTCTTTCCGCATCCATACGTCTAAAAGGCTTCCATTTCGCATCGCCAGGCTCTGGGAAGATATCCCGGTACAGCTCATCAATCCGATCATGATTGCCGCCCGACTCCAAGCCCAGCACAGATGGCATCTTCCACTCCGGCCACTCGTTTCTGATTTCGTCAAAGACCGCCTCGTCCACTTCCGAGATCTGATCTTCGACCGTCGACGAGCCAAACGTGTTCACAAACGCAAGGTCGATTCCGAGAGCGGCCCAGTTGTGGATCGTGATAACCACCAATCGTTCCAGGTGAGGGAAATTGCGTAAGACTTTCAACACAGGATCAATGTCATAAAACCCATCTCTGACATACTCGATTATCAAAGAGCGTGTTAGTGTTGCCTGCGCGGGCAGGAGGTCAAGGAATGTCTCCTTCTTTGCTCTGGATTGCGCCCCTACAATGCTAAGATAGACGGTGGTATGGTCGAGATTACAGCGAAAACTTGTCCTGGTGCTGAGCGGGTGATGGTACAGGTTCTCCCATATGGGGAAGTTCTCGTGGATATACTCAGAAGACTCCCTGCATGTTTCTGAGAGCGCTTTAATAATGCCCGGAGTGGTTGTAGAGGTTAACCACTTTCTAGATATGTCTTTTTTCGGTGCCTATACAGAAAGAATGGGTAAGTACTTATTCTAATATATTGCTACATGATTTTTTTCATCAACGCACCAGGTCATTTGTGAGATCGTCAGGGCTCTCCAGTGCGGTCATATAGGCAATGGGCGACAACCAAATTATCATTTTACAGTGCTGCGCTGCAAGTTTCCAGATCGCCAGCCGTAGCTCTGTAGGCAGGAGACCGAAACAGTGAAAATTTGACGCGGACATCGACATTCTGACATGCATTACACCACAAATCACTTGATAATTGGAGAAGAAGTCATTGCGACAAACGTGGGGGAGTCTGATATAGTTTCTGTATATTCCTGGGGTATCCGGCGGTTGCCTCGGTTAGTGTCACGTGTGTAGATTCATCTTTAATAATGAAACAATTTGATGCCTTCATCAGAAGAGGCTGCTCCTTATAATCAGTTTCTACTATCATTCCACCGCAAAGGGTGAGGCCATCTGATTAATCAACTTGTTAGTTGATCTGCTCATAGATCAGCGTCCGCTGACCACTTTATCATGCAGTAATGCTCAACCAATATCCCTAATAATACAAAATACTTATCATCTAGACGCCTGGGTGCCCAAACTCCGCGCTACAAGCAAATCCGTATCCATTGATATGCGCTAAACTTTAGTACTTCCATTATTTATTCTTCCAGCTCTCCCTCCTCTCCTTCTGAGCCTGAGTCTGCCATAGGTCGTGTTGATGAGCGCTCTGCAAGTTTTGCAGTACTCGAATCGGTAGATGCTGCCCCAGAGTCGTCGGATAATTTAGCAACTTTCCTTGCAGGCTCATCTATTGAAACTTCTGGACTTTTGCGCTTTGAACCCTGTGATAGCGCTTCAGCCTTATCTGTTCCATTGGTTACAGCAGTATTTTCGTGTGTCGCCGGATCATTAGCTGCTTCTTTAAGATTTAAATCCGAGTAGCCAGGTTCTGAGTGGCTTTGCTTCTCCTTACTGTGCGAAGAGTTTTCATGTATCCCATTGGCTCCGTTTACTGGAGACTGTACCTCGTGATCCACACTCCCATTTGCTCCTTGATCTGAGCGTGGCGTATTGATGTTGAAGAACTGCCTGGTTCTTGCAATATCGGCTTCTGTATTTGAACTTGGGGAGCCAGTGTATGGATTGTCACTCCTTTTCAGTGGATTTTCTGTGTAGAATGTGCTCATGATATCAACCGCTTTCACGATTAAATCCGGCGAGCCATGTATCAATTCCCACCATGGCGTGCCATCTTCGCCATCTGGTATTTCCTCTTTACCATGCTTGGCCTATAATGCGAAGCAGATTTAGTAAATTTCTACTCTACATTTTTCATGTGCCTTGGGAGATATTCAGTAGCCAAACACTTACTGCAAAGTAAATCGAGGCAATTGCGATGTCAGCGGGCTTCAGACGCAAGCACATAATTGTCAACTGACTATCGTTGAGGAAAGCCCATGCTGTATTTCGAATGTTTTTGTTTTCTTCAATCCCTAGTTTATGAATGAAGTCGTACAGAAGGTTGTACGGCGACTGTAGACAAACATCAAACGTAAGTTGCTCCAGCATGACTTCTTCATAAAGCAATATGCTATCGCGCCTGAGTATCTCAATCAGTAAAGACCAAAGTACAAATCGGAAAACTCCATATGGGGTATTATGCCGACCCAGTGTAATGTTACGTACCATCGCCAGTATTCTTTCGATTGCTCATCGATTATAAGAGAAGCGTTTTTTTGTGCAACTTTCGCAACCGCAATCACTATTTCTTTCGTTTTCCTGCAATTTTCCTCGGTCTTGGTCGCTAAAAACAGAGCCGTAGCCGCGATATTCTGTTGAACATATCAGATTAGCTAGGTTTCTTCCAAAGTAAGTCATTTCTCAAGGCGCTTTGAGGGGCTGCTCATCGTACATAGTGATGAAGACCGCCTTTGCCATTCTCTACCACCATACTGAAGCGCATATAAAATCGGTGGAAAAATACGCTGGCAGTAGCAAGAGTAAGCTGAGGTAATTTGAGTAGGACCCCAGCCTGCACTATAAAGTTAACCCCTTTGGCTCTCCGTGACCGCTCCTCAGTTATGGATATTCCATCGCGTACTGATGGAGTATGGGCAAGCTCAGCATCAGTGAACAACCATTGCCCCATATCTTCGAGTGCCATGGCTGAAGTATAATCTTTCTTGGGAGCTTTCGGTCTTCGATGAGGAGGGGAATCTCGAGTTGACGGAGGTGAGGGGACTGCGGGGGGAATTCTGGCTATTCGTGTGGATCTCGAAGATTTTGGTCGAAGGGTAGGTGGTACATCTGAGAGTTCGGGTGGTCTGTAATGGTCCACAGTGGTCATTGATGTCGTTCCTATTGTTGATTTGGATGCTTTGTTGTTATTGTCGCAAATCTTGATGTTTCTACGGAAGCTAGCCAGCATGATGCCGTTTCGCCAAGACTTCTTCTTCAGCCTCATCTAACAAAACATTGACACATAACGGACGAGTTCTACATGAATTGCGATGCTGAACGCGCATCACTACTGTTTAATTCCATGTTCATATCAATCAGTCAATTTTGCGAAGTAAACTCCCGCTCTTCATTTAGATGTGAGAATTTGACTTACGCAGCACGCCATAGTCGCGAATGTTCAACTACATGATTGCGGCGGTTAGGTTACTTTGGAAATAGGAAAACCGAGCAAGCAAAGATGAGATTTAACAAAGGATTTTTCGCAACTTTCTCTAAATCTTAAAGAGCCGCGAGTCCAAATATGACCTTTGTCCTTAGCGCCTTGTGTGATATTGCGATATCGAAGCTATGGCTAGACAGAGATTGAGCTCTCCCAATTTGCCAGCAGAAATATGCAGGACAGAAAACAATCTATCACTTACGATATTCTTACAATATCAGTCGTAGAGTTTAGTTCGAATTGCAAATTCCATACAGAAACAATAGCTTGGCTGCAAAGTTGTGATACTAAAAGGGGATGAAAAGCTCCGGCGTCTGATCTACATATTTCCGACTGGCATGGCCATCCCTTCATGTAAAAGCTATCTTTTCCCGGGTGTCTTTTCTAACAGCTTGTTTATTGTGCAGTATACTTCAATTTTGCCCTCTTTGGCCCTCTACGAGATATGATACGGCACTTGGAGGCTGTACTCCTACCATACATATCCAAATATTGTTAGTGCTTGTCAAAGCAGCAGATGGTATGGTTCCACAGACCTGCCACAACTCGCAGATAGCCCTTGAAAAGGTTTTGCCAATTTTATAAAAGATCTACAATCCCAAAACAAGCTCATCACATTCTGGTATTGTTCTCTTTGTAACCATGACTTTGATTCTTCTTACCGTGTCGCATTACTGATGCTATCACACCTACTTTACGCATGCACTCTCGTCTCGTCTCTGTACTCGATGAGAGTACGGTCCATGGCAACCCGAGTCAGCAATTCCAAACGAGCAATACCCTCTTTCCTCATCAATCCAGTCTTGAAATGTTCTGATCCATTGGCCTTCTTCCTAGCCAAAACCTTCGTGGAACCTTCTTAAGTATCATCTAAACACTACCTATAGTGTTTAGTTATCAACTGTGAGACTTCCATCGCAACTACATATCTTTCTTCTCTTGTCTGGCAAGGATTAGAATAATGTTCTCGATCAGGGGAGAAAATCACCTGTAAGGCCTAGAGTACGATTCTCTCTTTAAATCTGTGTTAAAGCTTGAAGCTATCAAGCTTTGAGGAGAGAAAATGAATAGACAAGTTCAAATGAAGAGCGGATAAGCCGTTGAAAGGCACCCCCATGGTGTATGGCTCTCCGGCCCTTGGATAACCTTCAGTTTTATAGTCGTGATAATTTCGTGTTAATTACTCACTGTTAAAGGAAACTAATTCGTCAACAGTATTAAATTTTGGGAAAGAAAAGCTGCGAACCCATGTACCTCTCAACTTCGCTATTGAGTTCCGGGTGTCTAATTTGTGTTGAATGAGGAATTACATATAAATAGCAGTTCCTTCATAATAATTACCAGCTAAAACTCCAGACAGAGCAGTACAGTAAGGTAGACAAATCGGGCTAGCACATAAAATGTAATTTTATAAACATAATCACTCAAAGTTATTAAAGCACCCACTTTTCCCGCGCTACTAAGAAATGCACCGATTGGAATAGGCGGATTGTTCGAGGTGATTGCTTGCTTACTGCATACCTTCCAGGCTACAGCATTACGAGTACAGTTTTATTGGTCTACATTATTTTTCCACAGTGTCGTCACAATTGATTGTCAACCACCTTCCAGAAGCGGTGGATAATTCACGTGAGTTGTCTGTCAATCTAATCTTCTAAACAGCGTCCGAACGATAACTTGTTCAATTGATTGTGCTAAAAATGATGGTATTTCCCAAAAACTTGATGTTTTCTGGCTTCGGTGCCTTTGCACTATTTGTAGTCTTTGCTTATGTGCCACTTATCTATCCAACGAAGCTCCTTCCATTCTCTTGGTCGTCTTCAATAGCTCTAGATAAGACATTCCGTGCCCCGAAAAGAAATGTTTGGGCAGATTTGAGTCAAGTTGAAGCTGAAGAAGTCACGAAATTCGTGTTCTCGGAGGCGGATCTTAATTTAACAGACCCTGCAACAGCTTCGCCGTAAACTTTCACCGCGAACCGAGCCATAAATCACCTTCGTTCACTGATTATCATAGATTTCAAAACACTATACGATTTATTGAGGTCTTGAAGCCAAATAAAACAGACGTTTTGCTGTACCTTAGCGGCTCGTCTCCACCTCCGGAACGATGGGCTAGAGTGGTGATTAATGAGGCAGTTGGATCTTCTCGGATCGTCAATTACATGGTGGGGATATCTTCCATTTCAGTTGTTAGTCAACTTACCAATCCTATGATAGGTTGGTCCCCTCCCTGTGCAACCATCTACGAAGTTATTACCACTAGCGTACTGCTTCAACTCGGACAGAAACTATGTCCGCAACCACGAGCCGGGATGGTTAGTCGTAAACGAATGGATGGTAGAGTTTGCAAAGAATAACTCGGAAATTATCACGGAATTGCTGGGGGACGTAAGTATCTTCAACCTACTAATCAAGAGAGTTAATTGAGTATTCTAGGTATTGGATATTAACGAACCTAATGGAATGGGAGTTCAGGCGAGTACAGAAACCCGCGGCAATGAATCTTTGCTAGTGTGGGTACAAGTCTATCGCCAATCAATTTACTCAAGCGCATCATCACTTATGCCACAGGGCCTCTATGTGAAGGTTGGTAAGTTTTACAGAATGTGACATCCATCGCAGTACACTTACATCAATGAGATATGAGCTCAAGGGATTCCAAATATTGGACTACCTCAACATGGTACTACGATGGGCGAATCTATAGTTCGGTGAATGAGCTCCGAAACGCAATGCAATCTCCAGATTTCGTCAAAGTTCCACTCAATATACCTGGCAATTGGACTGATACCGAAGAATTCGATAATGGACTGCCAGGCCGAGATAAGCCTCCGCCAGTGATGATTCAACCTGGAGGCTCGAGATTTCTACTCGACAAAGAGCAGAAGTTTGTTTCTTATATGGGGTTCGAATTTTACATCTCCACGGCATCAGATATAGGTATGACATTACACGATATTCGATTTCTTGGCGACAGTGTCATTTATGAGGTTGGACTGCAAGAGGCCATGGCTCATTATGCGGGAGATGATCCACAGCAAGGCGCGCTGGAGTTTCTGGATACTTCGTTTGGGATGGGATTGAATTCTTATGAGTTGGTCCCTGGCTACGATTGTCCGGCATATGCGACATTCCTTCCAGCCCTCTACTCAGTACAAGGTTTGAACATAGAACGTAAGAACAGCATATGCGTGTTTGGTATGTTGATTTTCATAACTAAACATGAATCATATGAGATACTAAATCTCATTTACTGAATTGGTCGATAGAGTACACATCTGACCATGCTCTTCAACGCCACACGGCAGCAAACCATATCACTGTATCGCGAAATACATACCTTGTAGTTAGATCCGTTGCGACGATGGGCAATTATGACTATACGATTGACTACATCTTTTATCTTGACGGTAGTATAGAGGTCAAAGTTAGAGCAAGTGGCTACATCTTCGGCGCGTTCTGGGCAGAAGGAAAAACCGATGAATACGGATATAGGATCCACGATGCACTAGCATCTAGCATGCACGACCACGTCATTAACTTCAAGGCAGATCTTGATATCATTGGGACAAAAAACACTTTAATGCGCGTTGGCATCGAGCCGCTTAGTATGGAGTATCCATGGGATGAAGAGATGACCGGACCTCGCAATACTATGCATCTTGTTAATCGGCCTTTTGAGACCGAGTCCGGGTTTGACTGGCCCAAGAATGCTGGAGAAATGTACATTGTTATGAGCGATAATGAAACAAACGCTTGGGGTGAGAACAGAGGGTATCGAATTGCAGCTGGCACCGGAATGGGGAATCCTTCTCACCTAACCATTCTAAATTCCACAACATTAGGTGTTTCCGGCGAGTGGGCAAATAAAGATATGTGGGTTGTCAAGCAGAAGGATACAGAGCCAATGAGCGCATCCGCACTGAATTACTTTGAGCCCAAAGCACCTCTGGTGGATTTCAGTAAGTTCGTTGATGGGGAAGACGTGAACAATGAAGATCTGTAAGTTGCCTGCACCCAAGTAAGTTAGAACTTACTGAGAAATCGAAGGGTCATTTATTTTAATCTTGGATCTCATCATGTTCCTCATTCTGGAGATCTTCCAAATACTTTGATGCACACCTCTGCGTCGTCAGTCATGTTTACGCCTTTCAACTTTAATGACAGAGACCCCAGCCGTCGTTCAAGTCAAGGGGTTAGAATCGATAAGGATGGCGTACAGTCTACTCCGCGCTATTTCGGTACGACTTATGACAAAGAAGCAACTTCAAAAGCTGTGAGTGATCATGATTTTATTTCCCGATTCAAATGCAAAGATTCTAATTGGCAATGTAGACCGACCTGGAGCCAGATCTTACACGTTTTTTCGCTTTACATCAAATGATCAGAAATCAGACATGGCCCTTTGCCTGGCTAGGGACTATAGGAATATAAGTCAATGACTTAAGATTTATCGTTAGGAATAAGAGCAACGATTTCATATTCAAATATATCTTCTTGTGCACCTGAAGACGTTCAAACAGCCGTACAGAAGAATTCTAGTATAAAGCTACGCTCTTTCGATTGGCAACCTCAACATCCAAGCGCGAGTATACAACCCGGCGCCTCCAAATTTGCTTAGATCTGTATCATAATTTTCTTTGATTTCCCATCCATTCTTCTCATAGAAGTAAACTGCCTTTGGTGTACTGGTCAACCAGACCTTAGAATGCGTTCTATCAGCTATTTCTAGTCCTGGAGCCAAGAGTAGGCTTGCAATGCCTCTTCTTTGGTAATCCGGATGCACGAAACACAATACAAGATCTATTTAAATTAGCCACAAAAGTTGGGTCATACTCAAGACGTGATAGAACATACGCATATCTTCCTGCTCATTTTTATCCCTCAGAGCGGCAGGTTCCGACACTGCTGCGTTCGCATTGAATAGATCCGAGTTTACACCTGGTATAGCCGGCAGCTTCCAATCACTTGGTTTACTAGGATATTCCGCATCAGGATTTGGAAGTTTCCATCTTGTAACTCCCACTATCTTTCCGGTATTTGTATCAACTGCCTTGTGGACCACAAAGAAAGGTTGGTCGACTGGATCAAAGAAGCCGCCTTGTGCCAACTTATCGTGAGTTCCAGGAGAGGCGGAACTCCATACCAGATTCCATGCTGGATCTTCCGATGCGGCAAATGATGCTGTCATTACTGATGCTAATTCCTGCGCATCTTTGTTTTCTGCTACCGAGATTTTGAAGTTTTGGGCTACTTGCGCCATCATAAGTTAATTAGATCAGAATTTGCAGTGTAGATATCATAATAGAAACGAGGCTGCCCATTTTCCTGTCCTGGCACTTGATGAAAGATATATTCCAGTTCTCCTTCCTTCTACATGCTCGTAAATCGCGTGAGTCACAATCCCGATTTGGAAGGTGGGGTTTGTCGTTGTATCAGAAGGATTACCTACATGGTCTATTAATTCGTACTGTATATACCAATTTTATTATAGCTTATGAACGCCTTCTCGACGCAGTAAACTAGACTCATTTCTTACTAGTGTATTTGGATCGTTCATCGCAAAAAGTCTGTGCCAACACATAAGCTTGTGAGCTCTTATTAAGTAATGCTACACATTATGTTATTCTAACAACAGACATTAATCAATGCCGTCTCGTCTTTAGATGTGACTCTAGTTATGCTTTTCTCCTCTCCATTTACAACTTAGGATGTAGCTTTATATTGTTCTTCCAGTCTTGGGTGCTGATAGAATGACTACAGGATTTCTTTGCATATGAATTCTAGAGAACGCCCA
>Ga0247808_10001312_pt1 | contig 12021 bp, 10 predicted proteins | sample UWRJL089202R1_FD_179914 | JGI IMG/M metagenome (GOLD analysis project Ga0247808, IMG submission 179914) | Plant litter microbial communities from Arlington Agricultural Research Station in Wisconsin, United States - UWRJ-L089-202R-1 | ecosystem: Environmental > Terrestrial > Plant litter >... | reverse complement strand
CTGGATGGGTGTCAGCCGGCCGGTGCCCGACAGAATCTGCGCAGGAGAACGTCCGTAACGATGCGCGAGATGGGCGTTGAATGCCAGCCCGACATGCGGCAGCAGTATGTCCCTCACCTCGTCCGGCATCTCGAACATTGGCATGAGGGCTGCACCGAGATCGCGGATCACCGGATCGTCGATACCGCGACAGGTCACAAGATCATCGATCCGCGACTCACCCGCTTCGTCCGCAAGCTCGGCAAGATGCGCATGCGGGACATGAAACGCCAGCGCCTCGAAACAACCGCGAACCGAGATTGCGGCACCATCCTTCAGATCGATCAGGCAAATCGAGCCTTGGGGATACCTTTTCAGGGGCGCCGGTGGCCGGTCCGGCCAGATGTCGAAATGATCGACGTCGATGAGGTAGAGCATCACCAGAAACGCGTCGTCCGGGGGAAGGATGACCGGGGCGCTGCCGTCTTCGTAGTCGCAAACGAGATGCACAATGGAAAGCCGCGCGTTTCGAAGCGGCCTGATCGCCAGAGCCCTGGCCGCCTCGACATGAAAACCCGAGGCAATTCTGTCGGTCGCCGCCAATGCTGCACTCACATTTGTCTCGATCATCTGAACTGTGAATTATATGTCTGCGGCTCAGATTTTGCTGCTCCGACGTATCTATCGTTCTTTCGTTCGTCTATCTTGTAGAAAAGCATCCTGGTCGAGGAAATTCGACGGGCTGATTGAAAAACGCACGTATTTCCTGGGCAACGGCTCAGATCCAGCATCCGGCGTCTTCGAAAGGGAGGCATGCGTCATGGCCCAGATTTCCAACCGTCTTGACGGTTCTCCCGCGACACAGGTGACCGACGGGTTCGGCTGCTCGCTGAAGCAATTGGCGGTCAACCAGAGCCTGACAGCCTCGGACATCGCAATCTTTCGCAAGGCCACCAATCCTGGCCCGCTCGACCAGGTGAAGACACCGGCAAGCGACGGCGGCTTCCTCGTTGGCGTCAGTTCGGCCGGAGGGCACAGGCGGCGCATCTTCCACCACCATCATGTCACGACCCACGACTTCACCGAGAACTCGATCTATATCCGCGACCTGTCCGACACCTACAAAGCGGATCTGATCACTCCGTTCGATTTTCTCCTGTTCGAAATTTCGCCCGCATCCCTCACCCGGTTCGCCGAAGAGGCCGAGCTGCCGGGCGTGACATCCCTGACAGCCGAAACTGCGTCCAAGGATATCGTGCTCGCCAATCTTGCTCGCGCGCTGATTCCGGCACTCGAGAGACCCGAGGAAGCCAGCGCGCTGTTCATCGAGCAGATCACCACGGCGATCGGGACCTATCTGGTTCAACGTTACGGCGGACGTCAGACTTCCGTTCCTGTCCGGCCAGGCAACTTGTCGCGGTCGCACGAGAAGCTGGCGAAAAGCGTTCTGCTCGACAATCTCGAGGGCGACATCTCTATTTCGGACGTTGCCGAAGTCTGCAACCTGTCACGCGGTTACTTTATCCGGGCATTTCGCCAAACCACCGGAATGACACCCCATCAGTGGCTTCTCAGCCAACGGATCGATCGTGCCCGGGAACTGCTTCGAAGCTCCGACGCACCGCTTGCGGAGGTGGCGATTGCCTGCGGTTTTGCCGATCAGAGCCATTTTACGCGGGTGTTCTCGACCATCGTCGGCACGACACCGGGCAACTGGCGGCGCAACATCTGAGCCGACAATTGCCTGTTGTCATAACTCCGATGGGTATCCAGCGGGCAGAATCGGAAAGCACCACGCCTGCATAAACCGCAACCGCGCGCATGCTCCACGGCCTGAACAAAATCACACTGGAAGACGCGGCAATGAGACGATCGAATGCACAGCAGGATCCGTCGTGCTGGCCGTTATTGCCTGCATCCGCTGGACGGCGTGCGGCAAGTGTCCATTGGCCGACTTATTCCTTCTTGCCATGCTTTTGCGCTTTGTCCATATAGGCCCCATGTCGCAAGTTTCAAAAATATTCGTCGGCCTCAAGTCCACCCGCAAGAAGGCTGCTCCACAAAACGATCCTTCTGGTCCTCGATGCCAGTGGGATGGCTGCGAAAAGACGGGCGTACACCGCGCGCCGGTCGGCCGTGATGGTGAAGGCCTGTACCTGTTGTTCTGTGTTGAGCACGTGAAAGAGTACAACAAGGGATACAATTTCAACGCCGATCTGTCCGATCCCAACGTTGCCCGCTATCAGAGGGAAGCATCGTCGGGCGCCCGGGCGACCGGTGGGACGGGCGTCAAGCAGGCCGCCGAAGCACCGCTTCCTTCCACTGCGCGGTCTGGCTCGGCAAAGGCAATCAATGCCCGCAAGACCGCAGCCCAGCGCCAGGCAAAAACGATCGAATTGCAGACCCGGAAACTCAAGGTGCTGGAAGCCAGGGCTTTCGAAACGCTCGGTCTTTCGCCGGACGCGACGCCCGAGGAAATCAAGAGCCGCTACAAGGAACGGCTCAAGATGCACCACCCCGATTCCAACCAGGGAAACCGCTCGGCAGAAGACGAACTGCGCGCGTCGATTGAAGCGCACAAGATTCTCAAATTGAACGGATTTTGCTAGCAGATCACTGGCTGTGTAGGATAGCGGCGAATTGGACTGCTCGACGAATGGGCAGGAGGCAGCGTTCAGCTTCACCACAAGATGCTGGGGCTGTTCGACAGGCTATTTTCTCACGTCGAAAATATCGGTCAGCGTCACCGAGCGGAAATCGGACACCAGCACGGTCACCCGCACGACCCAGAATCCATCCAGCGGCAACACGAAACCATTGGCCACGTATGAACCGTCGGTCTGCCGCTTGGCCTGGCGTGTAAACGGACCGATTCCATAGGACGGTTTATCGAGATCGATGCTGACGGAGATCGGTTGAAACACCTTTCCATCGAGCAGCAGCTCACCGATTGCGATGGTGACCGGCCCCACAGCAGGGGGTTGGATGGAGAGACGGGCCGAAACTCCGTCCTTGTCGACGCGAACCTCTTGCGCTGCAGGCGGCTGGGCGGCGATCACACGCGGCGGCGGTGTGAAACGCCAGAGCCCGACAGCCGCGATCACCAGGCTTGCGGCAATGATCTCGACCAGAATGCTGCGCCGCAGGTGGCGAATGGACGTCACCCCGCCGGCCATGGCGGGTTCCGTCAGGAAATGGCGATTGACGGCCGCCAGGGCGAACATCAATACCACCAGCCCCAGCTTGACCAGCAGGATCACACCATAATCCGTGGACCAGAGCGCGGCCATCGTCTCCAGTTGCACGACTGACAGGGCAATTCCGGACAGCACGAGAATTGCCACCACGATCGGAATGACCGTCGAAAACCTTCGCAGCGCCGCACGCATCTCCGGCCCTGATCGTTTGAGCAAAATCAAAAGCGGAATGAGCGAGCCGAGCCAGAGGGTCACGGACACAGCATGCAGGAATACTGCCGGTATGGTCACGATACGAGGCGAGGCGCTGGCCGCATGGCCGGCTGCCGAGACCGCAAACCCGAGCACCAGCAGGGCCGCGATGCCCAGCCCCTGGCCAGAACGGCGGTCCGCTGCGGGGCGGCTAGCGACCCCTGCCAGCAGCAGGGCCACTGCCGCCAGAACGGTCGCGCGGCCATAACTTGTGGCCGACAGGCCCGCTTGCCACACATCCAAACGCGCCAGGCCCGACAGGGGCTCTCCCAGCGCATCCAGACCTTGGAAGCCGATGAAAGCCGGTGTCGCCGCAGACCCGGCCAAAAGAGCACCAATGATGACGCCGTGCGCTGGACCCAGCGCTGCTCGCGAAATCAGTCTCGAGAAAGCGACACCGCCGACACCGACGACGAGACCGGTGATCAACACATAGCGCGAAAACCACAGGCCGACCTGCACCACCGGATCGGATTGTTCGACAGCCTGACCGGAGATGGCGCTGGGCGCACCGATCGAAAACACCAGCCCACCGCCAATCGGATGGCCGTCGGAGGAGGCAACCCGCCAGGAGAGAATATGCGTGCCGTGCTGCAGATCTGGCGGCAGCGTCAGTTCGATGACGTCGCCCTTTTCGCCGATGTCATTCATTATCGCGGTATGGCCGCCGGGCAGGATGAGCCGGGCGACCAGCGGCCGTACCGGTTCGGAAAACCGCAGTATCAGCGTTTCGGGCGCTTCCTGCAGGACGACACCGTCGGCCGGTTCACTGCTGAGCAGCGACGCATGCGCGAACGCGGCCTGCGTGCCTGCGGCAAGCAGAAACACGGTCAGCGCTGCGATCAAAACCCATCTGACGGCAGCGCCGGCGTGAAAAAAGACGCTCAAGGCTGGACGTGAACGGACGGGGCCGGAGATTTCAGATCACCGGCCGAGCCGCCGCTTGTCGGAATCTCGATCCAGCGTTCCGTGCCGCCATCGCAGTCCTGGATCACCGGCACGCGGATCTCGCCAGCCGCATCCTTGGCGACCGCAGCGCGAAACACGAACTCGTCGTAGAACGCATCTTCAAGCCGGCCACCGCTCCAGGAGATTTCCTTCACCGTCGCAGCACCGCCATGTGCGTGGGCGGACGTGGCGGATGCCTGATGCAGATCTTCGGTGACAAGCTTCAGCGTCCAGCCCGGCTTCGGCTGCGGTTTCGCCTCGCTCAGCTGTTCGGGCAGTGAAATGCGCACCCCGGTGGTGGCGAGCGCACCGCAGCCATGCGGAATCCGCAGCACGAATTTTACCGTTGTGCCCGCCTTCACCTCCTTGTTTTCGAAGGTGATATGGGCGTGCGCGGGAAAAGCAAAGGACATGGCCGTCGCAGCCAGAAGCAGGCCGAGGCCCGTGTAAACAGTCATGTTGGCATCCTTCATAAATTACCAGGTGGAAGCAAGGCCGAGATGGCCGAGCGCCTCGCGCCGCAGTTCGGCCAGGCGCGGATCTCCACGATGGCGGGGATAAGGGAGGTCGACGGTGATATCGGCGACGATGCTGGCCGGACGCGGGCCAAAAATCAGCACCCGTTGTGTCAGGAACAGAGCTTCCTCGACATCATGGGTCACCAGAACAGCCGTCAGCCCTGCCCTTTGCCAGAGGTTGACCAGCTCCGTCTGCATGGTCAGCCGCGTCAGCGAATCCAGCTTTCCAAGCGGCTCGTCGAGCAGCAGCAGCCGCGGTTCGTTGACCAGGGCGCGCGCCAGCGCCACGCGCTGCGCCATGCCGCCCGAGAGCTGATGCGGATAGGCCTTGTCGAAGCCCGTAAGCCCGACCAGCTCGATCGCCGCATCAACCCTGTGGCGCGACGATTTCAGCACGCCCTGCGCCTCCAGCCCGAGCGCCACGTTCTGCCAGACGGTGCGCCAGGGAAACAGTGTCGGATCCTGGAACACCAGGATGCGGGAAGGGTCCGGCGTGCCGACAATCTCACCATCCACGTTGACCTCTCCGGAGGTCGGGTGGTCGAGACCGGCCAGCAGCCGCAACAGCGTCGACTTCCCGCAGCCCGACGGCCCGAGCAGGGCGACGAAGGAACCGGGCTCGATCGAGAAATCGACCTTGTCGAGTACCGGCAATGGCGCGCCTTCCAGCTCGAACTGGTGCGAGACATCGCGAATATCGACCTGCTGGCCGCCGTCGACCCGGAGGTCGGATTTCAGAGCCAATGCTACCAACGGACCAATCCTTTTTGCCAAGACAATGTCCAGTCGCGGACGCGAAACAGGATGGTGATCAGGCTGGAGCACATCAGCGCCATCACCAGCAGCGCGGCATACATGTTGTTGTAGGCGGCCCAGCCCTGGGCCCATTGCAGGTACCAGCCGAGCCCGGCCTTGACGCCGAGCATTTCGGCCACCACCAGCACGGCGAACGAGGTGCCCAGCCCCATGAATAGGCCGACGAACACATGCGGCAGTGCCGCCGGCACGGCGACCTTGAAGATCAGGAACAGCGGCTTGGCGCCGAGCGTACGGGCAATGTCGTAATAGTCCTTGTTGACGCTGGCGATGCCCGACCAGGTAAGGATGGTGACCGGAAAGGCGGTGGCAAGCGCGATCAGGAAGACGCTGGCAGAGCCGCTGCTCGGAAAGATGAAGAAGGCCAGCGGCAGCCAGGCGGTCGCCGGCAGCGGTCCGATCAGCCGCAACACCGGATGCACCCAATAGCTTGCCGCCCGCGACCAGCCAATGGTGACGCCGGTGATGAAGCCGGCCAGCGCGCCGAAAAAATAACCCTTGGCCAGCAGCAGCACCGAATAGAGTACGCTTAGCCCCAGCCTGTCCCAGTCATCGAGAAACACTTCCAGAATGCTTTGCGGCGAGGAGAAGAACGGCACCGGCAACAGCCCGGTTTTCGCCGTGACGATCTCCCATGCCGACAGGGCCAGCGCCACCACGATCAGCCAGGGGCCGTAATATCGGATCGCGGCGGCTGCATGGCCGAGCAGCGTGCCGGTCGCGACCACCAGCACCAGAGCAATGGCCACGACCAGCGCCAGAACCCCGAGCTCGCGGCCATAAGGCTGCGGCAGGATTTCCGGCCAGAACTCGATAATGGCAAAGGCCAGCACCCAGCTTGCCGCCGCCACAAGACCGAGCAGCCAGATCTTCGCGCCGGCCGCAGCCAGCGCATGGGTTTCAGCGGGAAGATCCGTCTCTTCCAGGCGTGCAGGATCGATCGTCGTCATCAACGCCCCCCTAAACCGTCAGTACGTCGGCATAGACGCGGTCGGCGAACGCATGCGGATCGGTCGAGCGCTTGAAAACCTGCACGTCGCGCAGTTCCTGCGCATAGAGCGCAATCTCCTGACGCAGATCGGCCCCGGTCGGATTGTGGTTGTGGGTCTGCGCCTGCAGCACGCCGACCAGCTGTTCGATCGACTTGTCCTTTGGTGCATTCGGCAGGAAGGCGCGCGCTGCATCCTGCGGCTTGGCCACCGTCCAGTCCTGGGCCTCGAGCAGGGCGCGGGTCAGCGCGGTCGCGGTCGGCAGATCGTCGCGGACCAAGCTGCCGCGCAGGCCGACGATGCAGCACACGCGGTTTTCAAAACCATGATCGAGATTGGAGGCGATCTGGGTATATTTCGGATCCTGCAGCCAGAAATAGGCTTTTGGGTCGCCATCGGCGATGGCGTCGATCTCACCCTTGTCGGCCGCCAGCTGCAACAGCTCACCCGGATACTGTCGCCACTCGACATCGGCGACCGGATCGATACCTTCCTTGTGCAGCAGGATCGAGAAGAAATTCTTACCGGGGCTGGCGAGGTCGGAGATGCCGATCCGCTTGCCCTTCAGTTCCGACAGCGAATTGATGCCGGCCGATTTCAGCGTTACCAGCCGCGAGCAACCGCCATGCGTGCCGGCGGTAATCTTGACATCGAAACCCTGTTCCAGCGCCTTCAGCCAGCGCAACGCCATGCCGATGCCGCCATCCGCCTTGCCGGTGGCGATCGCCTCAAGCAGGGCTTCGGTCGAAGCGCCGAAATTGATCAGCTCGACGTCGAGACCATATTTGGCAAACAGCCCGTGTTCCTGCGCGACAAATACCGGTGCCAGGCAGATCGCCGTGGCATTGGTGGCAAACTTGAGCTTCTTCAGAGCCGGCGCGGGCGCCGTCGTCTGGGCGGCAAGGCTGCCGATCGACAGGCCACCAAGCGGCACGGCCAGTCCCAGCGCGGCGGCGGTGCGCAGAAACGAGCGGCGGTCAAAGCTTTGCCTTGACGAGGGGCTTGCGACGTCTGACTGCGAATTCCAATTCATGATCGTCTCTCCTGGTTGGATTTTTCTTAAAATGTCCGTCTGCCGGCGGTCGGGTTACAAACCGAGGGCAAGGCGCCCGGCACTGGCGCGCACCGTATCCTCCTGTGGGCTGTGAATGCGGCCGCAGAGGACGTCACGGTGGTGGCGCTCGAGCGGGTTGTTGCGTGAAATGCCGTGATTTCCGGTGAGCTTGAGGGCCTTTTCGACGATGGTGATCGCATTTTCGGTGGTCACCACCTTGATCAGCCCGGCTTCCGACTGCGTCACCGCACGGCCCTCATCGATATCGCGTGCCGCCGAGGCAATCAGCCGCCGGTTGACCGCGATCAGTTCTTCGATCTCGCCAACCGCCTGCTGGATGCGGGGAACCGTGGCCAGCGGCTGGCCGAGATTGGTGGGCACCCTTTCCTTCAGGAACTTGACCAGCCAGTCCCGCGCCGATTCCGCCACACCGGTGTAGAGCGCGCCGGGCAGCATGCCGAACCAGGCCGCCTGGCCTTCGCCACGCGTATCCCATTCGCCGGGCAGGCGAATATCGGCGGCATGGTCGAAGGGAATCTGCACCTTGTCGAGCACCACATCATGACTACCGGTGGCACGCATCCCCATCGGGTTCCAGGTTTTCTCGATGGTCAGACCCGGCGCGTCGGCGGGCACGAGAAAGCCACCGACACGCGGCGTATCCTCGTCGGTCCGCGCCCAGACGATCGCCCAGGTCAGTCCTTCAATTCCGGTGGAATAGATCTTGCGGCCGCTCAACGACCAGCCATCAGCGGTCCGCACCGCCATGGTGGCCGGCAGACCGCCGCGAATCGGCGTGCCCAGTTCCGGCTCGACCCGCAAGGCATTGATCAGGGCGCCGTCGCGCACGGCGTCGCCGACGATCTTCTGCACCAGATGCTCGGGCCAGCGGCTCGCAGGCAGGGTGGCAAGGTTGATATACTGCATGATCATCACGAGCGCTGTCGATGGCTCGCCCTTGGCAATCAGCCGGATGATTTCGGCGGTTTCGGCAAGTCCAGCACCGCGTCCGCCCAATTCGGCCGGCGCCGTCAGCGCGGACAGGCCGACCAGATGCAATTGCCGGATATTGTCGTGTGGAAACTCGGCACTCGCGTCGAAGCTTGCCGCGGTCCTGGCGAACTCTACCGCCAGCGTGTTGGCGACCTCCAGAGATTGCCGCATGGCAATCGACGGATGAGAGCGAAGCGGTGTAACGGTCATAGGCGACGCTCCTTGCTGCGCGATGGCGCGATCATCATTCTGCCGCCAGGAGGGCGGGCTGAGAGACCTGGGGTAAAAACGGGACGAGTTCGTCGACGGCCTGCTCCACCCGCACGCTCAGGGCTTCCGAGACGATCCGGTAGTCGGAGAAATCGCGGTCGGCCGCATAGATGGCGCTGGGCAAGGTATGGGCCATGAAGAAGCCGAACAGCGGCCGCAGTTGGTGTTCGACCATCAGCGCATGCCGGTCGCCGCCGCCGGTGGCGGCCAGGATCACCGGCTTGCCGCGCAGGGCCAGCGGATCGACCAGATCGATCAGATGCTTGAACAGGCCAGGATAGCTGCCTTTGTATGTGGGCGCACCGATCACCAGCACATCGGCCTCAACGATCCTGCGGATCACCTCACGACCGCCAGCATCGAGCTCGTCCGGATGCCTGGCAGCACCCAGAGAGGGCCCGACATCGGACAGATCGTAAATCTCGCTTTCGAGGCCATAGCGCACGGCGGTCAGGCCACCGATCGCCCTGACCAGGGAGAAGGTCTTTGACGGCCGGCTGAAACTGCCGGCGAGGCCCACAAGCTTGGGAGGCGACATACTGTTATCCTTCTCCGGAAATCGAAGCCCAAGACGGGGCATCACTCTACTGGCAAAGATATTATCTATATAATCACTAGACTAAAGGTTGGACGTTGCTGCGCATTGTCACGAAACGGAAAAAATCTGCCCGTCTTTGCCGCCGCGGAAAAATAAACGCTGTGTAGTTCACGCTGTCTGTGCTGACGGGTCCACCAGCGGAAAGACAATTCGCGGTCCTAGTCGCTCGGCACTAATACATCAGCAGGGTCGAGAGCCTTGTGGCGCTAAAGCCTGTCGCGGCAATCCGGTTGGCTTGGTCAAGCTCGGTCCATCGTCCAATCGAAATCCGACCTTGATTCCCACCTGATGTCGTCGAGGTGCCGAGCAGATCGATGTTGCCATACACATCAGCCCTCATCGGGCGTCGATTGCTTTCGTTTGCTCGTGTGCAGCGATCGGCAGCAATCGGCGTGGTGACCGGAGCGACGGACAATCAAGGCGCATCCCTAGCTCTGGAACCAATCCGGCCGCCGTTCCAGCATGCACATCTCGTTGGTGATCTCGGATATCCGATCACGCAGGTCACGTCGGGCGCGGTAGTCCAGGCCGATGCTTCCCGACAAGCCTGCATCATCCAGGTCAAGCTTGTTTTCCAGCTGATCACGCATGTTGCTCAGGCGATGGAAATGGCGAAGCAGGCTCATCCGGATCCTCACATCTGCAGCCCAGGGCAGCAAAATCATGTCGATAACGAACCTGCATTTTATCCACATTGATTATCGACTAAAGGAATTGCAGCCTAGCTCTGCCGCCCACCGCGAAAAATTCTGACTGTCTTGGTGCGAAAAAGCGCAACTGCCGCCAGAGGATACAAGCCATCTCCGGCGTGGCGCGCACGATTTTGGCAGGACTCAAGGCTGTTGTCAGAATGCTTGGGAGCGCAGCCGATATTCGAGGTTCGTCGTCCTCATCGTTCCGATCGGACATGGCGCGGGCCCGTCACACATATCTTGTCCATGCGAAAGAGCGGGCTGAGGAAGTTTCAGCACGTCAGCGCAGGCTCCGGACCATTCTCATGGGAGCGGGGTTGTTAGACGGATATATCAACAGACCCGACTTCTATGGTTTGCCATTCTTCGACTATCCGTTTTTCGTGGAGCATTGTGGCGGAAGACGAGGGGTTCCAGTTTCATCATGTCTCCGATGCGATTGCCTCTTCTGTTCCCTCTGGAGGTATCAACCTTCTAACCTTGGGCCTTGGCTAATCGCTGAGGCCCTTTTTCGATTGGGTTGGACTTATAATTCCGCGAGCGCGGCAGGCCGGGCCGCGTTTCCCGGTTCGCGCATCACGGGCAACGACGGCTGAGCGCGCTTCCGGAGCAACCGGAATGCGAACAGGATGTCAAAATTGGACGGTCCAGCCGCTCAAGCATATCCTGTTCGGGAAAGAGGCCAGCGCCTGACAATGATCGCCGGACAAAGGTAACGACAGATGACAAAAGCGACGAAGACCCCACTCGATTTCCTGTGGTTCATCCCCAGCTCCGGAGACGGCGCCTATCTCGGCTCCGATGCTCTCGCACGCCCGACCGATCCCGGCTATTTCCGGGAGATTGCAACGGCTGTGGACAGGCTGGGCTATTCCGGCGTTCTGATTCCGGTCGGTGCGGCCTGCGAGGAATCCTTCGTTCTCGCCGCCAATCTCGCGGCCGTCACCGAGAAGCTGAAATTCCTGGTCGCTGTCCGCCCCGGTACCGCCACGCCCGCCTATTATGCTAGGCTTGCCGCCACTCTCGACAGGGTGAGCAATGGCCGTCTGCTGCTGAATATCGTGGTCGGCGGCAGCGCGACGGAACTGGCCGGCGACGGTATCTTCCTGCCCCATGACGAGCGTTACGACCATGCGGACGAGTTCTTCAAGGTCTTCAATGCCCTGCTTGAGACCGGCGCGGCCAATCTGGATGGCAAGTATATCCAGGCCCATGAGGCCCGACTGGGTCTGCCGCCCGTGCAGCAGCCACGGCCGCCGCTCTATTTCGGTGGCTCCTCCGATGCGGCCATCGATTTTGCCAGCGGCATCATCGACAAGTACCTGACATGGGGCGAGCCACCCGCCCAGGTCGCGGAAAAGATCGCTGCAGTGCGAAAGGCCGCGGCGGCCCATGGTCGCGAAGTGACTTTCGGTATCCGGCTGCACTTCATCGTCCGCGAGACGGACGATGAAGCCTGGGAGGCAGCAGACAGACTGATCTCCAAACTGTCGAACGAAACGATCGCGGCGGCTCAGGAGGTGCTGCACAAGCAGTCCGACTCTGTCGGACAGGCTCGAATGAACGCTTTGCACAATGGTCGCCGCGACAAGTTGGAAGTGTCGCCGAACCTCTGGGCGGGTATTGGGCTGGTGCGCTCCGGTGCCGGCACCGCCCTGGTCGGATCGCCTCGAACGGTGGCGGCGCGGCTGAAAGAATATCAGGATCTGGGTATC
>Ga0247808_10001311_pt1 | contig 12035 bp, 9 predicted proteins | sample UWRJL089202R1_FD_179914 | JGI IMG/M metagenome (GOLD analysis project Ga0247808, IMG submission 179914) | Plant litter microbial communities from Arlington Agricultural Research Station in Wisconsin, United States - UWRJ-L089-202R-1 | ecosystem: Environmental > Terrestrial > Plant litter >... | reverse complement strand
GTGGGGTTATACGCAAAGCTCGGTCTTCCTGCACCTTGGAGTCCAACACTTACCCCAATTCCTTTAATCGTCTACGGAGGTTCCGGCGCTGTAGTATGTTGCTTTATAGAGATACGTCGATATGCATAATCTAACAATAGCAGGGAGCTTTCGTTATCAAACTTGCACAAGCATCCAATATTCGTAAGTAAGGCAGCTCCAAGTATAACAACTCGCTACGCAATATTCTTCATTGATATTCGAGCTCGGAGATTTATCCTAGCTGAGTTGTCTAACAACCATCAGTTGGCAGATCAGCTACTATATTGCCACATTGTACTGACTCTCAAGCTCCACAGACCCCATCATTGCAGTGGCAGGAAAGGGAGAGAAATTTGTTGAAGGTTTGATTGACCGCACCAAAGGCGACGCCATTGTCGATTACCGTAACGGGGATGAGGCGGTTGTTAAAGGTATCAGGGATGCTTTGAAAGGGAAGGAAGTTCACTATGCATACGATGCAGTTTCCGAGAAAGGTAGTTTCCAAAATATCAGCAAAGTGCTTGCTAAGGAGGGCAGTAAGATAACTCTGGTGCTGCCGGGTAAGGACTACAGTGATATTCCCAGCAATATAGAGCATAGTACTACGAGCGTAGGTATCGTACACAACGGTGATATTTACAAGGGCACGGATGGAGAGGCAGCCGCGAAGGAAGCTGGGATAAAAACTGGTGGCAGAGAATTCGGCCTTGCGTATAATATGAAATTCCTTTGATGGCTGTTTTGTGAGGCTAATTTTGACTCTTAGTTATTTCCGCCTTTTCACACGTGGTTTGCAGGACGGATGGTTCACCGGCCACCCATACGATGTTATCCCTGGTGGACTCAATGGTGTAGAGAAGGGGTTGGCCGATTTGCAGAACGGTCTCGCAAGCGCAAAGAAATTTATATTCCATGTTGCGGAAACAAGGTAAATTTGGCTATTCGTACGGCTCATTCACCGAAAGATAGTGGTGTATTATCACTAGAGAATATCTTGCAGATTATATACAGCGGAAGCTAATCCCTATATCAAGAGAAATTCGGGTACAATCGAAACTGTAACGAAGCACATTGAGATTGTTGAGTAATGATGTTACGAATGCTACCTGTGATCGAACTTAGCGTGCTCTTGGAATTGTTGAAGCCCTTTTATAATTTCAAAAGGAACGGTTATTATTTTCAGCCTCGCTCTTTGATGTGATCCAGATCCTGATTCAAATCGAACTCGAATGAGGAGACTATAGAATACGAATAATTATCCTCGGTGATTTTGATATAGAAAAACAAGTTGGTATCATGGCAGCTGAGTTCGTCCCATTGCGTTCAACTAGCTAGCCAAATTGTCTTCTCTTTTGCCCGCCTCTTCCTCGACCGTAAGGTGCAGCTATGTTGAAAATCAAACCGGAAATTAAGTATTAGGTGAATTTGCTGAACAAAAGCAGACATTGGTTCCGTGACCCAATCAGTCGGATTTCTAGTTAAGGAGACAAAGCGCCAAGCGCCAAGCGCCAAACCTGACGCTCCAACTTTAATATTCGCGAACGCGAGCATATGGCCAGTTTGGAATGAGAGCAATTCTTATGAACGATGCAAATTGCCCATCTCTCTGGTGTCAGCCATGAAATTCATCAAGCCTGCATGGCTTTCCCACTCGGGTGAGTGCTCTTTGATGCTGAAGCGAGGGCTTTCAAAGCAAGATCAAGCTGTTACGTGACTGACAACTGGCGTTTATGCCCGCGAACATTTAGGAGAGCAGAAAGATTACGAAGTCTATAGCTGTCATGTATCGCCAGATGGAAGCAGACTAGCTACAGCTGCAGGAGGTAATACCTATTCCTCGATGATCAACTGTATACTATACTAAGTAAAAGGGAATAGATGGACATGTACGAATTTGGGCCACAGAAGCTATCCTCCATGCCGAAGACCCAAATTATCCCCAACCCAAACAATTATGCCATATGAGCTACCACTCTGGTACAATTCATACTGTACGATTCTCTCCGAACGGACGTTGGTTAGCTTCGGGCGCAGACGACAAGATTATATGCATCTACCATCTTGATACGAATCCCCCAGCTCACTCGGTTTCTTTTGGTAAGGAGACAGACCCCCAGTATTGTATCCGTATACTGATTTCTTCATAGGGACGAATGAGCCTCCGCCGGTCGAAAACTGGAAGATAGCTAAGCGTTTGATAGGACATGAGAACGATGTTCAGGATTTGGGCTGGTCTTACGATTCGTCAATTATGGTTTCCGTTGGGCTGGACTCAAAAATTGTTGTTTGGTCAGGTCATACATTCGAAAAGTTGAAGACAATTCAAGCTCACCATAGCCACGTCAAGGGCATTACATTTGATCCAGCAAACAAGTACTTTGCTACAGCCAGCGATGATCGGACCATTAAACTTTTTCGATTCAACTCTCCCTTACCGAGTACTACGCAGTATGATTCTGTCAATAACTTTGTGCTCGAGCATACGATCATGGCACCATTTACATCGTCACCCCTCACAACATACTTCAGGAGATGTTCCTGGTCACCGGATGGCAATCATATTGCGGCAGCTAATGCGGTAAATGGGCCTGTGAGCTCTGTTGCTATTATAAACCGGGGCGTCTGGGATAGTGATATCAACCTTATAGGACACGAAGGACCAACTGAAGTTTGCACCTTTTCTCCTCGTCTCTTTAGCAGACAAGAAATAAGCCCAGAAACTACGGACAACAGTGGATATAGTACCCAGCCACTTGTCACGGTCATTGCATGCGCCGGTCAGGACAAAACATTAAGTATTTGGAATACCAGCTCCTCGCGCCCCCTGGTTGTATGCCAGGACTTAGCGGCAAAGTCAATATCAGATTTAGCTTGGACACCAAACGGTTCTACAATCTTTGCATCGAGTTTGGATGGTAGCATCGTTGCCATACAGTTCGAGAGAGGCGAATTGGGTTACATCGCACCATGGACAGAGAACGATAAGGCCTTACAAAAGTTTGGCGTTGGTCGAAGGGGTGTCGGAGTGGTAGAAGACATCTCTGGCCTTCGTCTAGAGGACTTAGCCAAAGCTGGAGAGATGGCAGGAGCGCAGGGAAGGATGGGTGCACTTATGGGAGCCCCCGACTCTCAACCAGTCCCAGTGATGAACGGGAATGGACATTCCACACCATTGGCTACTGAAACAGCTGCAGCTCCTACAATTTCCAATAGTGGGCCAGTACAAGAGACGCCGGCCGTTGTAGAAGATTCTAATGCTCAGAAAGTAGAAGCTATGAAACAGCGAGTAACTATAACAAAAGAAGGCAAGAAAAGAGTTGCCCCATTACTGGTTTCATCCTCGGGAACTGGACTTTCATCATTGCCTCAATCTCAGATGATAACAGGAATTTCCAACAACTCACATACTGATGCCCCCCAGTCGATTCTGGACCTCTCGAAACCTTATGATGGGCTCCCAAGAGGCGGTCTTGCATCCATGTTACTTGGTAACAAGAGAAAGGCTATATATCTTGAGGGTGAGGAGGAGGAAGAGCAACAGACGAAGAGACCCGCTCTAGGAGACGGAAACGGACCTATCCCAATCATGATGAATGGAGTCAATGGTGCGGAGCCGGCGATACCTTCGGTCCCAAAGAATGGTGTGGTTTCAACACCAGACTTCATTCGTCCAGCTGTGGTTAATGCAAACTTGTCCGTCAGTCAAATTAGATTGGCTGTGCCGAGGATCAGAACGCACATCCTTAGATCTCTGGACCGTGGAACGCTATCCACTGGAACGTCCGCAGCAAATGGAACAAATGGTGTTGAAGAGTCGACCAAAGCGTCTGAGGATATCATTCTTGAGGCCATGAATCCTGCGCAAAATGTTGCACTAAGGAAAGATCCTGCCAAAATAAGCGCCACCAAGAGGGGTGTTGTTATCTGGCAAGACTTTCTCCCCCAAGCCGTTATTCTCGTGACTGGAAATAAGAATTTCTGGTCAGCTGCTTGTGAGGATGGAAGCATATATACTTGGACGCCAGGTGGACGACGAATCTTCAATGCTCTAGTAGTAGAAGCACAGCCTGTTATCATCGAGTCGAGAGGGTGGTGGCTTCTTTGCATTACTGCGGTAGGAACCTGCCACGTGTGGAATCTAAAGACTCTCTCTTCACCACATCCACCCGTGTCTATGGCGCCTATACTAGACATTGCTATGCATTCTCTAGGTACTCATACTACCAGTGGTCCAGCCGTGACTTCGGCGCATCTCAATTCAAACGGTTACATGATCGTTACGCTGAATACTGGTGATGGATACATGTACTCTCCAAACCTTTTTGTTTGGCAACGGCTATCAGAAGCTTGGTGGGCTGTAGGCAGTCAGTACTGGAATTCGAATGACTCATCTATCAGCAGTTTACAATCGACCGGCGTTGGACCTGACTTACGTCGTGATGATGAGGTAAACGCTACAGATATTTCTGCTGGTATAATCCCGCACCTCGAAAGACATACAACGAATGAGGTTCTTCTCAAAGGACGAGCCTACACACTTCAACGAATGATTAAGGCACTGCTGTCGAAAGAGGGATTTGAGATGTTTGAATCAACTGTTAGCATTGGTCACTTAGAAAACCGTGTTGCAGCTGCTCTTCAACTAGGTGCTAAAGACGAATTCAGAACATACCTGTATATGTACACCAAACGTCTTGGTGCTGAAGGCCTTAAAAATAAAATCGAAGAGCTTTTACGTGGTATATTAGGTGGTATTCTGCAGCAGAATATTGACGATCTAGAGTCAGAGAACGGCGCGGGCTGGATGAGTAACGACGAGCAGCTTTGTGGCTGGGATCGGAAGGAACTCCTCAAGGGGGCTGTATTGATACTTGGTAAGTTATCCCGAGAAAACAATTTAAATTTGTGCTAATCTGAAACAGGAAAATTTCGAGAACTGCAGCGCTTAACCGTGCAATATGCGAAGGTGTTAGATATGGTTGATGACGAATAACATTCTGCGCTGTTCATTTGTCATGGGAGTTCGGGTAGCATTTGAGAGGCGATTCCTATGCTGGAAAGTATGGCGTTTGGGGCTTCAAATTTTGAAGCATTGTAGGTGTGTAAGTCAGAAGTGTAATCAATACAAGCAGACCTAAAAGAGAAATGGCCATTTCCCAGAGTTTTCACTACTTTCCAATTCTTTCTTTCCTGGTCGGTAATAGAGTTGTTTCCTCCAATTGCCACATTACGCCGTTCCTTCCTTCCAGCTCTGTAGGCAGCGTTCTCATACTTCCATTTGCTAGCATGCTTGTTTAATAATGCTACCAACTATTACAGCTACAGCTGTCTGAATTCCCATGCATTTTCCAACTATGAAACATAAGATTGCTAGTCTTCTTTACAAGCGAAGCCTCCTATCCAAGCCCTTCGCTTCAGATGACTTACAATTTCATTACGACATTATTTCTCTTGATACAAGTGGTTTAATGGCTGACGACTCTGATATCTTATGGCGCAGATCACCAAGACGATGGAGGATACCTAGTTTAGCTTTCAGATTATCCGAGCTCTTTCGTCTACATGTGTGAGTTATTCAGCCTTTGAAGACCTATTTTTGTATAACTTCATGTAGGAAACGACGGAAGATCACCATCTATCTTCTGTTAGCGGTGACCGGAGTTACTTGTGCATTTTTCAACCCTTTTAGGACCACTGAAAATTTGATAGACTTGGGTACTGATTCGCATCAATTGATTCGTCCTGTCTTGGATCCTTTGCAGAACAGCAACACAGGCCCTATCCAGTGGCTCAAGGAGAACTCAGATAATAAACATGCACTAGCACTATCAACAGGACTTCTGCCTCATCTACAAGTTGGTCGTCCCCGTGCTGCATTGATCAGTCTGGTTCGAAATACGGAGTTGGAAGGGATGATTCAAAGCATACAACAGTTGGAACGCAAATGGAACGAGAATTATCAGGTTAGCAGACGTATCTTGACAAAGCTGAACGTCTAACCAGTTTTCAGTATCCCTGGATCTTTTTTAACAATGAGCCATTCACAGAAGAATTCAAGGAACGCACTCAAAATGCCACCTCAGCCAAATGTCATTATGCAATGGTCCCGAAAGAGCACTGGTCGCTTCCTGACTGGATCGACGAGAGCCGGTTTCTGAACGGTCTCGAGTATCTAGGTACTATCGGCGTTGGGAAAGGTTGGATGGTCAGCTACCACCACATGTGTCGTTGGAATAGCGGTTTCTTTTACAAGCACCACATCTTGGAGGACTATGATTGGTACTGGAGAGTTGAACCTGATGTACTCACTGATCTTTAATGGTCAAGCCCTGAAGCTAATCAGTCACAGGTTCACTACTTTTGCAAAATCGATTATGACGTTTTCCGTTTCATGCGTGATAACAACCTCAAGTACGGTTTCAATATGAACATACTAGATGATGCCCGGTCCTTTCCCTCGCTATGGCCACGAACTGATGCCTTTATCAGAGCCTCTCCGCATCTTCTACATCCTAAAGCAGATCTATCCTGGCTCATCGACACCAATTCTTCCTCCTACAACAATTGTCAATTCTTTTCCAACTTTGAAATTGGTTCTCTGAGCTACTGGCGCTCATCTCAACACCAAGCTTACTTTGATTATCTCGATAAGGCAGGGGGCTTTTACTACGAGCGGTGGGGTGATGCTCCAGTGCATACCCTCAGCATAGCTATGTTTATGCCCAAGGAAGAAATATGGTTTTTCAGGGACATGGGATACCAACACAATATCAATACTCATTGCCCCCCTAAGCGAAGTCAATTTTGTGAATGTGAGACGACAGGACTAGATGAGAACTTTTACAAGTTAGTACCTCTACAGAGCCCACAGAGGAAGCCGGACGAGACATGTATTAGACTATTTTTGGGAGGAAAGTGGCTTGAGAAAAGGGGAGGGTGGACAATGGAGGTGGAAAAGGCCTTTGGAGGGGATGGATATCACGGGTATAGTATTTCGGGAGATGAATGAGCATAGTCAAAGGTATGGTATTGACTAGATAAAGTGAACCATAGGGCTAACAGTTACTTTTTGCTACGGCTTATAAATATATAACATTCACAAGATTCTGCGGGATCAAAACTTGTAAGCTTTCATGGAATCAATCCGAGTCCAGACCACCAATCCTGTTATACACGATGTTCAGGTATATTTGAAGGTGACAGTCACTCCCAAATTTGCTACTATCAATTTAGACGTGTCACAATACTTGAATATTCACATTTCTATGCCTCGCTCGGGGTCGTCGTCACATACCAGTCCAGCCTACCAATTAAGCTCTTTGCACCCATACATATCTTGCGCGCCCTTTCGCAATTGATTCCACATATCAGCTTCAGTCACCCTATCCAAAAAACACTGTATCTTCTCTACATCAGCAAGACCATCCTGGCCTACCCTACCATCTTGACAAATGTACAGACAAAATGAAGTTGACTTTATTTGATTATGTTTTTATTTTCATTACAGAATTTTTACTAGTTATACAGATAATAAAACATTTTGAACCCGTTTCCTATTGTTATCAACACCCCTTTATTTCTTGCTGTCTTTCGCAGCTTTGTCGGCCAACTTCTCAATTTCTCCTGTTCGCTTTTGCAGAACATCAGATACATCCTTGTATGCACCCTTCACGATAGTCTCGGCCTCGCCGCCGTGCTTAGAGGCAGCTTCTTGGAGCTTTTGTAATTTGGGAAGAATCTCGCTTCCACCTGGGATCATTCGGATGTACTTGTCCAATCCTGATCCAGCGCCGCTGTTCTTGGCTTTCTCACCAGCTGATTTCGCATATTCGCTGAGCTTGGAGGTGTCGCCAGAGGTCGCTGCTTCTTTGACAGTCGACCACAGCTTTGTGAGGTTACCATTCTTTAGCGAATCGGCGTTCTCTTCGACAATTTTCTTGATCTCAGGGTTCTTGTCCATATATGGCTTTGCTTCCTCAAGGCCCTTCTTCCATGCCGCATCACCAAGTTGCTTCAGTTTCTCGGTCTTCTCTTCGACCAACTTTTTTATCTTTGCAATTGTACCTACGCCAACACCGGCACCGATAACCTCCTTAATTTGTGAATAAGTGTGCTCCAACTCCCTATTCGAGGTTAGTTAATTGAGCATTAAGATTGTGTAAAAGCTTCAGTTGAGGTTTTGAAGAAGTAGACGTTGGAGATGTTTCTCCAAAAAAGAGATTCAGCTCTCAAAACAGTCCACGATCTACAGCACCAACCCAAGCAAATATAAGGTTAACGAGATGGAGGGGTTGCTTACTTCTTAGCCTCTTCACCTCCATTATCCGCCATTTCCTTAAGAGAGCTCAAGTTTCCACCAAACTTCTCCTTGATCTCTGGATGGTTGTCTAGGATATCGGTTGCAGAGTCTGCAGCGAGCTGACCCAGTTGAGACAGTGCATCTTCAATGATGGCCCAGCTCTTTGTCGCAGTCTCCATTGTCATACCTGACTTAGTAGCAGCTTTGAGATCTACGTATGCCTAGAAGGTTTGAGTATTAGCATAGTTCCTACAAACTATCCAAGGTGTAACATCACTATTGATGTTCCCTTCTGGAGCATGTCTTCTATGCATTCAGAATTCTCTGAAGCAAGCGACATTGCACGGAATTCACATCATAAACATACCTTTTGCACAATCTTTTCAACTTCATCTGAGTGCTTAGCGTGGACTTTGTCAAGGTCATCGAATGCCGTGTCGACATAGGACTTTGCGCCAGGAATGAAAGCTGCGTAGGAAGATGCTGTGGATCGTAGCCATTTCAAAGCCTCATTTGGTTCTGGAGCCTGATTTTGAATGTTTTGAGTGAGCTTCTGGATTTGCGCCTTGGTGTTTGAAGCAGCATTGACAATTGTCTTTGCTCCGGAGAAGTGGTAGTATCCGTAACCAGCGGCGAAAACTAGAGCACCTCCCGCAATACCACCGATCAATCCCGAGGAAGCAGTAGGAGGAGGAGTGGGTGTGTTGGTGGAAGAGAATCTAATGTTTCGTCGAACGGGAGTTCTCGCTGCGCGCGAAGCCACTCTCGTGGCTGTTCTTGAAGCCTGCATAGTGATAGTCGATCTGTGTGGAGGAAATAGAATGTGTAAATAAAACAGAGAGTTCAATTGGGTATGAAATGGTAGATTTTGATGTAATAGAGAATAAAGATGAGAGAGAGAGAGTAAGTGAGAGGGAGAAAAGAGGTTGGTGGTTTTATCGAAGAGCTCTAGACTAAGTTTCGGCTGGTGGAACATGGCATTTCAAAAAACGCAGTCATCGTCATAGGGAACTTGGTAGGGGGAAGCTTAAAGAGTGACATCATGCTCAAAATCTGTGTTCGGAAAATTCCAGTGGAGAGGAAAGAGGGGTATCAGGAACATGGAAAATATGAATGATGCAAGTTGGAATTCAAGTAAATCAAATTGAAGAATAAAGGAAGAAGTGTTGTCGCTACTTCAATTGAGTATGTGTGGTCGCGGATGTGTTTTGTACAGTGGAAGTATCTCCGGCATCATTGGAGCTGTGTCCCCTTTTTGGATCGGCACAAGGGAGGGTCGTCTTGCCTTGCATCTCACTCTTTATACTCTGTCCTCGTGGACTTTGCACAACTCATAGCATTAAAAACATATGATTGTCAATTCTCATGTCAGCGCAAGTGTATTAATGTAACATTTTCATAACTTTTTCCAAAAGCTTGCCGGCCATACAGAAGTTCGCAATGCCCTCGTGGAAATTGTCGAGAAAGCTGATTGATATGCCATCAACTCCGCCAACTATATGCACGGTCAGGAATGGCTAGCTGATAGAGCCGTGCCTGAAATCTGATATTCACGACTTCATGGTAAGATGTGATTAGATCACATTCCCCTTAACACGATCGAACTACCTGATTTGGTGATCAAACCACCGTGCTACTCAGTCTGTAAGGTGCGCTCTACCTGTTGCCTCATTGACAAGTTGAACAAGCAATTCTACTATTGAAAAATATCACAACTTCCAACATAGTACACGGTGTCTGGTGAGTTTTCCAAAACGACTTGTTACCACAACCAAGAAGGCAGAACTTAATAAACTTATTTCACTTACAGAGGAGCTTAATTGATTTGAACATTTAAGAATTGGGATATTGTAATCAACTAGACTCTACTGAAGCCAACTTAAAAAAGAACCTGCCGATAAGAACGTGCTTTAATCAACGGCAGCTAAAGTAGTATAAATTAGCCTTCGTCAATCGCTATCTAGGCAATAGCAAAACAATTAATTGGAAAGGTGGCAAAGTCCTGGTTCTAGCTTCACTTCTGATATTAGTTCGATTTGGGTTTAATCTTCGCAACATCTCCCTTTCCCTCGAGTATGTAATCCCTCCTTACGAGATCGCCTCTGTTATGTACATTGGCCTATTCTCTGACCGCCGTGTAATATACACGCATCCATCTAATAATGATTATCGATCGTCTCCAACTCATTCATACATTCATAACTTTGCTCGGTTCGATATTCGTCCCAACTCCTTCGTCAACTCGGCCTTTAATTTCACTGCCAACTCCGACGCTTCATCATCATCAATCTCGCTCCGTTGACCTCTGCCAAACATCGTAAATGATTTATTCCTTAACTCGGGGGTGAGTGCTGGTCTTGGTATGATATGGAAATGAACGTGCGGAACCACCTGCGCAGCAGCAGCTCCTGCGGCACAACATCAGCATAAAGACTTCGACAGGGAATCCGAGGTCTACAAACCATTGTTCTGCACAATATTCCAATCGTACACCCCCGTAACATTCGCAAGCACCCTGCTCAGTCTCGTCAACCAGACCCCCAATTCCCTGGCCTCTTCCTCCGTCACATCAGATATCTTCTCGTGGTGCTTCCTCGTCGTAACCAGCAGATGCCCTGGGGACAATGGCATGATGTCTAAAAATGCCATGCATAGCGGCGTGCTGAGCACAACAAACGCCGAAGGGGAGACCAGCTCATAATCGTTGCTGGGGCTCGAGGATGGAGGATAGTTTTCTGCGATTTTGCAAAAGGGGCATGCGTCTGGGGACATGGCTAACTGGCTGCCGAGTTTGCGGGCTAGGAACGAACTGCAGGTTCTTTGCTATATGTTGAGGCGCATCAGTGCTGCGGTTGAATTACGAGAAGTCGCGGTTACAATCATAGCACACTCATAAGATAGATATCTTGGCATCGTCTCGCTTAAAGGGGCCGAGGCTCCTTTTCAGGGGCATAATTCATATCTAAATAGACTATTGTCGATTATCATCAGTAATTTTCGGCATTTTTTGGATCATTCAGAAGAAATCTTGAACAACTCTTCATCAGCTCGAGTAATAAGCTGTCAAGCTTACCTCATCACCTAGGAATAGTTCTAACATTACGTCTTTTATACATCCTGATGGTAGTCTTTTTTGCTGTTCAGATACGTCTTCCATCCCATTTCCAACAACTTTTTGAAAAGGCAAGAGAACTCTCTGCGTTTTTAATGTCTTATAGTAAGAGACCGAGCTGCCTGTAGTAGATAGTGAGCTTGGTATTACGGCCTTCCTGTACTGGGTTCACTAGATCGGTATCAACTGATTTTGGTCGACTTATTTCTCACACAGCTGCTCTGTAAAGGTAACTATGTGGGCTTAACTGTGTTACGTTATGAATAGCTGAGATCTGGAAGCCCCCGAATGAGCGCCATTGATGCAAAGATTTTATTGGAATTGGTGACACCCATCGTGGAGCTCTGGCCCGTCTCTAATACTTACTCACTGGGCAATAGTGTTCATCAACAAGTGATTCTAAGATGATTCAAATATTTCTGGGCTTTGTTCAAACCAGGCCAACTCAACTACAATGACGTTGCTCTCTTCAACGATAGTGAGATTTGCGTATGGTGGCATTTTTACGAATTCTTATTTCTCGTAGGTAGGTGGTAGATAGGTAAGCTTCACTTCTGATGGGATGTGTCAACCTAGTAGGATCTAGTAATATTCCTGCGAAGT
>Ga0247808_10001310_pt1 | contig 12035 bp, 8 predicted proteins | sample UWRJL089202R1_FD_179914 | JGI IMG/M metagenome (GOLD analysis project Ga0247808, IMG submission 179914) | Plant litter microbial communities from Arlington Agricultural Research Station in Wisconsin, United States - UWRJ-L089-202R-1 | ecosystem: Environmental > Terrestrial > Plant litter >... | reverse complement strand
TAGGCCGACCAAGGCTTTTTTCATGTGAGGATACGGATCTTCGCCGATCCCGATGATTGCAGAAGAACGGTCAGGTGTACGCGAGGCCGAAGACACGATGGTTTCGATATGATCCTGATCGCACGAGGCGGGGGTATTTTCTATAAGTTTTGTCAGAAAATCCACTGTCGCGAGGGGACCCATGCCGCCAAGAACACCAAGCATTTTATACTCTCCGTTAATTGGAGAAGAATGCGATTAGGTCCAAGCAAAATCCAATGCTGTGTATGCAGCACCCATTCGAGATATGCATAGTTCTGAGACTATCTGCAACTAACGGACTGCGCCGACCCCCATACCATCTCAACAGCTGGTCGGGTCCGTCGGGCACTGCGATACAGGCGAATCTCTAGGGGTATCTCGGCCGACAGTGACAATAGTTTTTTGGTGGCCAGTTCTTCTTCGGCAAGACTCCTCGGAAGCCATGCGAGTCCGTGTCCCTCCATGGCCATACGCTTAAGTGCGTCAGCCATTGAATTTTCATTTGTATGAGCGACTCGGATCGCGGGGGTGCCTCCTTGCGCGTGGGCGAACGAAGAGACACGACCAAGAAACGAATTTGCAGCGTAGCCAAGCAATGGAAACGTATTGGCATCCCCGCGGTTAAGCGTGGGACTATAGACTGCTGTGAATTTGTCCTTGCCGACGATAATGTAAGGATATTGATCAGGATCGAGAGGCACCGGAACACTGGGATGGTGATACGTTAGGAGAAAATCATAGCTACCCTCTACCAGTGCTTGAAGACAATTGTGATAGTCATCCGGCAAAAGCCGACTTTCTACCGGCCCGATCTCCGTTTCAATTTGCCGAAACCATGTAGGAAAGAATACGAGTGACAATGTATGAAGGGCCGCTATAGAAACCATCTGCTTGTTCGGCCTTGATTTTGCTCCAAGATAATAGCGACTCCCATGCAGCATCCTGACGGTTTCTTCAGCAGTCTCCAAGAACTGAAGCCCCTCGTTGGTGAGGGACGTCGGATAGGTACTTCGATCGACTAACAATACTCCTAGCCATTGCTCCAAACCCTGAATCCGACGGCTGAACGCCGATTGTGTCACGTTCCGTTCCGCAGACGCTTTTGAGAAGCTGTGAGTGCGAGCCAGGCACAGGAAATCCTCAAGCCATTTTAACTCCATTGGATTTCCCCTGCTTCATCTACGACCCCATAAACTCGTTCGGAGGAATGATTTTTTCGGAGACACCGGGAGTGGCTCGCACATTTACTCTGCAACATGCGCAAAGCGCATAACCTGTTCCCGTTCAGCATTGGACGGCTCCTCAGTATACGGCGACAACCGACGTCGGCCAGAAACGAAAAAGCCGATGCCGATTATTTGACGTCAATTTAAGGGATTTGTGATGACCCGTGACCTGCGAACGGAATACGATCTGCTTGGAGTGTGCCAAGTTCCGAAAGATGCGTACCATGGCATTCACACACAGCGAGCGGTTGGAAACTTCGCTATCACAGGTAGCCCAATTTCCATTTTTCCGCATTTCATAGCCGCCCTCGCATCGATCAAGGAGGCTGCCACGGCTAGCAATCTGAGACTGGGGCTTCTCGATGTAAAACGAGCGCATGCGATTATATCCGCCTGCCGCGATGTCCGCGCAGGGATGCTCGACAGCCATTTCCAAGTCGACGTCATTCAGGGAGGTGCTGGAACCTCCAGCAACATGAATGCTAATGAAGTCATCGCCAACAGAGCTTTGGAGATTCTCGGCTACGAAAAAGGCTCGTACTCTAACTTGCATCCGAACGAACACGTTAATATGAGCCAGAGCACCAACGACGTATATCCGACTGCCCTTAAGATCGCGGCCTTCAATAATGTCCTCGATCTCCTGGACGCGATGGACATACTGCGGCTTTCCTTCGAGCGGAAAGCAGAGGAATTTTCTGATGTAATCAAGATGGGCCGAACCCAGCTTCAGGACGCCGTACCTATGACGCTCGGTCAAGAATTCCTCTCCTACGCTATAATGCTTGGCGAAGATCAAGAGCGTCTGCGTGAAGCTGCCTTGCTCCTCCACGAGATCAATATGGGCGGAACCGCCATCGGCACGGGTATAAACTCCCATCCAGATTATGCGCGGCTTGTTTGCTTTAATCTGAGCGAGATTACCGGGTTGCCCTTGAAGACCGCGCCAAATCTTATCGAAGCAACACAGGACTGTGGCGTCTTCGTACACCTTTCGGGCGTTCTGAAGCGGATTGCAGTGAAAATCTCCAAAGTCTGCAATGACCTGCGGCTGTTGTCGAGTGGGCCAAGAACCGGTTTTAATGAGATCACACTTCCGGCAGTTCAAGCGGGGTCTTCTATCATGCCCGGCAAGATAAACCCCGTCATACCCGAGGTCGTCAACCAAGTGGCTTTCGAGGTGATTGGGAACGATCTCACGATAACCTTCGCAGCGGAAGGTGGGCAGCTCCAGCTCAACGCCTTTGAACCGATCATCGCGTATAGTTTGTTCAAAAGCATTGATCATCTGCGTGCGGCCTTTTTGACACTAGAAAGTCGCTGCATCAACGGGATCACAGCGAACCGCGAGCATTTAAAATCGAATGTGGAGAATTCTATCGGCCTCGCAACGGCGCTCAATTCTTATATTGGCTATCAGGCTGCGAGTGCTTTGGCTGTAGAAGCGCTTTCCTCCGGAAAAGGCATTGCCGAGCTTGTACTTGAGCATCGTCTGCTGCCGGCACAGAAGCTCGCCGAGATCCTAATGCCCGAGGCGCTTACCAAACCCCAGCGGGTAGCCCCTGACACCTGAATGATAAGCGGCGCTGCATGACCTTTACGTTTTAAAAGCATTTAAAAGTCACCGGCGCCGCAAATCGGTCAGATGCAAATCAAGATATCGCTTCTGTAATGGGGTCCGAAACGACATCGAAAGCGGCTTTGAGCAAAGCCTGCGTGTACGGTTCTTGGGGAGCGGCAAAAATGTCTTTAGCACTTCCGCGCTCAACAACTCTGCCGGATTTCATGACGATGATTTCCTCGCAAAGGGCCTTTACCACTTTAAGATCGTGGCTGATAAACAAATAGGCGAGGTTGTGTTTTCTCTGCAGATCCCGCAATAAATCGATGATTTGCGCTTGAATTGACATATCGAGAGCAGATGTAGGCTCATCGAGAACAACGAATTTCGGCTTTAGAACCATAGCGCGCGCAATTGCAATGCGCTGCCGTTGACCTCCAGAAAATTCATGCGGGTAGCGCTCCTGCACGCCTGGATCGAGTCCGACTTCGATGAGGATCGATTCTGTCAATCTCTGCCGCTCTGCTGCCGATGTCCCGATGCCGTGGATGCGCAACCCTTCACCAATAATACTTGAAACCGATTTGCGCGGGCTAAGGGATCCGTAAGGATCCTGGAACACCACCTGAATTTCCCGACGCAGGGCGCGAAGTTCTTCCTTGCCGAGAGCGCGGAGATCCTTACCCTTATAGCTAATCGAGCCTTGGCAATCGATGAGCCTTAGAATAGCGCTGCCGAGAGTTGACTTTCCCGAGCCACTTTCTCCAACAACGCCCACAGTTTGCCCCTGCCTAACTTTCAGATCAATGCCATCCACCGCTTTGACATGGGCGACCGTACGGTTGAAGAATCCTGCCCTGATATTGAACCAAACCTTCATATCTCGCGCTTCGAGGATGACAGGAGCATCAGCAGCGGCGAAAACGGGTTGACCCTTTGGTTCGGAATCCAGGAGCTGGCGGGTGTAGGCATGTTGTGGGCGCATGAAAATCTCGGCAGTCGTGCCGGCTTCAACGATCTCCCCTTTATTCATTACACAGACGCGGTCCGCCACCTTTCGGACGACACCGAGATCGTGGGTGATCAGAAGCATCGCCATGCCAAAACGTTTCTGTAGACTAGCGAGCAGCTCAAGGATTTGCGCCTGGACCGTCACATCGAGAGCAGTCGTCGGCTCATCGGCGATCAGAAGATCCGGCTCGTTCGCAAGCGCCATCGCGATCATGATGCGCTGGCGCTGGCCGCCAGACAGCTCGTGAGGATACGCGTTCATACGTCTTTCCGGCATAGGCAGGCGCACGAGCGTCAGCAGTTCAATGATGCGCTCGCGGGCCATTTCCCCGCGAATGTTTTTGTGTAGCGCTAGCACCTCAGCAATTTGCTTCTCCACCGTCTGAAGTGGATTGAGAGAGGTCATGGGCTCCTGGAAGATCATTGCGATCCTGTTGCCCCGGATCTTCTCCAGATCTTTCTCAGTAGCGCCCATCAACTCACGACCGGCAAAACAGATGCTTCCGGCTTGCTCATTCGATACGGCATAAGGAAGCAGTTGTAGGATGGAGAGCGCGGTAATCGATTTACCCGATCCAGATTCACCAACGAGAGCCAGAGTTTCTCCCCTCTCCAGATGAAGGGTAACGCCTCTCACCGCAGCAACCGTGCTATCAGGCGTGCGAAAATTAACGCGAAGATCTTTAATTTCCAGCAACGCTGCCTTGGGCTTGGAATATGCCATGTTCATTGTTTTTCCAATTCGAAATATAGGACGTCGGAACCAAATTAGCCCCGACGCCAATTAGGAATACATGCTTGCCATTCAGCGTTAGTGAGGCCTGAAGGACCTCCACCAATCCACCAGGACCTTTCTTGGACGGGTGGTTGCCGAGCTCTAGGGCTTCGTAACCTGATCGAACCTAACGGCCTCATCGCTGTAGACCTGCAGACCCTTGAGGCCCTTAGCGACGCCGATGAGTTGAACTTGGTCGAAAAGCACGAGAGCAGACGGATCCTCGTTCCAGACAATGTTCTGGATGTCACCGTAGGTTTTCATGCGTGAGGCGTATTCGAGATCGCGCGATGCCTTGTCCAGAAGCGCGTCAACTCCGGGATTATTATACCCCGACAAATTCGAGTCACTCTTACTGGAAAGTTTCCGACGCAAACGCCAATCCGCATTAGTGATACTGGTGCCCAGCATCCACAGATTTGCATCGTCACTACCCTTGCCCGTACCCTTGCCAGGTTCCGGGCGATAAAGTGTCTTTTGGTAGCTTGCCCATTCCCAAACCTTGAACTCGGTTTCAAAGCCCAGGTCGTTCAAGCTGCCCTGGACGACTTCGGCAACCGTCTTGTCCTTCATGTACCGGCCGGCAGGAGTCCAGATGACAATCTTTTCCTTGAAGCCGCTTGGATAGACTTCCGCTATCAGCTTGCGAGCTTTCTCAATATCGTAAGAATAGGAGGTCTGTTTGGCGCGCCCCTGGACTCCTTCGGGGAAGATACCTTCCGGTGATTTGCCGTATCCTTGGAGGATTGTCTTGATTAGAGCGTCACGGTTGATGGCGTAGTTTACAGCCTGCCTGACGCGCGGATCATTGAAAGGCGGCTTGGTAGCGTTGAGATCGAACGAGATTTGAAAAGAACTCGGCTCGACCACAAGATCCGTTGCTTTATGCTGTTTGATCTCATCGGCGGATTCAGGAGCGAGACTGAGAGCGATATCGGCATTTCCAGTTTCAAGCTCAATCACGCGAGCACTACCTTCGGGCACTGGGCGGAAGGTAATAGTGGCGGCCTTTCCAGCAGCCTCGAAATAGTTAGGGTTACGTTTCAGGACGACTTTTTGCCCTGGAATCCACTCCGCAAGGCTATACGGCCCAGTGCCTATCGGGTTTCGCGAATAGGCGCGTCCATTCTTTTGGACAGCGACCGGACTGCTGATCGATGAATAGGGCTCCGCAAGTACTTCTAGCAAAGTCGGCGACGGTTTTTTTGTGTCGATTTCGACAGTGGAGTCATCAATGACCGTAACTTTGGCAATGTCCTCAAATAGGGAACGGTTGGGTGAACCCAAGGCAGGATCGTTGATGCGGTCGAGGTTGAACTTCACCGCTTCCGCATTGAACGGAGTATCATCCTGAAACTTAATACCTTTTCGCAGCTTGAAGGTCCACTTTAGGCCGTCAGCGGATTTGCTCCAGGATTCTGCTAGATCTGGCACGATCTCGCTGAGTTTCGTGTCCTTCCACCGCACTAGCTTGTTGAAGATGTGACCGTAAACGACCTGGGAGGGTCTATTGCGCGCCACGGCGGGGTCGAGCGTATCAACGTCCGACCCTTGGACCACGCGTAGATCAAATTCGGCCCGGGCTGCAGTGGTGATGGTGGTTGTGCTTAATAGCGCAATGCTGACAGTCAGGCAGCAGCGTCGTGTCAAAGTGAAAATACTTGGCATTGGTTCCCTCTTCTTTGTTTGATGAGTTATTTAATGTGTGGGTAGGTGTGGAATCAGAGCGCTTTGCGTGAACGTGGGTCGATGTAGTCCCGTAAGGCATCCCCGATGATATTGAAGCTTAGGATTACAAGAAATAAAGCGAAGCCAGGTGCCAAGATCACGTGCGGATGGCTTGTGAACTGGGCGCGCGACGCAGCGATCATCGCTCCCCATTCTGGGGTCGGCGGCTGAGGGCCAAGTCCGAGAAAACTTAGACCCGAGCCGATGAGGATTGCTTCCGCGAGAGACAGCGTGCTTTGAATTATGATCAGGGACATGGTGTTTGGAAGAATGTGGGAAAAAAGGATACTTGAATCCCTTGCTCCAAGCGATCTTGCCGCCGTCGTAAACTGGCGACGCTTCAGCGCAAGCACTGGTCCTCTGAAGAGCCGCACGTTGGCAGGTATCGTTGATATACCGATTGCCAGCGTCAAGCTGAGTATACCAGGTCCGAAAATCGTTACGATGATAATGGCCAGCAGCGTGCGGGGAAATGCGATCATCCCATCGATGAACCGCATTATGAGGCTTGTAAACCAATTCTCGTAGTAGCCGCATAGCAGTCCGATCACAACGCCGATCACCATCGCGATTGCGACGCTGACCAAGGCGACTACGAGTGTGATCCGCGCGCCCCAGACCACGCGTGCCAGCATGTCTCGACCAACCTCGTCTGTCCCGAGCGGATATGCTGAATTCGGTGATAGAAGCGCGGTACTCAGTGAAACCCGGGTCGTCGTTTCCCAATCGTATAGCCAAGGAGCGCAAAGGGCAGCGAGCACAAACACGGCAGCGATCGCAATCGCTGCGATGGCGACAAAATTTTTCCGTCCGATCAGATATCCGAACAAACCTTGGGGCTTTTTGTGCTTATGCATAGGAGATGCGGGGGTCGAGAATGCCATAGATCACGTCCACAAATAGGTTGATGATGACGACGGCGGCGGCGAAGACGAGAATTGTCCCCTGGATGACATAGATGTCCCGGACCATGATCGCCTCGACCATGTAGCGACCCATGCCGGGCCAGGCGAAAACCGTTTCAACGATTGCCGCTCCGCCTAGAAGCCGGCTAAAATCCAAGCCGAGTACGGTGACGATTGGAATGGATGCGTTACGCAGTGCGTGGCGATAAGTTACTTTCCACCATGAAAGTCCCTTGGCGCGGGCGGTTCGGATAAAGTCCTCTGTCAGCACCTCGAGCATGCTGGAGCGTGTCAAGCGTGCGAACGTGGCTACATAGGGCAAGCCAAGTGTCAGGCTGGGAAGCACAAGGTGGGCCCAAGTCCCGCGGCCGGTCGGCGGAAGCCAGCCGAGCATGGACGCAAAGACCAGCATAAGCATGAGGCCGAGGAAAAACCCGGGCATGGATATCCCCAGCACTGCTATCCCAGTAACAAGTCGATCGGCCGGGCCGGAAGGATTGAGAGCCGAATAGATACCGAGTGGCACCCCGACTAGAACTGCAATCAGCATGCCGGCAATGGTCAACTCGAGCGTCGCAGGGAACGTTCTGGCAATACCTTCTGTTACCGGACCAAGTGTCTGAAACGATTCACCTAAGTCCCCCTGAAGCAGTTTGGTGAGATAGATCCCATATTGATGCGTTAGAGATCTATCTAGACCGTAATTGACCCGTATCTGCTGCACATCAGCCTCAGTTGCGTCTGGCCCAGCTGCCATCCGGGCAGGGTCGCCAGGAATTAGGTGGAGTACAAGGAATACGGCCACCGAGACTCCCAGCAACATGGGGGCGAGCATGACAAGGCGCCGAAAAATATAACTTACCATAGTGCTGGGCCTCTCTCGCGGATGCTTCGACAGTTCTTACTGTCATGCGACATGTTTCATTGGGTTGATCTCGACGGCGTGTTCGAGGTTTTCGTCAGCGTGGTCCAGGCTTTTCTGGCGCTCTGTCAAGAGCTTGCGTAAGTCGGAGATATGGGCCTTCTGGTCCTCTAGCATCGATGCAACGCACTCACGGGCAGGCCCACCCTTGACACGCCGACGTGCCACACTTCTTGCAGGGTCGAGGGCTTCCCGTAGGTCATCTTCGGATATATCGAGGGCGTGGCCTAGCACCTCAGATGCGATACCGTTGACCAGTTCCGGCGTGATGTCAGCAGTGCCACGTAAGCCGCGTTCATGGCATTCGCGCACGAGTAGGCCAGTGATTTGATGTGCAGCACGGAAGGAAAGCCCATGCTTGGTTACATACGAATCTGCCAGTTCGGTCAAAGTCGAGTAGTTGGCCGAGGTCTTTTCCAAAAGCGTAGCGCGGCGGAACTGTAGTCCGCGCACAACCGCGCTGGTCAGCTCGAATATCGCTTCTGTTTGCTTTATTGCGTCGCCAAGCCCAGCCGTACTTTCGCTTCCGACCTCTCTTCCATGGCTATAAGCTGCACCACGTTGAGCTGCTAGCGAGCTGGCAAGCGCACCGTACAGATGGCTTGCCTTCGCTTTCAAATGTTCGATCGGACTTGGATTCTTTTTCTGCGGCATAATGCTGCTCGTGCCAGCGATCGCATCATCAATTCCGATAAAACCGAACTCAGGCGTATACCATATATGCAGGTCAGCGCTGAATCGGCTGATGGTCGTCGCAGCCATTGAAAAACCGAAAAGCAGTTCCGGCACATAGTCACGTGACGCGACGGCATCAAGCGAGTTCTCCACCAGTCCATCAAAGCCCAGCAAGGCTGCTGTGCGATCGCGGTCGATAGGGTAGGTCGTTGTCGCCAACGCGCAGGCTCCGAGCGGCGACAGGTTGATGCGTGCATAACCATCAATAATCCGCTGCGCATCACGCAGCAGTGCTTGGGAGATGGCCGAGAGATAATGGCCGGCAGTTATGGGCTGGCCAGGCTGGAGATGAGTATAGCCAGTCATCACAGTATCGATCTCGCGCTCAGCCAGCGCGACAATGTCAGTGATCGCGTCGAGCAAGAGGTTTGACATCGCAATGCTGTAACCGCGTACCTTCATACGCTGTATCGTGGCATAGAGATCGTTGCGGCTGCGCGCAGTGTGGAGGCGACCGCCAATTTCTCCGCCAATTTTGCCGATAAGTGCATGTTCTAAGTTAAAGTATAGATCTTCACGCTCCGCATCGAGCTCAATGGCATCGACTCCCTGCCGATCTAACCAGGCGATGCCCCCCAGTAGCGTTGATCCCTCCGAGGACGAGAGAACGCCGGTCTCCACCAGCATAACCACATGCGCCTTGTTGATCCTCGACATTTGAACAAAATCAGGCTGTAGGTTGCCGAGCAGGCGAGGATCGATCAAGTGCTTCTTAATCATCTCACTCGGTGCCGAATTTAATCTCTCTCTCACGAATTTTATTCCTTACAATATCTATTGGCGCCGAAATAACATCCGGGCGGTGGAAGATGTTTTGCGCTGCAACGCAACATTTTTGTGCACTGCCAAGTCATGTCTAAAAAACATTCTCTTCCGAAATAGAAACTTCTCAAGCCTACATCGAACTATGTCGCCATGTTTAAATGTTATGGGTGCAGTTCGAGGGATGAATTTGAATTGACTGCCGAGTGGTTTTCGCTAAGTGGCAATCCGAGAATCTCGCCAGGGTATCATCCGGTGCCTGCATTATGGACTTTTGGAACGAAATAGGATCTTTGGAGCCCCATGCAGCTTCAGCCAAAGCAATTGAAGGCGTTCCTTGCCGTTATCGAGGCAGGTGGCATGTCTGCGGCAGCGAAAACCATGGGTATAACACAGCCAGCAGTCAGCCGGCTGATCTTCGATCTCGAAGGAACGCTTGGCTTCCGCCTATTCGAGCGGTTGAATAACAGGATAATTCCGACCGCTGAAGCAAGGCTGTTCCTAGAGCATGTGGAACACTGGCATATCGGACTCGAAAACATCGGCGATGCGGCGTTAGGGATCCGGAACTCGGGAATCGGTAGGATATCGCTGGCTGCGATGTCGGGGCTGTCCTTTGGACTATTGAATAATATTGTCGGCGATTTTCTCCGCGACCGCCCGAACGTGTCTTTCGCGCTAGAGGTAGGGAATTCTAGCACGACACTGCGGTTAATCAGTACATTCAAAGTGGATGTGGGACTGGTCCAATGGAGAGCAGAGAGCCAATCGGTAAACCTGATCAGGCTGCCGCCCTTCGCTGCCGTTTGCGTTATGCGCGCCGATCATCCACTGGCCTCGCGAGACCATATAAGCGTCGAAGACCTCCAGGGGGAGGAACTTATTTCGCTTCATAGCGAAAACCCGCTGCGAATACGTACGGATGCCGCACTGTTGACCGCAGGAGTCTCGGTCATTCGACGCATCGAGGCCTCCACGGCGGCAAGCATTTGCGAACTCGTGGCGCAGGGGTTTGGCGTCGGAATCATCAATCCGTTCCTGTCGAACGTCGGCGGCAGCACGCTTGTACACAAGTCGTTCACGCCAATTCTGCCCTACGAAATTGCAGTAGTACTTCCGAAACACAGGACTCGACCTAAACTTGTCGATGAATTTGTGAAGCATCTTATTTCAGAACTGAAAAACCATGCATCTGTGCCACCCGCCCCAAGCGCAATCGGTGAAGTGATCCAAAGCAAGTCACTCTAAGCAAGCACCATTGTCGTTTTGGCGTTCGCGATGTTGTCGTCGAACATGCATCGTGGCGTGCTTGGCCGATCGGGCGACAGAAAATCTGCCTTTAACCCACATCCCGTAACCTACTTTCGATAAGCAGTCCGCTTTCGTCCATAATCGGATGGGCAACGGCGATGGCATGGGCGTTAACACGCTTCAGATCACGCAGGATATTGAGATGCAGCGAGCTCGTCTGTAAGCTGTCGATGCGTCCTTCTCGGAGACGTTCCAGATGTCGATCGGCTGATTGCTTCTCCATGCGCCTCACATCGACCTTGAGCTCCATCATTTGCCTTGCAAGATTGAAGTCGCGGGTAACGAAGATCGTCTGGGCGATCCGAAAGTTGTCAATGGTCAGCTCAAACATTTTTCTCAGTTCAAACAAGCCTTCTTCCGAGAATTTGAGACCAAGCGACGCCTTCTTAGCAACCTCCGTTGCAAGACCCTTTTCGATAATATCGCCGATATGCTCTAGGTTGATCGCGTAATCGATGACGACGATCGAGCGGCGCGCATTCTCCGCGCTTAATCCCTCGCGTCCAAGTTTCGAAAGATACACTTTTACTTCCTGCTGAAGGTTGTCTACCCTCCCCTCAAGAACCGTGACCTCCTTAAGCCTCGATGTATCGTCGCTATTGAACACCTCCGAGACCCGCATCAGCATGCGCTCGATGAGGTCTCCGATGCCGAGCACCTCACGGGTAGCGCTGGCGAGAGCGATCACCGGCGTCGAAAGCTCTTGGGCGTCCAGATATTTTGGGCCGTGCTCGGACTGTGGGCCGTCAGGCACCAGGTAGATCATCAGCCGCGAGAGGAGCCGCGAGAACGGCCATGCGAGCGCCGCCAAGGCGAGGTTGAAGCCGAGATGGGCATCGACCGGCAATTTCGCCGCCGCCAGTGGCAACATTTCAAGCAGGTGTGCCCCGTAGCCCGCAAGAGGAAGCGCGATGAAACAGCCGGCAGCCCGCACGATGAGGTTGGCGAGCGTCACGCGTCTGGCTGAGACCGGACCGGAAAGCGTTGCGACAACGGGCGGAATGGCGCCGCCGAGATTGGCGCCGAGGACCAGTACGATGATCAGCCCAGCCGAAAGGATACCGGTCGATGCCAGCGA
>Ga0247808_10001309_pt1 | contig 12042 bp, 15 predicted proteins | sample UWRJL089202R1_FD_179914 | JGI IMG/M metagenome (GOLD analysis project Ga0247808, IMG submission 179914) | Plant litter microbial communities from Arlington Agricultural Research Station in Wisconsin, United States - UWRJ-L089-202R-1 | ecosystem: Environmental > Terrestrial > Plant litter >... | reverse complement strand
ATTGCACAACACTCTGCATGGTATACTTATATAAGTTCATGGAAGCTTCCTTTTTTACCCGTCACCCATTTATGAAAGACCTGCTCAGCCTGGTCATTTTTGTTATATGTGTGATTATTGGAACAATCTTAATCAATACTTATATTTTCCGTAGCTTCAACGTTGTTGGCCCAAGCATGGAAACTACCCTTTATACAGGTGATCGACTTATCGTTAACCGCGTGCCTGTCACCTGGTCTCAAATTAAGAACAAAGAATACATTCCAGAACGCGGACAAGTTATCGTGTTCAAAAACCCTCACTACAGCCTTGGTATCGAAGACGAATACATTGTAAAACGTGTCATCGCCTACCCTGGCGAACGAGTCCTTTTAAAAGATGGCAAATATACCGTATTCAACGCCGAATTCCCTGCTGGCTTTAACCCAGACGATAAAAATAACGGCGAACCAGGCTCACCTACTACCGGCGAAGTTGATACCATCGTGCCTCAAAAAGAGCTATTCGTGAGTGGTGACCACCGTACGGGTAATTATTCTTACGACTCACGAAATGGGCTTGGAACGATTCCTTATTACGATGTAGTTGGCCCGGTGAGTATGCGGATATTCCCGTTCAATAAGATACGAACTTTCTAGTTAATTCAATTTATGCTTGCGGCACTTAAAATGTGCGTGTATCATTGGTAAATCTCTGTACCTACCAACTTTAGGATGTGAAAACATGATTGTTCAAATGAGCGGCGGACAAATCCTCGAGCTATCCGATGAGCGCTCCCCTGTGGGACATCTGATCATGAATATCGGCAAACTCTTCGGGTATCATTCGCCTGACGAGGCGTACGAGATTTACATGGAGACTCCCAAACCGGGAGCAAAGCCCGTAATGGCCTACGTTCCCCTGCTGGAAGATGGCACGCCCAACTTCAAGCAAACCACCCAACTGCCCTTCGAAAAGGCCCACGTCCAAAAAGTCAGTACCTAACGAGATACGCCCGTACCCAAGTTGTGAGCAAAATGAACGCTCCTACTGGTGCGGGCATTTTGCTTTTAGGTTAATTACCCAAGTAATTCTTGTATTCGCTCAAGCTCTTCCACACTTTTGAACTTAATCACAATATTCCCAGCACCTTTGCTGTTCACCCGAATCGCAACATCAGTCTTAAGGCGAGTTTTCAGTGTTTCAACACGGCCATCGTGTTGCGCTGAAATGTTTTCAGCTTCCGGCTCACCGGTTTTTTGCTGCTTCTTCACATTCGTCATGTATTGTTCAACTTTACGCGCACTCCACTCTTCAGCAATGATGCGCGGAATAAGTTCAGCAATAAGTTTAGCATCTTGGCCAATAAGTGGACGTACCTGACCTTCGGTAATTTTACCTTCAGCAAGTGCAACAATTGCTTCTTTTGGAAGTTTCAATAAACGCATTGTGTTGATGACAGCGGATGGAGATTTGTGTACCCGTTCGGAAATTTTTTCAGCACTTAAATTGAACTGGTCGCGAAGTTTTGCATACGCAGTCGCAGTTTCAATTGTGTTAAGGTCGCGGCGTTGAATGTTTTCAATAAGTGAAACTTCGAGTTGCTTTTGCCCGGTCATTGAACGAACGACAACAGGAATTTCAGTTAAGCCCGCAAGTTTAGACGCACGGAAACGGCGCTCACCGGCAACGATTTCATAGCCATCGCCCTTCGGAGTAACGATAATAGGCTGGATAACCCCGTGTTCTTTAATAGAATCGGCAAGTTCTTGCAATGCGGCAGTATCAAAATAACGTCGTGGCTGGTCTGGGTCAGCTTGAATACTTTTTAGTGGTAAACTTTTTTGTTCACTCACCTTTTCTTCTTGCTTAGCGGTGGTATCAAAAGTATCATCTAAGAAATTAGTCGGAATAAGTGAATCGAAACCGCGGCCGAGGCCTTTCTTCATGGCACTCATACGTTTGCTCCTACTTTTGCCGCATTGGCGGCGTCAGTGCGGTCAATCACCTCTTTGGCGAGCGCTTTGTAAGCACGTGAACCCTTAGAGAACTTGTCGTATACACCAATTGGAATACCGTGGCTTGGTGCTTCAGCAAGGCGGATGTTGCGAGGAATAGTTGTCTCGAATACCTTGCCTGGGAAGTGGCGCTTAATCTCGTTGTGCACCTGAGTGCTTAACGAAGTACGGCTATCAAGCATAGTTGGAAGCACACCAAGCAGTTCAAGGTGAGGGTTCATGCCTTTACGAACCAGTTTCATCGTCTCAAGAAGCTGTCCAAGGCCTTCTAGGGCGTAGAACTCTGCCTGGACCGGCAACAACACGTACTTCGAAGCAATGAGGCCGTTGACCGTTAGGAGGCTGAGGCTTGGCGGGCTATCGATAAGAATAAAGTCGTAGTTAACCGCAGAAGCATCGATTGCTAACTTCAAGCGAGAGAAACGCTTTTCGCTTTGAGCCATCTCAACTTCAGTGTTGGCAAGAACAGAAGTTGTCGGTGCAAGTGATAAGTTTTTGTAGGCAGTTGGCACCACTACCTGGTCGAGCGAGGCGCGGCCCATAACAACATCGGTCATAGTAAGCTGCAATTCGCTCTTATCAACACCAAGTCCACTACTGGCGTTACCCTGAGGGTCGAAGTCGATTAAAAGCACCGACTTGCCGGCTTTTGAAAGGAAATACGCAAGATTAATAGACGTGGTTGTTTTACCGACACCACCCTTCTGGTTTGTAATAGCAATTACGGTCGCCATAGACTTTAGTAAGACCCTCTCTTCATTGGTGTTATTATATCACGCAACGGAGAGAAAAGTTCCGTTTATGCTAACGAAGACCTGTGGATTTCTCATCGTACATCTTCAAATAAAAAGAACCCCATTTCTGAGGTTCTTTTACAAGAGTTAGAACTTACTTAATTGAAACGATTTCAATCTTTGAGTACTTTTGGCGGTGACCGTTTAACTTGTGCACGCGCTTTTTAGCCTTGTAACGGATAACTTGAATTTTGTCACCCTTTACGAGGTCTTCAGTTACCTTAGCGATAACCTTCACATCTTTAACAGTTGGTGTACCAACGGTAACATTGTCACCATCGATAACTAACAGTGCGTCTAGAGTGAGCTCTTTAGTTCCTTCTTGGAGGAGGTCCACCAGGAGGGTCTCTTTTTCGGTGACAATAAATTGTTTTCCACCGATCTTAACGACTGCTTTTGTCATATTAATTCCTTATTAGTTCTTATCAATCAGTTGTTCATTATAACAGGGATGGCGACAGATGTAAAGCAGGTCGCCTTCTCTAAATCGAGCCGCCGCCAGTTGCAACGATAATTAATGCGCCAAGCATCAAGGTTCCGACAAAGGTGTACATACCATGGTGTAATTTCCAGCTCTTCTTCCAAGCCTTCGGGAGGTTGTTTCGGTAGTGATGTGCAGCGACACCGACGATAGCGATAACTGCGAGTACACCAAGGATAGCAACCGTTACTGGGCTGAGTGATTGTAATGCCGTGCCAAAGAACTCAGCTGGGTTTGAACCTTGTAAGTTCGGAGTTGAGAAGGTCGCCGGTGCGGCAGTCCCCTGCACTGCGGCAAATGTTACTGGTGCGCCATAAAACGCGACCACAAGCGTCGTAGCGCGGCCTTGGAGCATTCCGTCGACGATTGCGAAGCCCACATCAACGTATTTACCGTTCAAAATATTTTCACGGTGGCTTGGAGAATTCATCCAGGCATCAACCGTCGCATCTGCGTTCGGGTAATTCTTCGCCAAGTTCTCCCCTGCTACGCTGTAGTTATAGCCGGCATCACCGAACCATTTCCATGGCTCAACACCTGCAGGTGATGTGTGCGCCCAGTAGTCGTTTTTAAACATGTCTTGGGCCTTTAAGAATGCTGCCTGGCTAAGTTGGTCGTTTAACTGCAAATCACCTAAGTTCTTCGCTTCGCGCTCTTTATTTGTATCTGTTAATAAATCAAAGGTTTGGATGTCGGACGTACGGCCTAATACTTGGAAATTACCCGTTGTCGAGAAGCTATACACAGCCTGCGCCAAAACAGCAATAAGCAACACAGCAACAAGCCCCTGCACCCGAATAAGATGCGGCCGGAACCCATTCCCCTTATGGGGCACAAGTATACGCTTCGCGTGGTGCGCTACCTTGGCGTGCACTGTTTGGGGTTTTTTAATCTGTTTTTGTTTTGTTTTCACGTTGTGCCTACAGTATAGCAAAAAGCCCTTACAAGCGTAAGGGCTTTCATTTTATTGAACGTTTTTATTTAGATTACGCTTCTTGGCGTTTTCGAACTGCTGCGGCAATCCACCATGCGATAGCTGCGAGTGCAGCGATGATAAGAATCCACCAGTACCAACCAAGTCCAAGGAATGAACCCTTGTTTGCTTCAGTATCAGCAGCGGCAAGTGTGTCAGCGTTTTCAGTTGAGGCACCTTCTACACCAGCACCACTATTAGCAGCGTTGCTGTCGTCGGTAGCGTTACCAAGAACGGCAGCGAATCCAGCTGGGTTAGTAATAGTAGGTGTTGTTGCATTACCAGCATCGGGAGTTGTGTCACCAAGTGGAATTGGAGTTGTTGGGACTCCACTTACTGGGTTTGAGTTATCACCCACAGGAAGTACAGGTACGATAACCGGAGCTGCATTATTAATAGTGAATGTAGTACTTGTTGATCCGTTGCTTGCTGCCCAGTTTCCTGCGCCATCAGCTGCACCAAGAACGTTCACTGTGTAAGTTCCTGATTCAAAACCAGTTACGTCGAATTCACCAAGAATACCATTGTTAACCGCACCGTATACAGTTGTAATCCCACGGCTTTCACCATTTCGTACAAGTTGTAGTTGTAGGTAGTTTGCACCACTTCCGCCAGCTACATCGTTAAATGAACCACGAACAGTGAGTTTGTTAGTAGCGCCCGTTGCAACAACTTGTCCATCTTCTAAGTTAGAGATTGAGTAAGCTGGTGCGCTGCTGTCGTATCTAACTGCGACAGGTGCACTAAATTCTGAAGTGTTCCCAGCTGCATCTTTCGCAGCAACTCGGAAGAAGTATGTACCGTCACCTTGGTTGAATGAACCAGGAAGATTATTAGTAGATGTTGAGGCTTGGTACGCTGCAGCTTCGCTGTTGTAAGCAGATGTTGAGATGTCGTTCCAAGACTTGTATAGGTACTCAGTAACATCAGCATCGCTTGCGTCCCATTTAGCTGCACCAGATTGAAGATTGGTGAATGAGTTGTTCGCAACATCACCGTTTGCGTTTGTCCAAACAAGGTTTGTTGGGGTTGCAGGTGTAACGCCGTCAAACCTGTAAGTGTTACAGCCAAAAGTCATGCTCTTAAGTGTACCGCTTGCGTATACACCAGAACCGAGGCTATATCCTACTGCCTTTACGCTCGCCGCTGGGAATACAGTCAACCATTCGTCGATAGTACCGTAGTATTGTGAACCGTAACCTCCACCGATGTGTGGTGATTGGTCTTTAAAAGTAGCGTTAGTGCCGTTTGATAGCCACCATGTGTTTCCGTAGGCAGCTTCACCAACAAGGAATCCGTCCGCAGTACCGTTGTTATCAAGGTCAACGTTGAGTTGAAGTCCAGGTGCAATACCGAAGTCAGCTACCCAATCAATGCTCTGAGCAATAGTCTTTGTACCGTTTGCAGAAAGTGGATAGTTAGTTAATCGGTAGCCAGTTGCTTTAGCCTGTGAAGTAGCATTATCAGTGTAAACTTTAATGCCGTCGTTAGTTATAACATTGTGTCCAGCAGAACGAGTATCGTCAAGGCTTGTGCCTGTTGTCCATACGCTATTGCTGTATACCGTTGTTGGGTTTGTACAAGCAGTTGTTACAGGAGATGTACCTGCTTTAAGGTTCTTCCACTCTACAACATAGTTATCTGTTGAGACGTTCGTGCCCTTGTTGTATGAGTTAAGAATTACGTTTGTGAATGATTGCGCGTCGTTTGCGCCCAGTGTAGCTACTTTGCTTCCGTTAACGTAGAAGTAAAATTTATTTTGTACTTTATTGAGAAGAACTTCTGTTGTGTAATTACCGGCACCAGTTGGAGCAGTTACGTTAGTCCATCCACCGTTAACTGTATCCCAAACGCGCCAACCAGTGTAAGTGCCTACTGCTTGATCTACGTTTGATGCGTATTCAATAATAGGATAGCTTGCAGGAGTATTTGTTACGCCCCAAAGGCCAACACGGAGGTTGCTTTTCGTAGCCCAGTCTGGTGAGACATAGAAACTACCTGTCAATGAAGTAGTACCTGTAGGTACAGTTGTTTGTAGACCCTCTGTTTTTTCAAACGCAGTACTTGCTGACTTTGATTGGTTGATAGCCATAACTACGCGAGAGTTTGCAGCATCAACGTTCCAGAATCCTGAAGGAGCTGCACGGTCTGGTGTCCAGTTTCCAGAAGCGAGGCTTACGTTTGTATAGTTGTATCCTGAAATAGCACTTGCCTGTTCAGATAAAATAAACGGCACCGCCGCCGTCAATGTGCTCACAGCAATAACAAAAGCTGTCGCAAATAATGTTGTCTTCTTAAAAAAGGCTTTCGCCATTAGTGTATTCATTCTCGCAGTACTCCTGGTGTTCAGCCGTCCACACAGCCGAAGTTAAATAATTTGTACAAATCTCAACTTTTGTATTTTTCTTAAATATATCACTTAAGTGGTGTATTAGCAATAGCAATAAATGTGTTAGCTAAGCCCCTTCTCAGCGCTTAAAAAATGACTTTTCACCCCTATAAATGAACAGTGAATCGATACAGCAATCGAACAATGACGTAGCTAATCACAAGCACGACGAGCCAAAAATACCATGGGATTCCCAAAACAACCCAACCTTGTGTAGATGTCTTCGCTACTCCAGCCGCGGCTGTTTGGTTAACGGTGTCAGGTAGGGCGTTGTTTGCAGATAGCACACTCGCACTTGGCGTATTTGTCAGATAGCCTGGACTGTTGGAAGCATTAACCTCAGATGAACTTTGGGTGTTGCCACTCGGCTCAACAATCGGCACTGTTACTAAAGGTGTTTTATCGATAGGCAGCGGAATGTCTTCTTCCTTAATAGGCGGCAGGTTTGGAATTGGCACAAATACCACCATATAACCGGCGCTTTTTGGACTGTCGCCATCCCCTCTCGAAATACTCCATACATATAATGTATAGTCGCCGTTATCAGCCACGGGTGTCGTTACGGTAAAAATATCAGGGCCGACAACGCCGGTTGTAAGGCTCGCGTCGCCTTTAAATAGTTCGTATCCAAAACCAATAATATCCGATGGGTGTTCAGTAGGCTGCGGGTCGACCGGGTTGCCGTTTTCATCGAGTACAACCGTGTCGGCATCGGGAGTTGTTCCGCCGGCGGGTGCATTCCACACCCAAACGATACTTTTATCGCCCGCTTCAGATGTCGCGGTGACACCACTTGGGCCTTCAACTGGTGCAGAAATTTGTTGTGGAGGTTCAGAATTGGTAGGTTCCTCAGCAAAAGTGTTTGCAGGAACAAAAGATAAGGTTAATGCCGACACCAGAAAGGCTAAGGCTATCGCTTTAGCCCTGGGTATTATAAGTACTCGCCCAATTAGTTCCCGCATATCCCCCTACCAATTCCAAATGAATAAGTATTAGCTTAATTATAACAGCATCGGGAACCCGGGTACACATTCAGGCTGTGTGGGCGTATCTTTTCTTAGTCCAAACACCTGCCGCAAATAGGACCGCTGCGACAACACCAAACCAATACCAAGGAATGCCAAAAATTCGCCATCCTTCACTACTTGGTTCAATCGCGAGAGTGCTCGCCCCTAATGTTCCACTGCCTGGTATATTATTTACTGTTGCGAAACCAGCTAGTTCAGGTTGTGTTGGGTTGCGATGTGTTACTGATGGTAGAACCGGAAGCTCAGGTGTATCAACGGCCAATTCGACATCTTCAATAGGCGCTAGTTGAGTTACCGTAGCATTCGTCGATTGTTGCACTGACTGTTGCGACGGTGTTGTATTTGTATTTGGGTTTGATGCTGGCGTATTCGCAGGTTGCGGCTCAGCTGCAGGCGGCGTTGTCGGTGTTTGGTCGACAGGCGTTCGGCAATCCGCACCAAGCAGCAATCCCCCAACGACACAGCGAACCGTTTTGCCTAAAAAACTCTCAGCGCTTGCGGGCTGAGAGTGAATAAGCGAACCAACTAAAGAAAAACTAATGATAGCTAAGATGAAAACATAAATTCTTATATCTCGCAGGCTATAAAGCCACGCTCGCCTCTCCATACCCGCCTCCACTGACATACAAAATGCTTATGAACGTACATTAATTATATCATGAGCAGTATGGAAGTTACTTTTAGCTGAATCTAGTGGCGTTCGCCGCTCATATGGTCGAAGCCCTCAAGCTCGTCGATACGATTGTGGTTCAATCCATAATAGTGGGCAATTTCGTGCCAAAGGGTACGTTTAATTTGCTCCTCAAATTCTTCTTGGCTGTGCGATACCATTTGAATTGGTACTTTAAAAAGCGTAATTTTGTCCGGTAATACAAAAGTATAGCCTGAACCGCGTTGGGTTAAGGGGATGCCTTCATACAAGCCAAGTAATAAGTTACCCTCTTTCAGGTCGGACTTTTGGGCTTGATATTCATCTGGCCAATCGGCATAAAGAATAGCGACGTTGTCTAACCCCTTGATATACTCTTGGGGTAGTTCGTTCATTGCTTTCGTAACCAGTTGGTCAAATGCTTCGTCGGAGATTATAGATTGTTCTTGATTCACTATACTAAGTATATCACTTTTCTTCGTGAAGGGACTTAGTTATCTCAGACCATTTTTGATCAAGCGTTTCCCCATCGGGGTCACTGGTAAGATCAAAGGTTTCGTCTTCCTCGTATTGGTCGAGGTCACTGACGGTACCGTCGTCTTGTGGATCGATTGTTTGTAGTTGTAGGTATGGGAATAATGACATATGTTTTGATTTTTAAAATTTTTGTTTTAAATTGTTAATGTATGTATTTAAGCATAAATGGTTTAAAATGTCAATCCCCTGCTTGCTTAACATCTTGCAAACCGAATAATCGTTGCTTATAGTAAGCATATGAATAAAGCTTCACTCACACGAAACGCGTTTGGAATATTAGTAATTGGGGTTGGTATTGTTGCCCTACTCGGTGCCGTTGGATTATTTGATTTTGGCGAACTTATTGGCCGCTACTGGCCACTGCTTGTCATCCTTGCAGGTGTCATTGCATTTGTCGGCAACCCACGACAATTTGTTTGGCCACTTGCAATTGTTGCAGTGGGTATCCTATTCCAACTTCGACAGCTTGATGTCGTTGAGTTCGATATCTGGCGCTCAATTTGGCCGCTTATTATCATCTCTGTAGGTATTTCGATTCTTTTGAACCGGACATCCAGGAAAGGCCTTGAACACACCGCTGACACAACAAATATCTCAGCGTATTTCTCTGGCAGCGAAACGCGTAACAATTCGCAAAACTATAAAGGTGGAAACATTTCGACTGCCTTCGGTGGCGTTGAACTCGACCTACGCGATGCGAAAATTAAAGGAACAGCAACACTTAATGTCAGTGTCATTCTTGGTGGCCTTGAACTCACCGTGCCGCGCGAATGGAACGTTGAATCGCGTGTTACCCCTATTCTTGGTGGCTTAGACGGACGCAAGCTCAATAACGCTGACCCTAAAGCGCCGACACTTATTATTACTGGTGAGGTTATTCTCGGCGGCGTCGACATTAAACAATAAGTTTTGTTTCCAAATAAAATGCCCCGCCTAATCTTTCGACGAGCGGGGCTATTTTATTAGCTCAACGCCGGTTGATGATTAGACGGGGGTCGTTTCGGGAATCTCTTCTCGTTTTGTTGCAGTTTCCTTTCGCGAATCCTTCTTGTCCTTGAGGTAGATGAAAGCGACTGCAATCACTACAAAGGCGACGATGGCGAGCGACAACATGCCTTGCATGCTTGCCCAATAGGCAGGCACCAGGAATGGCACTACGAACATCACCTTCCCTTCCACGTCAGACATCTGAAGCGGAACGGACCGAACATCGGGTGCCGGGTTGGCGTCACCCTTCGTCATGAGACTTCCGTCATCGGCGTAACCGATGAAGGTGTGCGTGGTCGGGCGGACATCGGTGTCCTGCTTGAACGTAATGATGTCGGTCGGTTTCAAGGTATCGGTCGGCTGGATGAACACCACGGAATTGATCGGAAGGGTCGGTTCCATGGAACCGGTCTCGATGATCATCGGGGTGAACATGAAGACGAGGCGAAACGCAGCGATTCCAGCGATAACCACGAGGGCGACCAGCTGAAACCAGTACTTACTGAGAAACTTCTTCATTGATTGATCCTTCTAGCTCGGGAGTAACGGGAGATTCTTCGACAGTGAGTTCTGCATCGGCAGAGGTTTCGGGTGTCGGCTCTACGACACTGGTCGGCTCGGGCGTGGGTTCGACAACAGTAGGTACTTCCGGAGCCGCTTCAACGACAACCGGTACAGGTTGAGGTGCGGGCGTAGCTTCGGGCAGTGCTTCTGGAGTGGGAATCACGACAGGTTCGGCAGTAATCGGTTCGACGATAGCAGGCTCCTCAGAGGGAACTACTACCACGTCGACAGAAGGAATCTCCTCGATGGGTGCGGTTTTAATGGGCTCCGCGATTTCCGGAGCAACGACAGTACTTTCTTCCTCCGGTGCCGCTTCGACGACAACCGGCTTGGGCTGAGGTACAGGTGCGACAACAGTGGGTACTGCCGGGGCGGGAACTACAACGGGCTCTGGAGTAACAACCGGCACAGGTGTCGGTGTAACGACAACAGGTTCGGGAACTACCACAGGGGCAGGAACAACAACTTCCGGAACACTAGGTACCGGAGTGGGCTGAGGCTGAACCGGTGCGGGTGCAGGCGTAGGAGTGGGTTCGGGCTGAACCGGTGCAACGACGTCCGGGGACGGCTGCTGAATCGGCTCTGGCACGGACACCACAGCTTCAGGCGCGGCAATCGGCGCAGGCTGTGCATCAGGCTGTTCGTCAACCGGGGCATCCACCATAGGTGCTGCTTCCGGGATCTGAATAGTGATGCTCACCTTGGCCGGTGCGGTTGCGTTAAAAACTGCTCCAGTGGGCTGAGGAATCAAACTTTGAAAAGCCACAACGAACACCGCTGCAGCCATTACAATATTGAGACGGCGTGACATAAGTGCTCCTTGGGACTATCGGGATTGCTATGGATACGTACATAAGATTCAGAAAAATTCGGAACCTTATGTGCATTTCAATAAGTTCTTATAAGGATGTTAGTGCTCTGGGCACTCACCTTCTCGTGAAAGAAGTGAGTGCCCAGAGGCAATTTCGGATAAGCCCGACGGCTTGTTGGAGTTACTTCTGGGTCAGCGTGACGGGGATGTTGCCACCGAAGTGCTGGCCCTGCCAGGCGTTGCCGGCGTTGATGTCCAGCTTGACGTCGACGTAGAACGTCTTGGTCTGGCCGGGCTTCAGGGTGCCGAGGTCCCAGCTGGCGGGCAGCGAGGTGACCGGCGACAGCGTGCTGCCGACGGCGGCACCAGAGCCACCACCGATTCCGGTGACGGTGCCCCCTTCGGAGCGGACGCCGACCGAGAGCTGCGTGTAGTCCACGTTCGCCGGCGGCGTGCTGTTGGTGAAGTTGCTGCCCAGGGTGGCGACGGCGTCGATGGAACCCTCGTTCTTGACGGAGAACGTCTGCGTGTCGGTCGCGCCCGGCTTCAGGTTGTTGAAGTCGAGGTCGATGATGCCGACGTTGTCCGCGTCGTTGACGCCGAGCTGCACCGTGGCGGTGTTGATGTCGACGCGGGCGGTGTCGGTGTCGTTGAAGATCGCTCCCGAGCCGGCGACGACGCCGAGTCCGAGGATGGCAGCGGCACCGATGCCGACGACGCTGAGCATGTTGCGGTTGCGCTTGGAGCGGTTCGACGTGTTGAGCGGGGTGTTCGAGGACATTATGTCCCCTTCCTGCAGCTAAGCTGCGTCGGGTGTATCTGAAATGTAAGG
>Ga0247808_10001306_pt1 | contig 12059 bp, 11 predicted proteins | sample UWRJL089202R1_FD_179914 | JGI IMG/M metagenome (GOLD analysis project Ga0247808, IMG submission 179914) | Plant litter microbial communities from Arlington Agricultural Research Station in Wisconsin, United States - UWRJ-L089-202R-1 | ecosystem: Environmental > Terrestrial > Plant litter >... | reverse complement strand
GCATAGACACTTGAATTTGGCATACCGATGTGTGCATTTACCGAAGTATTGAAAATAATCGATGCACCATCGTTCAGGATGGGCAATAATTTTTGAACCGTGAAGAATACACCCTTGACGTTTACATTCATTATGCTGTCATAGTGCTCTTCTGAAGCAGTGTCTACCGGAGCAAACGAAGCAATTCCGGCATTTAAGAACAACACATCGGCCTTGCCAAATTGTGCCGCCACATTTTCAACCAAGTTGTCAATCGAGTTCAAATCCGACTGGTCTGCCACAATACCCTTTACGTTCAGTTCAGTTGCTGCCTTTTCCAGTGCTTCCCTGTTTCTTCCTGTTACAATTACCTTCGCTCCAGCTTTTAGCAGTTCCGCCGCCGCCGCATAGCCAATTCCACTGTTTCCGCCCGTTACTATGGCTACCTTGTTTTCTAAATTTTTCATTTTATTTACTTTAAATTATTAAATGTGAAGTATTACGGTACAAAGGTATTATAACGGAACGAACGTTCCGTTATTAAAATGTTAAATCTTTTAATGATACACTTCTTTGTTCGAATGTGCATACGAAATGCTTTGTAGAATGATCATGATTCCTCTCTTAAGCAGTAATAAACGCCGCGCCGCCAAAAGTTGGTCCGCTGACCCTCTACCTGAAAGAAATCATGTATTCACATTTATGAAGCAGTTTTATTTATAAAGTAAAAATGTAGGCATGTTTTGAAAACAAAAAGCTGACCCAGTTTTGATGGTGCCATCCCGTATTGCTTTTTAAAAGCAAAAGAAAAATGCGAGAGGTCTTCAAAGCCCACCTCGAGATACACCTGGGAAGGGGAATATCCCTTTTCTTTCATAAGATTGTAAGCGTCCTGCGATCGTCTTTGCAGAAGCCATCTGCTGGGTGACATTTCAAAAATACGTTGATTTCGTGTAAAAGGAGAAGGTCAACTCTTTGAGGGGAATTTTAGTTGGCTAGTTGAAGATGGGCATCAGGAACTAAAGACTGGATTTGAACAAACAGAAGCAGGCGCGCCAGAATGGGGAAAATTTGAGTTCTCGTTTGAGGTTTCAGAATCCAAAGGAAACTCAACCTTAACGCTGCTATTATTTGAGATAAGTGCAGCAGATGGTAGTCCTAAGCATCAATTGCCAATATCGTTACCGTGAATAAAAATACTATGAATATATTCAATTAATTTTTTTTTCACACCGCCAGATTTCCAGGCTCCTTCAAATAAGATTGGAGCCATAGGCTGGAGCAGATAAAAAAACCTCCAGGTTTTATCCTGGAGGTTTTTAAGTATTATATTATAGCCTGGTTGAAAATTCGTCGATTGGAAGGCGGACCTTTGCCGCCGAAGCCAGGTAATCGTTTGCAGTGTCACGGTATCCCAGGGAAATAATCACTGAAGCGTGGAGGTTCTTTTCGGTTAGGCCCAAAACGTCATTGAATACCTCCGGATTGAAGCCTTCCATGGGAGTGGCATCTACCTTGAGTGCGGCGGCTGCAATCAACGCAGTTCCCAACCCAATATAGGCCTGTTTGCTCGACCAGACCGCGTTCTGTTCAGGAGTTTGGGTAGAGAAATGGGCGGTCAGCATATCTTTGTAATCGTTGAGGGCTCCGGTTTCCAGATGCCGCTGTTCCTCCATCATTGCCGTATATGCTGCAATGTATTCGCTGGTGATGCGGTTGAATGCTGCAAGGACGAGTAGATGGGAAGAATCCTTGATCTGCAGGTTGAAGGAACCTTCGGCCAGCTTTTCTCTTATTTCCGGATTGGTTATCACAATCAGGCGGTAAGGCTGTATCCCGCAGGAGGAGGCCGTCAGGTTTATGGCTTCGATGATTTGGCCGACCTTGTCTTCACTGACCGTTTCTTCTGAATACTTCTTGACGGCATAGCGCCATTTTAAATTATTGATTAATTCCATTTTTTATGATTTTAGTTGCAAAGCTATGATAACGATGTGTACATTTGTAACCTGGTGACAAAAAGTTATGGTGACAAATGGGTAACCACGTTTAAGATATGGAAGAAGACTTCGATCCTGTAAAAAATTGCAGCCATAAGATATTGGCGATCAGCGATACAATGGACATTTTAAAGGGAAAATGGAAGATGTCCATAATTGCATGCCTGTGCTATAGGCCCATGCGCTATTCTGAATTGCAGAGGGAGGTAAGGGGCATTTCCGGCAAGGTGCTCAGCCGCGAATTGAAGGATTTGGAAATGAATGGATTGATTGACCGTACAGTGCTAAACACTGCGCCTGTCGCCGTAGAATACCGGATTACAGAGTATGGCAATTCGCTCAAGGAGCTTACCGATACGATTGCAGATTGGGGATTCATCCGTAGGCGGCGTATCATTTCAGGAATGGCAAAGGGATGAGCTGTTTATTTTATCCTTGATTGCCGCAGGTTGCCGCTATGGCTTTGCAAAGACAGTTGCTTTAAGATAATGACGTACTTGTCCAAAGCGTTTCTAAGATTTACTTGATGTAGTTGGGGGCCACACATTTCAGCCAGTATTCAATTATAGTTTTCATGACATCTTCAATGGCACTGAAACTGGTTGGCTTGATAAAAAAACCCTGGGCCGACTTTGAATAGGCATCGACTACATTTTGCTGTTCAGCGCTTGTCGAAAAAAACAGGTAGGGAATTGTCCGCAGGCGCATGCTTTCATTTTGGTGGATCCTCTCGCGAAGCTCGATGCCGCTGAGCCTAGGCATGTTAATGTCAGAAAAGATAATAAAGGGATCGACATCTGTTGCGGTAAGGAAATCAAGGGCCGCCTCACCGTTGTCAAAAAATATAATCTTGTTTGGATAGGAAAGTTTCGCGAATACCGCTCCAAGGATATCTTGGTCATCTAGATCATCCTCTATGATTATTATGGGGCCTTGTCTGTTCATTTGGTTGCTGATGGTTGTACGCAGCGAAATTACATTTTTTTTTTAATATAAGGCTCGTTTCAGGAAGTAAGGGACAGATCCCGCTTGCCTAATTGCACAGGTATCAAAAGGCATATTTGGAAAATATTTTCAAATTGATTAACTTGCTGCTATGAAATATCAGACAATTTTTCACATTGACGACGATGACGATGACGATGACATCGGCTTTTTTGCCGAGGTGGTATCTCAGATGTCAGATGCACTGCGCTGCCTTTCCTTCACCACTGCAGCTGAAGCCTGGGAGAAGTTGCTTGGTGGTGGACTGCTCCCTATTGCCTTATCCGCAGACAGTGCGACTTGTGCAATAAAAATGCGTTTCCTCAGGCAACGCATTTCATCTTGCCGCCAACCGGGCGGTTCTACGTCCTGGAAATCAGTTTCCCATCTGTATTTTTCCCTGCACATTGCTACAATATAAAATGAAGTATTTTACGAGATTTTGTGCCTTTGCGGGTTCCGGGTACTGTCGGCCCCTGTATCATTTTAAAGGAAAGTTTGAAATTATGGAACGGGCATGGATTTTAAGTCTTAACGCCAAATTTTGATAAACCTTGGTTATCCTTGCATTTGTTTGCTAAAAGGATAGGTAATTGTGAAAAAAGCCATAATTTATGACCATCAACAACCCCAGCTTATACTATGAGAACAACCTTACTCTGTATCTCCCTATTGCTGGGAATAACGGTTTCATCGCAGACCTTTGAATGGCAATGGGCCAAGCGCGGCGGCGGCATCAAGCAGACACCTGCTGAATCCGATATGGCTTCGGGAGATGTTCTCCTCCGGGACGGGAAGCGAGGAATGGGGATGGATGGATACGATTGAAATAAGCAAAGGCCTGTCAAATGATGACAGGCCTTTGCTTTGTATGCCGTATGGTCCGGCTAGTAGATTACCTTTTTGGACACCTTGGTAGTGTCGGCGGCAGTGATCTGCACGATCAATACCTGATGTGCAACGTCCATGTTGCTGATCGTTGCAGTGCTGGCATTGATGCCGCCCACTTCGCGAAGCAGCCTTCCGCGGATGTCGAATACCTTTACGGAGGCCATTGCCGCAGTGCCCGAATTGATGTTCAGGCTGTTGTCCTGCCTGTATACCGCGATGCTTTCGGCAGCAAGGGATGGCTGCTGCACGCCCAATGCCACGTTCTGGAACAGTATCTCGAACCTATTGTTGAACGTTCCCTCTGCGGCGGCAAAGGTATAGGGGGCCAGCTTCAGGTCGGTCAGGGTATTGGCCAGGTTGTCCTTCAGGAAGATGTCCTGCTCCCCTGCGAAAAGTCCGTCCACATTGTCGAGGGCGATGCTGAATGTCCCTGCCGTTGCGGCCTTGAACCCCAGCGCCACCGCGTCGGTAGCCTCAAAAGGAAGGGCACGTCCCTGTATCACGTATTCCGTATCGTCGATCACATTGTATAGCCTTGTACCCGAAGTCTCCATCATCTTTCCGTCAAATTTGCCGTCAAGTGCATTGGAGGCATCCGGAACGTACCCCACCATGGTTTGGTTGAAGGCGTTTCCGGCACTGCTCACGCTCAGCCAGATGCGGCTTTTGTCTGGATCGGTGGCGGTCCTGAAGAATTGGTTGCTGTTGTTTCCTGCACGCATGCTGTTGGTGAAGGTGGCATTGCCCGGGCTGGTTGCACGTGCAATGAATCCCTGGCCCACCTGGATAAAGCCATTGGGTGTTTCGCTTGCCGGGATGGTATTGGAAGGGGATGCCCCTGCGGCACCGGTTGCATTGTAGGTTGCATAATTGGTGCCTCCCGCAACAGAGGTGAGGTGTGTCCAGAAATAAAGCGTTTCAATGTTCTGGTTGGCAGGGTTTGCCAGGAAGAGGTCGGCATTTACGGTAGAAGGATACGGATTTCCGATGAGGTTGTATCCTTCGCCCGAAGCGGTTACCGGGATGGTGATGGTTCCGGCGTTGGGCCTTCCCACAAAGGACCCATTGAAGGTCTGCTGTGCGGAAGGGTCGCTTTCGTAGGTATTGGGAGCGCGGATCACGTATCCCTTGGCGGTTGAAAAGCTGTTGCTTTCAGGGTCTGCCCACACGAAGGCATTGGTCTGCTCGTCTATCGTATAAAACCTGTTGGACAGTGTCTCATTTGAAAAATTCTTAAGGTTCTGGTTTTCCACCGGCGATGACCAATAGACATAGTCAAGGTAATTCATGGTGGCCTTTCTCCTTACGGTCACGCCCGTTCCCACGTTGCTGGCGGTAGTTGCGGTCGCCTGTATCAGGTTGGCATTGCTTTCAATGATCAGCTGCGCACCTGAATTTATCAGGATGTTCCCGCTTATGGTCAGGTCGAATCCTGCAGGGATCGTCATTACGGCGGGGCTGTTGATCTGCAGGGAGCAGCCTGCAAGGTCTGCGGTCGCCGTATAATTGGTAAGGATCACTATCGGCTGGTCCGCCACAGGCTGTCCGCCTATCCATGAACCGATCCAGATCCTGGAGCTGGAACACGGTGATATGTAATTGATATTGTAGGTGGATGATGCAGTATTCCCATTACCCGCCGCATCGGCAGTCACTCCCGCAAGCAATCGTACGCTTATGGTGCCGGAGCCCAACAATGTTGAATTTACGTTGGCCGTATAGACCGCCCCCGAACCTTGGAAGTTGGAGATGGTTGCATTGGTGATGGTGATGTCGGTGCTGATAAAATCCGTCACCTCTTCATTGAATGTGAACGTGATGGGAAAGGACGGGTTGCTGGTCGGACTGGTTGTCGTAGAGGTAATGGACACCGTAGGGGGAGTGGTATCCTGTGCCTGCGATTGGAAGATGGTTCCCAATGCCAACAACATCAAGAGTAGTGAATTTTTCATAGTAATGGTAGATTTATAGGGTTTGAATGTACCGGACCGAAAGCGGTAACGATTGGGTAAAAGTAGTCAAAAGATTTATAATTGCCGGACAGAACGGATTATTTTTAGCACCTGCATCATTTGCTGTTATGGCTTTGCAGTCAGATTGTTGGGGAGTGTGGCGTAAGGATAATAATAGGGAGAAATGATCCTTAAAATTTTGAAACGCGGAAAAAACCATTACATTTACAAAATAATAACCCTCAAATCCCTACCCCATGAGCGTCCTGTCTAAAAAGTTTTTGTGCCTATTGTTTGTTTGCTGCATCAGTCCTGCGGCCTTCGCCGATATTCCCGATCCGAATGCCGATGAGGAACTGTCTGGCTCGGATGCAGAGCCGGCTCCCATTGACGCTTCCCTTGCAGTATTGCTCGCGGCAGGTATCGGACTTGCCTGCTACCAGTTGCAGCGGAAAGCGGTAGAAGAGTAGATTTCTCAATCCTATCCCTATCCACTATAAACGCTCCCTTATGGGGGCTTTTTTTATGGGTGGAGGAGGGGAGGTTGAAGGATTGGGGGATTTAAGGATTGGAAGAGGGAAGAGGAGCGATTCTGGCTCACTTGAAGGCTTCCAATGCCGCATTGATTTTTTCGATAAGCTCATCCATTATACTTTTTTAAAGGGTGGGCGGCAAGACTAGGATCAATCTGGAGCTGCACTATTTTCGACAGGGTAGATTTTATTTTGAAGTCCTGATTAATAGGCGATCTAAAGGAATCATGGATGTACAGCCTTGTCGAAAACTCCACGGTGGTTTTATAATGGAACTCTTTTGTCTTAGCTTTGCACGCCTTATGCAAGCTGGAAGTATAAAATTATCCTGTTGAATTATGTTGGGAATAATAAAATTCATACTCATTCTTGGCAGTAGGGCATCAATTATCAGCTAAGTTCTTTCTTTTAAAGGGCCTAAATCAAGTTAAACAAGAGGAAGTGGAAAAAGTGAAAGATGGAGAGGCGGGCTGGACCATCTGTCCGGAATGCCAGGGAAGGGGCAGGAAAAGCCAAAGGCTCAGCAAGAAGGTGAGGCTCCACTACCGGAGGGCAGTGGATCAATTTGAAAAAAATGAAGGCGAAGGGACGGCACCGGTCCGTCCCAGGGCACATTTGAACTCCTGCCCGGACTGCTCCGGATCCGGGCTGCTCCGTTCTGACGGCCCACCCATGGCGGATAGCGAGAACTATCCACACGTTGCCATCATCGGTGGCGGGATAGGAGGGGTGGCCCTGGCCGTGGCCTGTCTGCACAGGGGCATTCCCTTTACACTCTATGAGCGGGACAGCAACTTCGATGCCCGATCCCAGGGCTACGGACTCACCCTGCAGCAGGCCAGCAGGGCAATCGAAGGATTGGGTATCTTCTCGTTGGAAGGGGGGGTGGTTTCCACAAGGCATGTGGTCCATACTGCGGAAGGAAAAGTGATTGGTGAGTGGGGCGTTAGGAAGTTGATGCGGCCGGATGGGGAGACTTCCTCCAAGCGTACAAATGTACATATCGCACGCCAGTCGCTTCGCGCGGCACTGCTTGGGCAGCTCGGCGGGCATGGTAGGGTGAAATGGGGGCACCAGTTGGTCGCTTTTAAGGAATGCGGGGATAAGGGTGCCGAGCTGCGCTTCCTGGTAGATGGAAAAGTAAAGACGACAAATGCAGATCTGATCATTGGAGCCGATGGTATCAGGAGTTCGGTGCGGAGACTGCTGCTTGGAGAGGACGATGCGCCCTTGCGCTACCTGGGCTGTATCGTGATATTGGGTATCTGTCCTTTGAGTGCCCTGGAAGGCATCGGCAGTCCCTTGCTGGACTCGGCCACCGTATTCCAGACTGCCAATGGCAATGAACGGATCTACATGATGCCCTATGCGTCAGACTCGATAATGTGGCAGCTCAGCTTCCCGATGGAGGAACAGGAGGCCAGGGCATTAAGCGCCAAAGGCCCGCAGGCACTCAAGGAAGAGGCATGCCGTAGGACGCAATGGCACGATCCCATCCCCCAGATACTGGAAGCGACCCTGGAAGCCCATATTTCTGGCTATCCCGTCTATGATCGGGAATCACTCGATCCAGGGCTGCTGAAGAAAGGGAGGCAGGTGACCCTCATCGGGGATGCGGCCCACCCCATGAGCCCGTTCAAGGGGCAGGGGGCAAATCAGGCGCTGCTGGATGCCCTCTCGCTTGCCCGAAGTATCGCTAGTGGATGCAGGCCCTTGTCCCAGTGGAGAGAAGTTGGAGTACGGGAGAGTGTATTGACCGGCTTTGAATCGGAGATGCTGGAACGCAGTGCATCCAAGGTGGACGACTCGGCGGCCGCGGCGCAGTTCCTGCATTCCGAAATTGTGCTCTATGAGGGTGATGGGCCTAGGGGAAGGTGCCTGAAGAAGAAAGGGGCATAATTGCTGCCTGCGGGACCGCTGTTCCGGCCCGGCCGGATTTGAATGTTCCCTAACCTTTGGAGTGGTTTAAGATATGCCCATCCTCAAATTGAGGAAATGTCCACTATTCCTCCTACTGCATTTTCCAGGTAGGGCGCCTATTAAAAAAAAATGCCGGACTTTTGAATTTCCAGCATTTCCCGTCAACTAAAACAAACAAATATAGAGTCCTTCTATTGAAATCAAACGGTCAGGATAATTTCCTTCAACCGTACAGCCGCTGTAAGAAATCGTCGACCAGCGAAGGTTTCCTTCCCAGGATTTTTTCCATGTGCGGGCTTTGGCCGTCCAGTTCTCCGATCCGGGCCGCCTGTGCAAGGCCCGCCAGCATTCTTGTGAGAACCCTTGGCGCGCCTTTCCTTAGGGCTGCATTTACGAATGCTTTTGGATCGGGACTCAGATAGGTGATATTGTGTCCCTTTATTGCGGCAATCTTCTGGGCTATTTCTGTAAAGGATATGGCGCTGCCCGCCATCTCATACACCTTATTGGTATGGCCCTGCGACCCCAGGATAACCGCCGCGGCCGCCGCCATCTCGCTTCGGAGCGTGAAGGCGATCCTGCCCTGGCCTGCAGGCAGAAAGATACCTTCCTCTGCGGCCTTATCGCCTAGAAATTCCGGAAGCATGTCCATATACAGGGCATTTCTCAGGATTGTATAGTCCATGCCGCTGTTCATGATGGCTGCTTCTGTCGCCAGATGTGACTTTATGATAAAATGGATGGGCGAATCCCGATCGTCACGCTTGTGCTGCTGGCTGGTATAGAGGATATGCCTCACCCCGGCATTCTTGGCGGCCTTGACCACCAGCCTGTGCTGCAGGGTACGGTTCCTGAGGTCACTTCCGGAAACGAAAAGAAGCTTGTCCATGCCTGAAAATGCTTTGAGTAGGGAATCATAATCTCCATAATCTCCAAAGACAACAGGGATCCCAAGGGGTTGCAATTGTGCCGCCTTGGCCTTGTCCCTCACCATTGCATAAATTTTATTTTTTTCCAAGCCACTATTGGGCAGGGCTTCCAGCACCGCTTTTCCAAAATGTCCGTTTGCGCCGGTCACCAATATCTTGTCCATTTTTAAACTGAATTTATAAAAGTTAAAATGCGGTGGAAAAAACTGCGTCCTGCCGCATTTACAGGAACCTGATTACTTGACCGTGTAGCTTTTAAGGTCCACTTCCGACAGCCTGAAATAGCCAAAGGCGTAATTCTTGCCGTCGGTCTGATTCACAATATTGCCGCGGACTGCACTCGGTATCGTAGGGAAGGGGCTGCCATCATTGCCGGAGGCCGCTATCAGCCTGTACATGTAGTTGTAATAGTTTTTTGAAATTCCGTACAGCCTTATGTCTATCTGGTCCCCGGGTTTTAGATCTTCTGAAGAATAGGACTCCTGCATCCTATTGCCATTGGTGTGCTCGTCGTCTTCCACTTCAAGTTCCGGGAACGGCGTGTACGGCTGTGTGACACTGTTCAGGTAGTAATTTGCCTGGCCTGCATCATCCTGATAGTGGAAGGTGATTTCAATTTCATCACCGGTGTCGCCTCCCTTGTCGTCCTGATCAATGGCATCTTCAATTTCAGGAACGGGTGTCAGTGTTTCCGAGGCAGTATAGGTCTGCCCATTCAAGACGATCTTTAAATAATAGGTCTGGCCGATTACAGGAAGGAAATTGCCGCAGACATATTCTCCCGTTCCGGGAGTTTCTACAAATTCAAAGACCGTGGCTGATGCGTCTGTTACGGTGACTGCCGCTCCGGAGACGCTCGGGAAATCTGCGCTGTAATAGCCTGTCGTGGTGGACAATGTGATCTTTTGTTCATTGCCCGGCGTATCTTTCACCCAGTCTATGGAGGCATCGATGACCAGTCTTGGTGCCGCCGTATCGAGATCGACGGTAATAACGTCTTCGCATCCTGCCAGAAGCAGTACGGCGGCCAGTGGGAGCATTTTTTGGAATAGTTTCATTGTATGTCTTTTTTAAAGTCTGTTGTTTAGTTCTTAAAATTTGAAGTTGTAGCTTACGCTCGGCACGATGCCAAAGATGGAGGTCCTTCTGGTCTCGCTGGATCCGGTAGCTTCGTTCTGTCTGAAACTGTAGGATGCCGCATTGCTTCTGCTGTAAAGGTTGTAGATGCTGAAATTCCATTCGCCCTGCCATCCCTTTTTCTTGTGGGGTTTGGGAGTATAGGTGGCAGAGACATCGAGATGGTGGTAGGCGGCCAGGGAATCGTCATTCCTTGCTCCGTAGCTAGAAACCGCAATGCCCTGGTAGCGGTATTTCCCATTGGGGAATGTTGCCGCTTTTCCGCTCTGGAAGGTAAAGATGCCCCCGAATGTCCATTTGGGATTCAAGGCATAGGCACCGGTAACGGAAAAATTATGCAGCTTGTCGTAATTCGCCCTGTACCAATTCCCATTGTTTATGCCCGGCTCATCTGCATTCCTGCCCGGAGTCCTCTGTTCTGCCTTGGAAATGGTGTAGGAGACCCAGCCCGTCAGCTTTCCTGTATTTTTCTTGAACATCATTTCCAGGCCATACGATCTTGCCTCCCCGTTCAAGAGCACCCTTTCTACGGCATCGATTCCGAGCAGGTCGGCACCGTCGATATAATCCGCCTTGTTTTTTACCTTCTTGTAGAAGGTTTCAGCTTCCAGGGAATAGTGGTCGTCCTTGAAATTGTGGAAGTAGCCCACCGCCACCTGGTCCAAGATCTCGGGCCTGAGGTAGTGGTCGCTGGGCGCCCAGATGTCAAGCGGCGTTGCGGAGGCAGTATTTGAAATCAGATGGACATACTGGCTCATCCTGATGTAGCTGGCCTTAAGGGACTGGTCACTGTTTAGCGAGTAGGCGGCGGCAATCCTGGGCTCCAGGTTGTCAAAGCCTGCTATCTTTTTGTTCTTCTTGTAGTGTATGGTTCCTGTCGGATCAGCCTCTTCGTAGATCTGGAACTGCTGATTGAAAACAAGGGGCTGGTCATTGGCATAGGTGTACACTTCCTGCGCGCCCAGCCTTTGGAAGTTGCTGTAGCGGATTCCATAATTCAGTGATAATCTTTCAGAAAGGTTGTGTTCGGCACTGATGTATACGGCATTTTCAAAGGCATATTTTTTGGCCAGCTGGTCCGGATTGATGGCTGAAGCGGCTCCATAGGGCCTGATTGTTCCGGGATTGAAACTGTAGTAGATGGAATTTACGCCATAGTTTAAAGTCAGGTCGTTGGAAAGATAATGCCTGAAGTCGTATTTGAAATTGTAATTCCTTACATCTGATTTCCAATTGAGGCCCACGGTCTTTACCTTGATCTGGTAGTCGTAATCACTGTAGATGGCAGATGCATTGGAGAAGATCCTATCGGAGAATATGTGGTTCCATCTTACATTGAACAGCCTATTGCCGTAGGTGTTTATAAAGCTGTTGTTGAAATCAATGTTGTCGTTGCCGAAGTATCCGGATACAAAGACATTATTCCTGTCATTGAACCTGTAATTGAACTTGGTGTTAAGATCGTAGAAGTAGGCCGAACTGGGCTCATCTGCCAGCTTCATAAAGAGATGTGCGTAGGATCCCCTTCCCGCAACCACAAAGGAACTTTTTTCCTTGACGATCGGGCCTTCGACAAGCAGCCTGCTGGAGACCAATCCGATGCCCCCGTTGACATGGTACTCCTTGTTGTTTCCTTCCTTCTGGTAGATGTCCAGGACGGATGATATGCGTCCCCCAAAATTGGCGGGGATCCCCCCTTTGTAAAGCTTCAGGTCCTTGATGACGTCCGAGTTG
>Ga0247808_10001305_pt1 | contig 12061 bp, 14 predicted proteins | sample UWRJL089202R1_FD_179914 | JGI IMG/M metagenome (GOLD analysis project Ga0247808, IMG submission 179914) | Plant litter microbial communities from Arlington Agricultural Research Station in Wisconsin, United States - UWRJ-L089-202R-1 | ecosystem: Environmental > Terrestrial > Plant litter >... | reverse complement strand
CCAACGGAACCACTTGTATTCCATTTTCGTGCGCCAATTTTACAATCACGGCACCAGGATCGGCAACTCCAGGACAACCAGCTTCTGACATCAAGCCAACATTATGCCCTTCCAAACAAGGCTTTATCATTCCAAAATGTTCTGACTTTTCAGTATGTTTATTTAGAGAGCTCAATTTTAAACTTGCCTGTACTTTTTCAGGATTAATGCTTTTTACAAACTTTCGGGCTGTTTTTTCATTCTCAACAATATAAGTATCTATGAAATCAATCGTTCTTTTTACGGTTTGTGGCAAAACATCCATAGGGTCGCCATCGCCTAAAGTGGTTGGAATTAAATATAATTTGCCTTTAAGTGTTGTTGGTTTCATGAGATTATAGTTGAGGAGAATAATTAGGAAGATGAATGTTCTTTGATAAGCTTTTCAGCAATCACATCGCAAACTTCATCTAGCATTTCATAGACCGTTACAAAACCATTTTCAAGTCCGAAATAAGGGTCTGGAACATCTACGTTTTCGTTTGGGAAAAGTTCATTTAAGATTAAGGAAACTTTTTTTTCCGAAGCTTCATCAGGAGCCATATCAATTATGTTTTGATAATTGGAACCATCCATTACATAAATATAGTCGTATTCCTTGAAATCTTGTTTGCGGAATTGTCGTGCTTTTTGACAAGAAATATCAATTCCTCTACTGTTTGCAATTGCAATGGAGCGTTTGTCAGGTTGTTTGCCAACATGCCAATCGCCAGTTCCAGCTGAATCTACAGTGAATTTATCTTTAGGAAGTTTTGATGCCAATATGCCTTCTGCAAGAGGAGAACGGCAAATGTTGCCTAGGCAAACCATCAAAATCTTGATAGACATTTTAGAGAGAGAGTTTTTTGTGGATATCATCCACAAATTTCTTGAATTGTTTATCAGTAGAAACTAAGTTATCAACCGTTTTGCAAGCATGTAAAACCGTAGCATGATCGCGATCTCCAATTTGAGAACCAATGTTTGCCAAGGAAGCTTTTGTGAATTTCTTCGCAAAAAACATAGCCAACTGTCTCGCCTGAACAACGTGACGCTTTCTAGTTTTAGACTGTAAAGTATCCAAATCCAACTGGAAATAATCCGAAACTACTTTTTGGATATAATCAATTGAGATTTCACGTTTTACATTCTTTACGAATTTCTCCACGACTTGTTTTGCCAAATCAATCGTTACTTCTTTTTTGTTGAAAGAAGATTGTGCGATCAAAGAAATAATAGCACCTTCAAGTTCACGAACATTCGATTTGATGTTTCTTGCAACGTATTCGATGATTTCATCTGGAATTTCAACACCGTCACGGTACAAGATGTTCTTTAAGATTGAAATTCTTGTTTCGTAATCCGGTTGATGCAATTCAGCCGAAAGTCCCCATTTGAAACGGGATAACAATCGTTGTTCGATATCTTGCATATCAACTGGAGCCTTGTCAGAAGTCAGGATAACCTGTTTTCCGTTTTGGTGCAAATAGTTGAATATGTGGAAGAATACATCTTGAGTACCTGTTTTTCCTGAAAGAAATTGAACGTCGTCAATTATCAAAACATCAATCAATTGATAGAAATGAATAAAATCGTTACGGTTGTTTTTCTTTACAGAATCAATATATTGTTGTGTGAAAATTTCGGCAGAGATATACAAAACCGTTTTTTCTGGGTATTTGTCTTTGATTTCAACCCCAATAGCGTGAGCCAAATGGGTTTTTCCCAAACCAACTCCACCAAAAATCAACAAAGGATTAAAGGAAGTTCCCCCAGGTTTATTGGCAACAGCCATACCTGCAGAACGAGCCAATCTATTAGAATCTCCTTCTAGAAAATTATCAAAACTGTAATTTGCATTAAGTTGCGATTCAATCTTAAGGTTTCTGATTCCGGGAATTACAAAAGGATTTTTAAGCTCTGGATTTAAGTTTTTAAATGGAGCATCCACTTCCTGAGCTTTCATCGGTGCTCTGTGAGCACTCGGTAATTGTTCAGTAAAAGGTTGTTTGTTGCCATAAGTGTTCTCCATTTTAATTTTATAGAGTAACTTTGCGTTTTTTCCGAGTTCTTTGGTAAGGGCCACTTTTAATAACTTAACATAATGTTCCTCTAGCCATTCGTAAAAGAATTTACTTGGAACTTGAATATACAAGGCGTTATCGGTTAACTCAACTGACTTAATCGGTTCAAACCAAGTTTTGTAGGCTTGGTCCTGGATATTATCTTTTATGAATAGAAGACAGTTTTCCCATACTGATTGAGCAGTTTTGTTCATATATTCTGTTAATTTGTCTTTTGTTATTAATGGTTTATCTTACAAAAAATGTAGTGCTTTTTCTACTATTATTCGGGAGAACAAATATGTGAACAAATTTCTTTAAAAAAAAATAAATCGGGGTTGAATTTGTCAAAATATTGTCGTAAGTAATATAAAATTTAATTTAAATTAACGTTAAAAAAACATGAGAGAACATGAATTTACAGTACGTGTAAGATATGCTGAAACAGACCAAATGGGAGTCGTTTATCACGGAAATTACGCACAATATTTTGAGATGGGTCGCGTGGAATGGCTAAGAAACATGGGGGTTTCTTACAAATGGATGGAAGAAAACGGAATTATGCTTCCTGTGGTTTCGTTGAATATGAATTATAAAAAACCAGCCCGTTATGACGACTTGTTAAGGGTGAAAACTATTTATAAAAATCAGACTTCTGTTAAGATAGAATTTGATTATGAGATTTATAACGAAGTGAATGAGTTATTAACAATTGGGAACTCAATTTTGGTTTTTGTGGATATGAAAACAGGTCGTCCGACGCTTCCTCCAGACTATATAAATGAAAAACTTTTGAGAATTGATAGTTAAACAAATTGGATGCTGATTATTCTTTAATTTTGATGCCAATTTCAAACATAGAATTGAAAATGTCGAATGTAGGTTCGGCATTTTTTTTTCGGGTTGCCACTTCAATTTCGCAACTCATTTCCATATTTTGTGAAATTATTTCCAAATTCTTTTCCTTGATAACCCGCATCACTTTATTCATATTTTTATAATCGAAAGTAATAAGGTAATGAACGTCAATTGTTTTTTCGATGATTTCGGAAACTTCAAGACTCATTTGGGCCGAAGTTCTATAAGCCGAAATCAATCCGCCAACTCCAAGCTTAGTTCCTCCAAAATAACGAACCACAACAATCAGTATATTAGTTAGACCAAAAGATTGAATTTGACCATAAATAGGCATTCCAGCAGAATTACTCGGTTCGCCATCGTCATTTGCACGAAAGGAGATTTTATCTGTTCCAATTTGGTAAGCATAACAAAAATGACCCGCTCCTGAATGCTGTTTTCTCAAGGTTTCCAGGATTTCCTTTACTTCCTCTTCTCTTTCAATTGGGAATGCATAGCCAAAGAACTTGCTGTTTTTTTCTTTCAGCAACGTTTCTTCTGATGGCTCAGCCAAAGTTTTATAGGTGTCCTTGATTTCCAAAAGTAAATTTTAAAGTAGTTTTTTGTCGAATAAATCTACCACATCTTCCTTTCCAACCTGTAAATTCCAAACCTGGATACCAAGTTTCAAAGCCGAATCGGTGTTTTCTGTCTTGTCATCAACAAACAAAGTGCGTTTTGCAGAAAGATTGTTTTGCTCCAATACATATTTGTAAATTTCCTCATCGGGTTTTCGCATACCCAATTCAAATGAAAAATAGACCTTTTCAAAACATTGATAGAAAGTGCTGTAAAACGATTCGCCAACAGTTTCCTGAAAATGTTGAATATGAATGGCATCGGTGTTGCTTAAAAGAAACAATCTGTATTTCTGCGAAAGCAATTGCAAAAATTCCAAACGATACAGCGGAAAGTCCATTAAAATCGTGTTCCATTTTGCTTTAATGGTTTCTAATGAAGCATTCGGAATATGTTTTTGAAGCCCCGAAAGAAATTCTTCTTCAGAAATTTTTCCAACTTCAAAGCTCCTATTCAGTTTTCGCATATCTTCATTCCATTCTTCGAGTTCCAAAGTATGAAAAGCGTTTTTCATTGCATCTTTGTTCAAATTGATGAAAATATCTCCAAAATCAAAAATTATCGCTTTAATCATTGTTCCGAAAAATTAAAAGTTCGTCATCTAGAATAGCTTTTTTTTCTGCCAATTTAAAATTTAAAACGGGTGCTTTTGTTCCATTTTCAAAAGAAATAGTTCCTCTGAAAACACGTGCTTCATCCCAAAGATGTGCATTAATAAACGTTTGAAGCAGTTGCCTTCCACCTTCAATAATAACCGATTGGATATTGTGTTTGTGCCAGACAGCTGTAATTTCTTCGGCTATATTTCCATCAAAATCAATCGTTTCAATAATAAGATTTGAATTTTCAGCAATTTGATTTTCATCAGAAATTAAAATCGTAGTGGCTTCATTATTAAATATATGACTTTCCTTTGGAATTCTATTTTTTCTATCCAAAACAATTCGAATCGGATTATTTCCAGTCCAATCCCGAACGGTTAAAGTTGGATTGTCATCAATCACAGTTTGAGTTCCCACCAAAATAGCATGTTCCTCACTTCGCCATTTATGAACGAGTTGTCTCGAATATTGATTGGTAATCCACACGGGTTTTTGCTCTATTTTTTCTTTCGGAGAAATAAAACCATCCAGAGTTTCGGCCCATTTCAATATAATATAAGGTCGTTGCTTTTGATGAAAAGTAAAAAATCGCCTGTTGAGTTCGTTGCATTCGTCTTCTAAAACGCCAACGGTAACATTTTTTCCGGCTTCAATCAGTTTTTTGATGCCTCTTCCTGCTACTTTTTCATTCGGGTCAACCGTTCCAATTACCACATTTGGAATGTTATGGGTTATAATCAAATCGCAACAAGGCGGTGTTTTTCCGAAATGACTGCAAGGTTCAAGACTAACATAAATTGTCGATTTTGAAAGTAAGGATTTATCTTTTACGGAATTTACAGCATTCACTTCTGCGTGACCTTCGCCTGATTTTTTATGCCAGCCTTCGCCAATAATTTCATTTTCATATATAATCACACTGCCAACCAAAGGGTTAGGATAGGTGGTTCCCAAACCGTTTTTGGCGAGCTCTATGCAACGTTTTATGTATTTTTCGTGTATCTTCACATCACAAAAATAAGACATTGTTTCGTAATGCAACACATAAATATACGACCAATACAACCAAAAGACAACCAGGCAATTGAGCAAGTGGTGCGGGATGTTTTCATCGAAATGGATATTCCAAAAGTAGGAACAGCCTATGCTGATCCTCAATTAAAATTGATGTTTGAAGCCTATGACAAGCCAAGAGCTATTTATTTTGTGGTGGAAAATAACGGAAAAATCATCGGTGGAGCAGGAGTAAGCCAACTTGAAAATGAAGACGAAAGCATTTGCGAATTGCAAAAGATGTACTTTTTGCCCGAAGCGAGAGGTTTGGGATTGGGAATTGCATTGATGGAAAAGTGTTTGGCGAAAGCCAAGGAATTCGGTTTTGAAAGTTGCTATTTGGAAACGATGCCGTATATGGAATCGGCTCAAAAGCTCTACAAAAAAGTAGGTTTTGAGTATTTGGATAAACCTTTGGGAAAAACAGGACACACTTCTTGTCCGGTTTGGATGCTGAAAAAATTATAAAAAAGATGAAAGCCAAAGCTTATAAAATACAATTTATCGAAGGACTTCAAAACCTTTATGATGTGATGGAAGCCGAAAGTTTTTTTCATCTGATTTTGGAAGAAAAACACCAGATGAAGCGAATTGATTTGGCGCTAAATCCTGATTTTGCTTTTTCTGAAGAGGAAATCCAAGAATGGAATTCAATTTTGGAACAACTAAAAAAAGAAATTCCTGTTCAATATATATTAGGTACAACGGAATTTTTCGGGTTGAAATTTAAGGTCAACGAGAACGTTTTGATTCCAAGACCTGAAACCGAGGAATTGGTGGAGTGGATAATTCACGAAGATTTAAAGATTAAAAGATTAAAAGATGTAAAGATTTTGGATATCGGAACGGGTAGTGGTTGCATTGCGATTTCATTGGCCAAAAACATTCCAGAAGCAAAAGTGTATGCAATTGATGTTTCTCCCGAAGCTTTGAAAATAGCCAAAGAAAATGCCGAAATGAATCAAGTTGAAGTTGTGTTTTTGGAGAAAAACATATTGGAAACTAATGATTTGGAAATGCAATTTGATATAATCGTTTCAAATCCGCCTTATGTTCGAAATCTTGAAAAGGAGGAAATTAAAAAAAATGTTTTGGATAATGAACCGCATTTGGCACTTTTTGTAGAAGAAGATGATGCCTTGATTTTTTATCGAAAAATTGCGGAACTGGCTACAAAAAATCTTCATTCCAACGGAAGATTGTATTTTGAAATCAACCAATATTTAGGGGAAGAAATGATAGAATTACTTCATAACAAAGGTTTTCAGGATATCGAACTTCGAAAAGATATTTATGATAACGACCGAATGACAAAGGCTGTTTTGAAAAACAATCATTAGAATTATACTTCAACCGACTACAATTTATTTTTAAAATAAGATATTTGCAAAGAATTTCGAACCGTGATAAAACTCATAGCTCGTAATTCATAACTCATAATTAAAAAAATGGCATCAAAACCAAGCATACCAAAAGGGACAAGAGATTTTTCGCCAACGGAAGTGGCCAAAAGACAATACATTATCCAAATCATAAAAACCAATTTTGAGAAATTTGGCTTCCAGCCGATAGAGACACCTTCGTTTGAGAATTCAGATACGTTGATGGGAAAATATGGAGAAGAAGGTGATCGATTGATTTTTAAGATATTGAATTCTGGTGATTATTTGGCGAAAGCCGATGGAACTTTATTGGAAAACAGAGACAGTTTGAAATTAACGAGCTCTATTTCCGAAAAAGCCCTTCGCTATGATTTAACCGTTCCGTTTGCAAGATACGTAGTACAACATCAAAACGATATTGAATTTCCTTTCAAAAGATATCAAATTCAACCCGTTTGGAGAGCTGATAGACCTCAAAAAGGGCGTTTTAGGGAGTTTTATCAATGTGATGCTGATGTGGTAGGTTCAGCTTCGTTATGGCAGGAAGTGGAGTTGGTGCAATTGTATGATGGTGTTTTTTCAGATTTAGGCTTGGAAGGTGTGACGATTAAAATCAACAACCGAAAAATCCTATCCGGAATTGCCGAAGTGATTGGTGCAAAAGAAAAGCTGATTGATTTTACAGTCGCTTTGGATAAGCTCGATAAAATTGGCGAAGATGGCGTGAAGAAAGAAATGCTTGAAAAAGGTATTTCGGAAACTGCAATTGAAAAAGTACAGCCGTTGTTCAATTTTACAGGAACGATTGCTGAAAAGATAGAAAAATTAGCATCACTTTTGGCTTCTTCGGAAGAAGGATTAAAAGGTGTGGAAGAATTGAAATTCATCTGCGAAAATGTTGCAAATTTAGGAATGCAGCAATCAATTCTGGATTTGGACGTGACGCTTGCGAGAGGCTTGAATTATTACACAGGAGCTATTTTTGAAGTTGCTCCTCCTGCTTCCGTTTCGATGGGTTCTATCGGTGGTGGTGGAAGATACGATGATTTGACGGGAATTTTCGGATTGAAAAATATGAGCGGTGTCGGGATTTCTTTTGGCTTGGACCGAATTTATCTGGTTGTGGAAGAATTGAATTTATTTCCAGAAACCGTAACAGTAACCACAAAAGCATTGTTCATCAATTACGGAAATGCCGAAGCTTTTTATGCGATGAAAGCCATTGCCGAATTGAGAAAAGCGGGAATCAAAGTTGAATTGTATCCCGATAATGCGAAAGTAGGAAAGCAATTCAATCACTCAGACAAGCGAAATATTCCTTTTGCCGTTATTGCAGGCGAAACTGAAATGAACAACAATCAATTTGCCCTAAAAAATCTTGTTTCGGGAGAACAGGTTTTGTTGGATTTTGAAGGTTTGAAAAAGGCTCTATTGTAAGAAATAAAATTCTAATAAAAAAAGCACAATCTTTATTCAGGATTGTGCTTTTTTTATTTCTTTTGAAAAATTTGAGCAAAAAAAAACGGACTAAAATTAGTCCGTTTTGTGGTAGCGAGGACGGGAGTTGAACCCGTGACCTCAGGGTTATGAATCCTGCGCTCTAACCAACTGAGCTACCTCGCCTTTTTTTTGGTTATTGGCATCCTTGAATGCGGGTGCAAATATAAAACTAAATTCATAGGTTGCAAATTTAAATCGAAGAAAAAATTTTATTTTTCAAAATGCTTTTTTATTGCATTAATATTCTATATATTTCCAAAAAATTAAACACCTCATATCTCGAAAATAGTTACACTGTATGGAAGTTAAAATAAAATATGAACTGGAGTTTCCAATAAATTCATCACCCCAATTATTATATCAATATATCTCAACTCCGTCTGGACTATCAGAGTGGTTTGCTGACAATGTAAACTCAAGAGGAGAATTCTTCACTTTTATCTGGAACGATTCGGAGGAAAAAGCCAGGGTAGCTTCAAAGAAAACGGGAGAGAAAATAAAATTCAGATGGATTGACGAAAATGATGTGGATACTGATTATTTCTTTGAATTAAGGATTCTAGAAGATGAGATTACCAAAGATGTTTCCTTGATGGTTATCGATTATGCAGAAGAAGATGAGGTTGGAGAAGCTACATTGTTGTGGGAAAATCAAATTTCCGACCTAAAACACGTCATTGGATCGGTATAAAATTATTTATTACGCTTATATTTGTCACGCTTTTTAGCGTGACTTTTTTTATATGATCAATTTTAATGGAAACATCGTTTCCCCCGACGAAAATTTACTAGTAAACAACCGTGCCTTTCTTTATGGCGACGGCGTTTTTGAAACCCTAAAAATTGTAGATGGTAAGATTCTCTTTTTAGAGGATCATTATTTCCGCCTGATGTCCTCGATGCGTGTTGTAAGGATGGAAATCCCTATGAATTTTACAATGGAATACCTTGAAGAGCAAGTCTTGACTTTGGCAAAAGCCAACAATTGCGAAGCTTCCGGAAGGGCCAGAATTACGGTGTATAGAAATGATGGCGGGTATTATCTTCCAAAAGACAAAACCATTTCTTTTCTGGTAAATGTTGTTCCGTTAGAAAATGCAATCTATAAAATAGAAAGATCCAGCTATGAAGTGGATTTATACAAGGATTTCTACGTTACCAAACAATTGCTTTCAACAATAAAATCGACCAATAAATTAATCAATATTACTGGAAGCATTTTTGCAGACGAAAACGGCTTGGAAAATTGTTTGTTGCTCAATGATAGTCAGAATGTAATTGAAGCCTTAAACGGCAATATTTTTATGCTAATGGGCAATAAATTGACAACTCCTCCAGTATCCGAAGGTTGTCATAATGGAGTGATGAGGCGGCAGGTTTTAGCTTTAGCGAAAAAAACCGAAGGTTTAGAAGTTGTGGAAGAGGTTATTTCGCCATTCGATTTGCAAAGAGCTGATGAATTGTTTATAACTAATATCATTACAGGCATTCAGCCCATTACAAAATACCGAAAAAAAGAATTTGGAAGTAAGTTGTCTAGCGATTTAATAGTGAAATTAAATACTTTGGTGCGTTTTGGTTAATTGAGAAGCGGATTTTCAGGAGCATTCGACCAAATAAGATAATCTCCTCCTAATTCCATTATTTTTTCCTTCCAGAAATGAGTTGTCGATTTTCCGATGATCTTGTTTTCATACACATTCTGTGTGATAATCCAAGAGTTTGAGGACATTTCGTTTTCAAGCTGATTGGCCTCCCATCCGGTATAGCCTAGAAAAAAGCGAATATTGTTTTTTGTTACCTTCCCTTGATTGATCAAATCGCGTGTAGATTCAAAATCGCCTCCCCAATAAATCCCGTTTGAAATTTCGATACTGTTTGGTATGAGTTCTGGGATGTTATGAATGAAGTATAAATTGTCTTGTTCAACTGGACCTCCGTTATAAATCTTGAACGTGGCATCAATTTCTGGAACAAGGTCGTTGATGGTATATTTTAAAGGCTTGTTGATGATAAAGCCAACCGAACCTTCATCGTTATGATCAGCCAAAAGTATTACCGATCTGTTAAATGAAAGATCACCTATTATCGAAGGTTCTGCTATGAGCAAATGTCCTTTTTTTAGTTTGTCTGATATCATTTCGCTGAAAATTTCTTAAATTTAATAATAAAAATCTGAATTGCCCAAAAAAATGTTACGATTTTTATAAAAAAAAAGCCTTCCGTGAGGGAAGACTTTAATTTATATCTGGTAATGAATTAGTTCATACCACCTTCTAATTCAGCTCCCGCTTTAAATTTAACTACTTTTTTAGCAGCAATTTTAATTGTAGCACCTGTTTGTGGGTTTCTTCCGTCTCTTGCAGCTCTATCAGAAACTGACCAAGATCCAAAACCTACTAGAGAAACTCTACCACCTTTTTTCAAAGTAGCTCCTACATTGTTTAAAAATGACTCTAAAGCTAATTTCGCAGCTGCTTTTGAAATTCCTGCGTCTGCAGCGATAGCATCGATTAATTCTGATTTGTTCATAATAATAGTTATTAATTGTTGGTTAAACATTATGTTACTTATAACAAATTTAATAGGAATTCCTTACTGTGCAAGACTTTTGAGATGTTTTTCATCGATTTGTTGATAACTCGGCTATTTTGTTGATAAACTAAGTTGTTTTTTTCAAAATTCCGCTCAAATCAGTGTTTACGCAACCTTACGAGGCTTTGGCATTTTCAGAGAAAGACATTCCATTTAAAAATTCCTGAGCCGTCATTTTTTTCTTTGCAGGAAACTGCAAACTCATAATTTGGATGAATCCACCGTTTACGGCCACTTTAAGTTCTTTTTTTGTACCAACGATTTGTCCTGTGTTTAAGGTATGACTTTCATCAATCATTTTGGCTTCGTAAATCTTTACATTCCATTCTTGCTCATTGTCCTTAAAAAAGCACCAAGAGGCAGGATAAGGCGAAAGACCTCTAATCAAGTTATGAATCTCCTCAATCGATTTGTTCCAATCAATCTTGCAATTATCCCGGTCTAATTTATAAGCGGTTTTAATTTCAGGACTGTCCGTTTGAATTGTTGTCGCGACATTTCCTTTTTCAATCAAGGCAAGTGTTTCTATAACGGTCTTGCTTCCCAAATCCATCAATCTGTCGTGCAATGCTCCTGCGTTTTCGTTTTCAGAAATTCCAATTTCCGAATTCAAAATCATCGCACCCGTATCAATCTTATCGTCAATAAAGAAAGTCGTAACACCTGTTTTGGTTTCACCATTAATAATAGCCCAATTTATCGGAGCGGCACCGCGGTAATTCGGGAGGAGTGAGGCGTGGAGGTTGAAAGTTCCCAGTTCTGGCATTTCCCAAACCGCTTTTGGCAGCATTCTGAACGCAACCACCACTTGCAAATTCGCATTCAAGGCTTTCAATTCAGAAAGGAAATCTTCATTCTTTAAATTTGTGGGTTGCAAAAGCGTGAGGTTATTTTCCAGAGCATATTCCTTAACGGCCGAATATTTTATTTTCTGTCCACGTCCTGCAGGTTTGTCCGGTGCGGTTATCACACCAACTACCTCATATTTATTCTTGATGATGGTATCCAAAATGCCAACGGCAAATTCCGGGGTTCCCATAAAAACGATTCTTAGCTTGTTCATTATATATTTAAACTGTATTTATTGTTAGATTCTATTCTAATGACGTCATTGTCCAGTAATTCTCGAAGTGCAAAGATAACATCGTCTGACGAATCTTGTGTGCTAATTTGAATCTCCCTCGAACTCAACGACTGGTTCCGCAATAGGAATTTTATTTTTTCTGCCAAGGTCAAGACATTGACTTGTTTCTTATTCAAAGTAATGCAATAGGAACAGATGCCGCAATTCTCACTTTTTTCTTCCCCGAAATATTCCAAGATAATTCTCGACTTGCAATTTTCCTTATCTGTTACATAATTGATAACCGAT
>Ga0247808_10001304_pt1 | contig 12066 bp, 12 predicted proteins | sample UWRJL089202R1_FD_179914 | JGI IMG/M metagenome (GOLD analysis project Ga0247808, IMG submission 179914) | Plant litter microbial communities from Arlington Agricultural Research Station in Wisconsin, United States - UWRJ-L089-202R-1 | ecosystem: Environmental > Terrestrial > Plant litter >... | reverse complement strand
ACCTTGTCGAAGGCCTCGCCCGCGGCGTCGTCGATGGTCTCGCCGAGCAGTTCCACGTCGGAGACGAGGTCGCGGACGTGGAGCAGCGAGGTGTGGCCGCCGGAGACGAGCAGGGCGACGGTGGGGTACTCGAGGGGCGCATCCGCCTCGTCGACGAGCCCGGTGTGCGAGTGCAGCACGTCGGCGCCGACGTGGCCGACCAGGTGGTTGACCGCGTAGATCGGCTTGTCGAGCGAGAGGGCAAGCGCCTTCGCGGCGCCGACACCCACCATGAGCGCGCCGGACAGGCCGGGGCCGCTGGTGACGGCGATCGCGTCGAGCTCGGCCAGGGTGACGCCGGACTCGGCGAGCGCCTGCCTCAGCGCGGGCACGAGCGCCTCGAGGTGCGCGCGGGCCGCCACCTCGGGCACGACCCCGCCGTAGCGCGCGTGCTCCTCCATCGAGGAGGTGATCACGTTGGCGAGCAGGGTGGTTCCGCGCACGATGCCGATGCCGGTCTCGTCGCAACTGGTCTCGATGCCGAGCACGAGGGGTTCGCGGGTGTTCACGCACCCACCGCCGGCGAGGTCTTGGGGTCGCTGATTGTCAGGCGCATCACGTTCGCATCCACGTTGTCGGGTTGGTAGTAGCCGGCTCGCACGGCGATCCGCTCGAAGCCGAGCGAGTCGTAGAGGCTCTCCGCCCCCGGGTTGTCGGCGCGCACCTCGAGGAACACCTCGCGGGCGCCACGGTCGCGGGCCTCGGCGAGGAGCGTGCGCACCATGGTGCGGGCGAGTCCCTGCCGCCGGGCGTCGGGGATAACCGCGATCGACTGGATGTCGGCCTGGCCGGAGCCGCGCGGCGCGAGCAGGCCGGCGTAGGCCTCGATGCGCTCCGGCTCCCCCACCGGGAAGGCGACCAGGTAGTGGGAGTGCGCGCTCGCGAGCTCGGCGCGCATCGAGGCGCGCGACCAGGCGTCGTTCGCGAACACCGCGTGCTCGATCGCCATCACAGCGTCGAGGTCGCCCGCGCCGGCCCTGCGCAGCTGCCAGGTCATCGGCTCACCCGCTTCGGGGCGCCGCCGGGCTTCGCGTCCGGCGAGCGCAGGTAGAGCGCCTCGCCGCCGGCGAAGTCCCGCTTGTGCAGGTACAGGCCCTCGGCGAGAAGGCCGACGGATGCCGCGGACACCGTCTCGGCGTCGACGCGCGTGTACACGCCGAAGTCCTCGACCTCGTCCGCCAGCTCGTCGGGCTTGCAGAGTGCCGGCCCTGCGACGCGCACCGGCAGCCCCTCGGAGTCGAGCCCCGAGTAGGCCGACCAGTAGACCTCGCGGCGGCGTGCGTCGGTGACGATCAGCACCGGCCGGGTCTCGCCGGCCCCGTACAGGCCGAAGGCGATGGCGTCGTGGCTCACGACGGTGACGGTCGGCTTGCCCGCGCCGAAGGCGAAGGCGAAGGCCGCGGCGATGCCCACCCGCAGGCCGGTGAAGGGGCCTGGACCCATCCCGACGGCGACACCGGACAAGGCGGTTACCGGCACGCCCGCCTCGGCGAGCGCCTGGGAGATGAGAGTGCCGATGATCTCGGCGTGGCCGCGGGTGTCGGCGGAGGAGACCTCGGCGAGCACCCCGGCGTCGCGGTCGACCACGGCGACACTGGTTCCGGCGGAGGTATCGATCGCGAGCAGCACGGGTAAAGCCTAGGCGGACGGGAGCGGCCTCGCAGGCACCGCCGCTAGCCTGAGGCCATGACTGAGAATCTGGAACACGTCGCCCTCGCCGTCACCTACGAACTGCAGCCGGGCACCTGGGCCTTCCACCTCGAAGACGGGGACCGCAACCAGCTGCGCTACACCGAGTTCGCGGCGTCCGGCCCCTTCGAGGGCGACGTCATCGACACGGTGGTGCGCGACTACCTCGCCCCGCTCGGCCTCGTGGTCGACGGGGTCGAGAAGTGGGAGGACCACGACGGCCGCTGGACGGCGATCATCGACCGCTGAGGCGGGCGCTCGCCCTCCGCTGGCTGAGTAGCGACCGACGGAGGAGGCCGCGTATCGAAGCCGTGGCCGCGCGGCGGGGTTTCGATACGCGAACTCGCTTCGCTCGCCTGCTACTCAACCAGCGGGGCGGGGCGGGGCGCCTCGCTCGCCTGCTACTCGACCAGGGGGCGCAGCCAGGCGAGGTCGGCCCAGCGATCCCCGTGCCCGCTGACCTCGATCTCGCGGGCCTCGATGCCGTCGTCGGTGACCACGCCGCCGACCGGGCGCACGATGTCCAGCTGCAGCCAGGCATCCGTTATGCCGTCGAGCAGGCCCTCGCCCCATTCGACGACGACGACGGATGCCGCGAAGTCGATATCGAGGTCGTCGAGCTCCGCCGCCGTGGAGAGCCGGTAGGCGTCGACGTGCACGAGCGGCGGTCCGTCGGCACGCGGGTGCGTGCGGGCGAGCACGAAGGTGGGGCTGGTGACCGCGCCGCGCACACCGAGCGCCGCGCCGAGACCGCGGGTGAGGGTGGTCTTGCCCGCGCCGAGCTCGCCGTTGAGCGTCAGCAGGTCGCCGGCGCGCAGCTGCGCGGCGATCAGGGCGCCGAGCTCGGCCATCCGCTCCGGGGTGTCGATGGTGAGGTGCATCAGCTGTACCGGCGGTGCACCCGGTTGCCGATGCGGGTGACGATCTCGTAGTTGATGGTGTCTGCGGCCTCGGCCCAGTCGGTGGCGCTCGGCACACCCGTGGCCGGGTCGCCGAAGAGGATCGCGCGGTCGCCCACGGCCACCGGGGTGTCGCCGACGTCGACCACGAACTGGTCCATCGCGACGCGGCCGCTGACCGTGAACCGCTGGCCGTTGATCGAGACGGGCCCGGCGCCCGAGGCGTGCCGGGGAACGCCGTCGGCGTAGCCGATCGGCACCAGCGCCAGCGTGGTCTCGCCGCGCGTCACGTAGTCGTGCCCGTAGGAGATGCCGCTTCCGGCGGGCACGCGCTTGACCGAGACGATCTCGGCGCTGAGCTGCATCGCGGGCGTGAGGCCGAGCTCGGCCGAGTCGGCGTCGTCGAAGGGCGAGAGGCCGTAGGCGCTGACGCCCACCCGCACCAGGCCGAACCGGGCGGCGGGGGTGCGCAGCGCGGCGGCACTCGCTGCGATGTGCACCAGATCGGGATCGAGTCCGGCTGCCACGGCCTGCTCGAGCATGCGGGTGAAGCGCTCCACCTGCGCGGCGTCGGCCGCCTGTCCCGCGTTCGCGAGGTGGCTGAAGAATCCGACGACACGGATGCGGCCGGCGCGCTCGTGCGCGGCCGCCGCTGCGAAGAACGCGGCGCAGTCGTCCTCCGCCGCGCCGTTGCGGCCGAGGCCGGTGTCGACCTTGAGGTGCACGCGCTGCACGCCCGCCGTCGCGGCGACGCGGTGCAGCTGGTCGAGGTGGTTGACGCCGAGGTCGACGCCCGCCTCGGTCGCGGCCGCGAAGTCGGCGCCGCTGCCGTGCAGCCAGGCGAGCACAGGGGCCTCGATGCCGGCGTCGCGGAGCGCGAGCGCCTCGGAGATCTCGACGACGCCGAGCCAGTCCGCGCCTCCGGCGAGCGCGGCGCGCGCGGACTCGACGGCGCCGTGCCCGTAGCCGTTGGCCTTCACCACCACCATCACCGAGGCCTCCCCCACGGCGGCGCGGATCGTCTCCACGTTGCGGGAGATGGCGCCGAGGTCGATGCGGGCCTCGCGCAGGGCGGGCGCGCTCACGACGACTCCGCGACCACGTAGGCGACGGCCACACCGGCGTCGTGGCTCATCGAGAGGTGCACCGCGGTGATGCCGCGGTGTTCCGCGACCTCTGCCGCGGCATCCGTCAATTGGAACGACGGGTTGCCGTGGGAATCGGAGACGACCTGCATGTGGTGCCAGCGGATGCCGCCGGACTCGCCGAAGGCCTTGATCAGGGCCTCCTTGGCGGCGAAGCGGCCGGCGAGCGAGCGCAGCGGGAGCACACGCTCGCCCACGCTGAGCTCGGCGTCGGCGAAGAGCCGGGTCTTCAGCGCCGGCGTGCGGCTCAGGGCACGCTCGAAGCGCGCCAGGTCCACGACGTCGACGCCGATCCCCACTATCGGCACTACTCCACCGTGACGGACTTGGCGAGGTTGCGCGGCTGGTCGACGTCGAGGCCCTTGGCGGCGGCGAGCTCCATGCCGAAGATGTGCAGCGGCACGACGGACAGCAGCGGCTCGAAGATCGGCTCGGCGAGGGGCACGCGGATGACCTCGTCGGCGAAGGGCACCACCGCGACGTCGCCGATCTCGGCGATGGCGATCACCCGGGCGCCGCGGGCGCGGATCTCCTGGATGTTCGAGACGACCTTGGGGTGCAGCGATCCGCTGCCGCGGGGGCTCGGAACCACCACGAAGACGATCTGGCCCGGCTCGATCAGCGCGATCGGGCCGTGCTTGAGCTCGCCGGCGGCGAAGCCCTCGGCGTGGATGTAGGCGAGCTCCTTGAGCTTGAGCGCGCCCTCGAGCGCCACCGGGTAGCCCACGTTGCGGCCGAGGAAGAGAACGGACTTGGTGTCGGTCATCCAGTGCGCGAGCTGCTTGATCTGCTCGGAGGCGAGCAGCACCTCGTCGATCTTCGCGGGGATGGCCTGCAGCTCGGCGGCGTTCTCGGCGACCTCGTCGGGGGTGAGCGTTCCGCGCACCTTCCCGAGGTGGAGGCCGAGCAGGTAGAGCGCGGTGACCTGGGCGAGGAACGCCTTCGTCGACGCGACGGCGACCTCGGGGCCGGCGTGCGTGTAGACCACGGCGTGCGACTCGCGCGGGATCGTGGCGCCCTGGGTGTTGCAGATGGAGAGCACCTGGGCGCCGGCGGCGACCGCGTACTTGACGGCCATCAGCGTGTCCATGGTCTCGCCGCTCTGGCTGATCGAGACGACCAGCGTGCGCTCGGTGAGGATCGGGTCGCGGTAGCGGAACTCGTGCGAGAGCTCGACGCTCACGGGGATGCGCGACCACTTCTCGATCGCGTACTGGCCGAGCATCCCGGCGTAGGCGGCCGTTCCGCAGGCGATGATCATGATGCGGTCGATGTTCTTGAGCGTCTCGTCGCCGATCGAATCGAGCTCGGTGAGGCGCACTCCGCCGTCGATGACGCGGCCGAGGATGGTCTTGGCGACGGCCTCCGGCTCCTCGCTGATCTCCTTGGCCATGAAGCTCGACCATCCGCCCTTCTCGGCCGCCGAGGCGTCCCAGGCGATGTCGAACTCCTCGGTCTCGACCGGGTTGCCGTCGAAGTCGGTGACGGTGACGGAGTCGGTGCGGATGGTGACGATCTGGTCCTGCCCGATGGCGACCGCACGGCGCGTGAACTCCACGAAGGCCGCGACGTCGGAGCCGAGGAAGTTCTCCCCGTCGCCGAGCCCGATCACGAGAGGGGAGTTGCGGCGGGCGCCGACGACGACGCCGGGCTGGTCGGCGTGCATCACGAGCAGCGTAAACGCGCCGTGCAGCTGGTCGACGACGCGGCGGAGGGCCTCGGTGAGGTCGCCGGTCTCGCGGTAGGCGTGGCCGACCAGGATGGCCGCGACCTCGGAGTCGGTGTCGCTGGTGAAGGTCTCGCCCTGCTCGAGCAGCGCCTGCTTGAGCTCGTAGAAGTTCTCGATGATGCCGTTGTGGATGAGCGCGAGCTTGCCGTCGTCGCCGAGCTGCGGGTGCGCGTTGGAGTCGGTGGGGCCGCCGTGCGTCGCCCAGCGCGTGTGGCCGATGCCGGTCGCGCCGTTGTTGAGGGGCGTCTCCTCGAGGTCGTCGAGCAGCACCTGCAGCTTCCCGCTGCGCTTGCGCGTGTCCATCCGACCCGAGGGGTCGATGATGGCCACTCCCGCGGAGTCGTAACCCCGGTACTCGAGGCGCTTCAGCCCGCCGAGAAGAACTTCGAGACTCTTGTTGTCTCCGACATAACCCACGATTCCGCACATGAGGGATGATTTTACGGTACCGGCGGGGGAATAGCTGGCGCGGCGCGATCGAGTCGTTTCCGGCCTCCCCGTCCTCTCGAGTCGGCGAAGGGCCAATAATCGTTAGGATCAATGACGTGGAAAACGTCAATCGGGTGCCCGTGCGCCAGCACAGCCGTCTTGTCGACGGGTCGAAGTAATGGCCACCGAGGTGACAGCCGCTGCCGGGAATCGCAGAACCACGTTCGTATCCATTGGTGAGGCTCTTGCCGGACACCGGAACTCACTCGGCATTCTGCGCCTGGTTCTCGCATCTGCCGTCATCTTCCACCATTCCTTCCCGCTGATAGGGATTCCGGACCCCTTCCAGAGCTTCTCTCGCGGTCAGTCGTCGATCGGGTCCGTCGCGGTCGCCGGCTTCTTCGCCATCAGCGGGTATCTGATCGCCAAGAGCGGCACCGCGAGCGACACCGTCCAGTTCCTGTGGCGAAGGCTTCTGCGAATCTTCCCGGCCTACTGGACCGTGCTGCTTGTCACCGCTTTCGTGATCGGCCCGGCACTCTGGCTGATCTCGAACCGATCGCTCGGTGAGTACTTCGTTGAAGACGGCAACGGACCCGTGCACTACTTCACCGCCAATTGGAACCTGTCCATAGGGACGTATGGCATCCACGACCTGCTTGCCTCGAACACCCCCTATGGTCGTGCAACCAACGGCAGCGTGTTCAATGGCTCACTGTGGACGCTGTCGTACGAGTGGCTGTGCTATCTCCTCATCGGCGCCCTGGTGCTGTTCGGCGTTCTCGCCCGGGCACGAATTCTCGTGGTGGCGATCACGATCGGGCTCTTCTTCGCGCAGGTTCTCAACGTCGTGATGCCGGGAGCGGTGCCGGCCCTGACCAGCCTCCTGTCCGACGGCTATTTCGTGCAGCTCACCTTCACGTTCATGGTGGGCGCGACCTTCGCCATGTACTCCAAGCAGATCCCCTTCGACGATCGGCTCGGAGTGCTGTCCGCACTCGTGCTGCTCGCGACGATTCGGTTCGGGGGCTACTCCTCGGTGGGCATGATCGCCGGTGCCTACTTCGTGCTCTACCTGGGCGCACGACTTCCCAAGCGAGTCCAATGGGTGGGCCAGAAGAACGACTATTCCTACGGGATGTATATCTATGGGTTCCTCGTCCAGCAGGTGCTGGCGAGCTTCGGGCTCTGGGAGCTCGGATACCTGCCGTTCTCGCTTCTCGCTCTCGTCGTGACGTTCGCGTGCGCGTGGTTGAGCTGGCATATCGTCGAAAAGAACGCCATGCGCCTCAAAGATCGCGGTCCGGGCCGAGGTATCGCCTACTACCGCAACAAGTTCCACCGCCGAGCCGAAGGTGTTGCGAGAATCCCCAAGATCGACGACACCACGCCGGAAATACCGGTCGCGACGACGACCGATTCGCTCGCCCTTGCCGACCCTGAACCTCAGCCGACGCGCACTTCCACTACAAAGGACTAGACCATGGCAGCCACCCCTCTCAAGACCGTCCTCGTCACCGGCGGTGCGGGATTCATCGGAAGCGCGCTCTCGCAGACGCTCGCCGACCGCGCCGAGCGATGGGTTGTCCTCGACTCGCTGCACCCGCAGGTGCATGCCACGGCGGAACGGCCGGCCGACCTGCACGAGAAGGCCGAGCTCGTCATTGGGGATGTCACATCCGCAGCCGACTGGGACGCACTACTGGCTTCCGTGACGCCATCGGTGATCGTCCACCTGGCCGCCGAGACCGGCACGGCCCAGTCCCTCGACGAAGCCAGCAGGCACGCTCTCACGAACGTGGTCGGAACCACCGAGATGCTGGACGCGCTCGGCCGCGCCGGCATCCGCCCCGACCACATCCTCCTCAGCAGCAGCCGCGCCGTGTACGGCGAGGGCGCATGGCAGAAGAACGACGGCGAGGTCTTCTACCCAGGCCAGCGCTCGCACGACCAGTTGGCCGCGTCGCAGTGGGACTTCCCCGGTGCGTCCTCCCGCTCCAGCTCGGCACAGACCACGGTCCCCGCCCCGACGAGCGTGTACGGCGGCACGAAGCTGGCACAGGAGAACATCCTCGCGGCCTGGGGCAGCGCGCGCAGTGTGCCCGTCAGCATCCTCCGCCTCCAGAACGTGTACGGACCCGGACAGTCTCTGATCAACTCCTACACCGGCATCGTGAGCCTCTTCTCCCAGCTGGCCAGAGAGGGTGGGTCCATCCCCCTGTACGAGGACGGTGACATCACCCGCGATTTCGTCTTCATCACGGACATCGCCGACGCGTTCGCCGCAGCCATGATCGCAGGGCCTTCGGCGACGCGCCCCGTGCTCGACATCGGGTCGGGCGTGGGCACGACGATCCGCGAACTCGCCGAGGAGATCGCGGCCTACTACTCCGCGCCCGCGCCCCACGTCGTCGCGAAGTTCCGCGACGGCGACGTGCGGCACGCGAGCTGCAGCATCGAGACGACCCTCGCGGAGCTCGAGTGGACCCCGCGTGTCTCGCTGAAGGAGGGCCTGGCGAAGCTGCAGGACTGGATCGGCAACGAACTGGCTGCCAAGACCACACCCTCAGCTTGACGCGGGCAGTGGGGAGCCGGATCTCCGGCCTGCCCGCGATTCTCGTCGCCACGGGGATCGCGGGGATCGCGGCCTATGTAGTCACCTGGTGGGTCCCCCAGGTGATCGGCCCCGTGGACTACGCGGTCTTCGCCGTGTTCTGGTCGGCGCTGTACCTCGTGGTCGGAGCGCTGGCGGGCATTCAGCAGGAGGTCACCCGCGCGACCCGGCCCCGCGTCGCCGACGACAGTTCCGCCTCGATCCGCAACTTCGCGGTCGGCGGAGCAGTTCTCGTCCTCATCGCGGTGCTCGCCTCCGCGCCACTCTGGGTGGACCAGGTGTTCCCGGAACTCGGCTGGTCGCTGGTCGTCCCCCTCGCCTTCGGCACGGCGTCGTATGTGCTCGTCGCCGTGCTCTGCGGCTCGCTCTACGGAATGCAGGCCTGGGGCTCGCTCGCTCTGCTGCTGAGCCTCGATGCCCTCCTGCGCCTCGCGGCCGTTGTCGTGACGCTGTTCTTCACTACGGACATCCCGACAATCGCCTGGGCCGCAAGCGCCCCGTTCCTCGTGACTCTCATCGTGCTCTGGCCGAGGGTTCGACGCGACATCGTCGGCAAGTCCGCAACGGATGTCAGGTACCGGGCGCTCACCTGGAATGTCAGCCGCACGCTCCTGGCGTCGGCAGCGGCGGCGGCCCTCGTGTCCGGCCTGCCCCTGATCCTCAGCCTCACCTCGAGCGATGCGCCGCCGGCTCTTCTCGCGACCCTCTTCCTCACGGTGGCCCTCACGAGGGCACCGCTGATCGTCACCATCATGGCCCTCCAGGGCTACCTCATCGTGCGCTTCCGCGATGCGGGGGAATCCTTCTGGAGGGTCTTCCTCACGTTCATCGGCGTCATTCTCGGCGGTGCTGTTGTGCTCGCCGCACTCGGCTGGTGGCTTGGACCGGCCGTCTACGGATTCCTGTTCCCGCAGAACATCGTGCTCGACGGCGGATTCTTCGCAATTCTCGTCGGCTCGTCGGCCCTCGTCGGCGCGTTGAGTGTCAGCGCTTCTGCAGCACTCGCCCGCTCACAGCACTTCGCCTTCTCCGCAGGCTGGGTGGCCGCCGCAGCGGTGACGATCGCCGCCCTTCTTCTGCCGCTCGGCCTGATCGAGCGCACAGCGATCGCGCTGCTCGTCGGCCCCCTGGCCGGCCTGGCCGTGCATCTCGTCGCGCTTCTCCGCGGCCGCTCGGCCCGGTGAGGCCGCGCTAGTCCTGACCCGGGTAGGGGCGGCCGAGGATGTGCGCGGTGATCACGCGACGTCCTAGGGGATCCTTCGCGGCGATCGTTCCCGGCAGCTCCGTCATGGCGTTGAGTCGCGACGAGATGTGCCGGCGGGCCACGCGCGCGGCCCGGTTCCACCCCTTCGCGCCCATGTCACGGGCGGCCTCCTCGAAGACCACCCGCTCCTGCATGAACTTCGAGCCGTCGTTGCCCTTGAGGGACGACACGCTCGTCGCGTGGCGGCGGTAGTTGAACACGATCTCGTCGTCGAGCACGAGGGTCCCCCCGCGCTTCGTGATCTCCAGGAGCATCGCCAGGTCCTGCACGACGTTGAGGTCCAGACGGAACCCGATCTCGCGGATGAGGTCGGCACGCCAGATCAGCGACGGGAAGTAGGTCCAGTTGCCCCTGAGCAGGCTGGTGGCCAGCTCCTCACCCTTGTAGGCGCGGGGGCCGTGGCCGCTGAAGCGGTAGAAGCTCTTGACCCGGTCGGCGAGGGGGCGCGAGGGGGCGCCGTCGCCGTCGATCACGCTGACTCCCGGCTGGATGATGTCGGCGCCCGGGTACTCGGCGGCGAGCCTGTGGAACGTGGCGACGAATCCGGGAAGCAGCACGTCGTCGCACCCCATCAGCATGCCGAACTCGCTCTGCATCAGGTCGACGCACTTGCGGTAGTTCTTGGAGACCCCGAGGTTGGTCTCGTTGCGCAGGTAGGTGATTCGAGGATCGTCCAGAGAGGACGCCCACTGTCCGGGCTCGAGGTCGGGATAGACGTCGTCGACGATGACGAGCCGCCAGTCGGGGTCGGTCTGCGCGAGGACGCTGTTGACGGCTACTTTGAGGTGGTCGAAGCGTCCGTAGAACGGCATCATGATGTCGAGGGGCATTGGGACAGGGTACCAATTACTCCGGCGGGCACCGGGCCCTGAGGGTCAGCGCGGGTCGGCGAGTGCCCGGCGGAAGGTGGCGAGAGTCTGTTCGGCCACGTCAGCCCACGTGTAGGAATCGACCCGCGCGTGTCCGCAGTCGGCGAGTTCAGCCTGCCTGGCCGGGCTCCCCGCGAGCGCCAGCACGGCCCGCGCCAGGTCGTCCGGGTCTCCCGCAGTGTAGAAGTCGGCCGCGTCGCCCCCCACTTCGATGAGCACCGGGGTGTCCGCGAGAATCGTCGGCAGTCCGATCTGCATTGCTTCGAGCGTGGGCAGCGACGAGCCGCCGGCGAGGGTCGGGTCGATGAGGGCTGTCGCAGTCGCGAAGAGCTCGTGCAGCTCCTCGTCGGACACCCATGACTTGAGGTCCACCGACTGTTCGAGGCCCAGCTCCGCGACGAGCGGGATGAGCGGGTCGTCCCCGACGCTCCCGGTGACGACCAGGCGCGGGCGCTGCTCCGGGGAGATCGCGGCCCAGGCGCGCACGACGGTCTCGAAGTTCTTGTACGGGCTCCGCTGACCGATTGCCAGGAAGAGATCGCTGCGCCGGGTCACGCCGGGCGATACGGATACCGACTGCTTGCGGCCCGCGAGCGGAATCACGTCGAGGCGGTCCTCGGGGTAGTCCAGGTACTTCCTGATAGCCGAAGCGGATGTCTCGCTGATCGTGATGAGACGGCTCGCCTTCGCTGCGGCCCGCTTCTCCATCCACTTGACCGGACCGGTGAACAGCTTCGTCTGCATCAGTTCGGGGTGCGAGAAGTACAGGAGGTCGTGCATCGAGACAACGACCGGTACGGACGGGAACAGCGGTCCGAGCATCGCCGGGCCGTGGATCAGGTCGGCCGAGTGGACTTTCGCAGCGCGCGCGACGGCGAACAGCTCGCCCAGGGCCCAGGACACACGGTTCTCCCCGCTGATCCCCGAGTCGACCATCTGTCCGGGGAACCAGGAATGGTCGCGGCCCATGAGCTCGCTACTCGCGAAGCCGACGAACTCGAAGCCGCCCTGCCCGTCGAGGGCGGCGATGGTGCGATACAGCTCGCGGGCGTAGATCTCGATGCCGCCCTTGGAGCCGGTCGATTGGAGGAGATTGACGAGGACGCGGGGCACAGAGGGGAGCCTACCAAGCGCCCGGCCCAGCACCTGCGGCGGCGCGCATGCTAGCGCGATTCAACCGGTGCCACGAAGTCCAGCGGGCGTGCGCAGCGCGCATCCGCTCCCGCATTAGGCTGGGCGCACAATGACAGACCTCGCTGGCGGCAACGGCCACCTCTCCCCCTTTATGGAGATCAACCGCCAGAACTGGGCGGCACTGGCGCCGCAGACTCAGAACCCGCTCACCCAGAACGAGATCGTGCAGCTGCGCGGACTCGGCGAGGTGCTCGA
>Ga0247808_10001303_pt1 | contig 12072 bp, 12 predicted proteins | sample UWRJL089202R1_FD_179914 | JGI IMG/M metagenome (GOLD analysis project Ga0247808, IMG submission 179914) | Plant litter microbial communities from Arlington Agricultural Research Station in Wisconsin, United States - UWRJ-L089-202R-1 | ecosystem: Environmental > Terrestrial > Plant litter >... | reverse complement strand
GCGGACTTCGCCTTCCTGCAGCTGGCCGACCAGCTCGGTGCGCTGTTCAGCGCGGGCTTCTTCCAGGATCGCACGACGCGAGACGACGATGTTGCCGCGCGGGCGGTCCATCTTCAGGATCTGGAAGGGCTGTTCCTTGCCCATCAGCGGGCCGACGTCGCGCACGGGGCGGATGTCGACCTGCGAACCGGGCAGGAAGGCCGAGGCGCCGCCGAGGTCGACGGTGAAGCCGCCCTTGACGCGACCGACGATGGCGCCGTTGACCGGCTGGCCATCGGCGAACACGACTTCCAGACGGGTCCAGGCTTCTTCACGACGCGCCTTGTCGCGGCTGATGACGGCTTCACCCAGGGCGTTCTCGACGCGCTCGAGGTAGACCTCGACATTGTCGCCGACCTTCGGGATCACGGCGCCTTCGCCGATGCCGAATTCACGAGCCGGGATGCGGCCTTCGGTCTTCAGACCGACGTCGATGATGATGATGTCTTTTTCAATGCCGACGACGCGGCCGTGAACGACCTGGCCTTCGCCGAGATCGCGGCCTTGCAACTGCTCGTCGAGCAGGGCGGAGAAATCGTCGCGGGTGGGGTTGAGGGTATCAGACATGAAGCTCTGGTGTTTCCGATAGGGCTGTGGCGCGCGACCGAACGGCCCCGCGCGAGGTGAAGAAAATTGGATGGCAGTTCATTGCGACGCGAGGAGCCAGTTGACCCAGAGCGCCCGCGGAAGCCGAGGATGGAGCGTTGGATTTGTCCGGGCGGTCTAGAGACCGTGTCGAACGCGCGCCGCCTCGACGATACGGCGGGCCGCATCGAAGGCGGTCTCTATATCCATATCGGTCGTGTCCAGCAAGACCGCGTCGTCCGCCTGGACCATGGGGGCCGCGCCCCGACCGGCGTCGCGCTCGTCCCGGCGCACGATGTCAGCCAACATGTCCTCGAAGGCGATGGTCTCGCCGCGGGCGGAGAGTTGCTTCCAGCGCCGGGTCGCCCGGGTCTCGGGCGTGGCGGTGACGAACAGTTTGGCGATGGCGTCCGGTGAAATGACGGTGCCGATGTCGCGCCCGTCCAGCACGGCGCCGCCCGGCTGGGCGGCGAACGCCTGCTGCAGGTCCAGCAGGGCGGCGCGGACGCCGGGGTAGCCGGCGATCCGGCTGGCGGCCTCGCCCGCGTCACCGGTGGTCAGGCGTTCGTTCTCCGACAGGCCGCCGACGTCCAGCGTGCGCGCGATAGCTTCGGCGGCAGCCTCGTCGTCCAGCGACTTGCCGGCATCCAGAAGGGCAAGGCCCACAGCGCGGTACAGCAGGCCAGTATCCAGATGCGGCAGGCCATAGGTCCGCGCCAGCCGCGACGCGACCGTACCCTTGCCCGAGGCAGCGGGACCATCAACGGCTATGATGAAGGGAGCGGTCAAGCGGCCGTCTTTGCAACGACGCACAGGCGCAATCCCAAGGCTTCCATGACCTTCAGCAAGGTCGGCAGTTCCGGACGCCCCTCGGAACTCAGGGTGCGATAGAGGGCGGTGCGTGACAGGCCGGCGTCTTCCGCGACCTTGGCCATTCCCTTCACGCGGGCGATCGTGCCCAGGGCGTCAGCGATTTCGGAGGCGTCGCCGGTCGCGAACGCGTCCTCGAGATAGGCCTGAACGGCCTCGTCCGTCTGAAGGTACTTCGAGACGTCGAAAGGGGTGGTCTTGACCGTGCTCATACCTCGTCCGCCAACTCGATCGCCCTTGCGATGTCACTGCGCTGGCTGGACTTGTCTCCGCCGCACAGCAGAATGATCAGCGCCGCACCGCGCTGTACGAAATACACCCGGAAGCCGGGCCCGTAGTCGATCCTGAGTTCCCGGACGCCGGAGCCCACGAACTTCACATCGCCAACGACGCCACGCTCCAGCTGTTCGATTCGACGACCTATAACGGCCTTGGTCGAAATATCGCGCAACCCATCGAGCCAGACCGCGAAAGCGTCGTGCTGGCGGACTTCAAGCATTGTCGCCTATGGGCGACAAATCGTCAATGAGGCTGCCCAGCCCGTTCATCATCTCGACGAATCCGGGGAAGCTGGTGGCGATCATGCCGGGCTCGTCCACGGTGACCGGTGCGGCGGCGGCGAGGCCGAGCACGAGGTGGCTCATGGCGATGCGGTGGTCATGCGAGGTGTGGACGGTCGCGGCCCCCGGAACGACCTCGGCGCCGGTGACGATGAAGCCCTCGGGCTCCTCGTCCACCGCGACGCCGCAGGCGCGCAGACCATTGACCATCAGGCTGATCCGGTCGCTTTCCTTGACCCGCATCTCGCCCACGCCGCGCATGACCGTCCGGCCTTCCGCGAAGGCGGCGGTGGCGGCCAGGATCGGGTATTCGTCGATCATGGAGGCGGCGCGGTCCTCGGGCACGACGACGCCCTTCAGGGACGAGTGGCGGGCGGTGATGTCGCCGATCTCCTCGCCGCCGCTGTTCCGACGGTTCGTGATGGTCAGGTCGGCGCCCATCTCGATCCAGGTGTCGAACAGGCCGGTACGCAACGGGTTCAGCATGACCCCCTCGACCGTCACTGACGAGCCCGGAACGATCAGGCCGGCGGCCAGGGGAAAGGCGGCCGAGGATGGGTCGCCGGGGACCGAGACCTTGGTCCCGGTCAGGGGCTGGCCGCCTTGCAGACGGATGACCCAGCCTTCGCCGGCGTCCTGAACATCCACGGTGGCGCCGAACGCCCGCAGCATGCGCTCGGTGTGGTCGCGGCTCTTTTCCGGCTCGGTCACCGAGGTGACGCCGGTCGCGTTCAGCCCGGCCAGCAGGATAGCCGACTTGACCTGGGCCGAGGCGACGGTCTGGACATGGTCGATGGCCGACAGGGCGCCGCCGGTCAGGACGGCGGGCAACAGGCCGGGCTTGCCGCTCCAGTCGAAGGTCGCGCCCATGCGCGTCAGGTGATCGGTGACCCGGCCCATCGGTCGGCTGCGCAGGGAGGCGTCGCCGTCGAAGGTCGCCGTGACCGGATAGCCGGCCGCAGCCCCCATCAGCAGGCGGACGCCGGTGCCGGCGTTGCCGCAGTCGATGACGTCGGCGGGCGACTGGAAGCCGCCCTTGCCGGTGATCCGCCATTCCCCGCTGCCCAGACGTTCGACTGTCGCGCCGAAAGCCTCCGCCGCGCGGGCGGTGGCCAGGACGTCGTCGCCTTCCAGCAGGCCCTCGACCTCGGTCACGCCGGTCGCCATGGCTCCCAGGATCATCGACCGGTGGGACATGGACTTGTCGCCGGGCGCGCGGACGGTTCCGGTCAGCGGACCGCCGGGCGTAGCTGTCAGATAAGGGGCGGAAGACACCGCTCTGGCTCCGGAAAACAGGGATGGAGACAGCGCAATTCCACGATCGACCGTGTCGGCGCCAAAGACGGGTTTTGACAGCGGGTCCCCACAGTGGCAAGGGACGCGACCGAAATCCCCTCCCTTTCAAAGGCTCCCCACACGTGGCCGATCCCCAACTTGGCGCCAAGCAGGTCTGTCCGAACTGCCAGGCGAAGTTCTACGACCTGACCCGTCGCCCCGCGCACTGCCCCAAGTGCGACACCGAATTCGATCCTGAAGAGGCCATCAAGCTGCGCAGCCGTCGCGGCCGTCCGGGCGGTTACCCCGCCGACGACGCCGACGATCAGGTCGTCGAGAAGAAGGTTTCCGACGACGAGGATGAGGACGAAGACGCCGTCGTCACGCCGGAAATCGATCAGGAAGGCCACGAGCCGATCCTGACGCCTGACGACGAGGACGATGTCGTCGCCGATCCGAGCGAGGAAGCCGGCATGGGCACGACCGACGGCGACGATGACGTTCCCGACGACGATGACGACTCCGTTCCCTTTATCGAGGACGAAGACGACGACGGCTTCGACGAGGACCTGGCCAAGGGCGCCAAGGACGACGACCTCTAGGAAACACGCCTGATCCGGGACGGGTGCGAGCTCGTCCCGGGACAGATGAAAATAAATGGCGTGTCCGGGGTTGATCCAAAAATCGGCCTGACATAGGTATCGCCGCCTCGCCGGGGGCCACACCAGAAACCCGGCGTCCAGACCGAAAGGTCGGGGCTTTAGCTCAGCTGGTAGAGCGCTTGCATGGCATGCAAGAGGTCAGCGGTTCGACTCCGCTAAGCTCCACCATAAAGGCCGCTTCCTGACCGGAAGCGGCCTTTTCCAATTCCGGCTTTCGCGCATCGGCACGGCGCTTGCTGACAGGGCCGTCGCCCACCATATCGGTCAGGCAACCGGCCGCCTCGCCGCTTCAGGGAGGGGGCCGTCCACAGTCGCTTCTTCGAGGACTGACCATGACGACGCGCACCATCCTGTTCGACAGTCCGTTCCTGCTGGGCTTCGACCAGACCCGGGCCCTGATCGACCGCGCCGCCAAGGCCGCGGCCGAGAGCTATCCGCCCTACAACGTCGAGCAGCGGGGCGATCAGGACGTCCGGATCACCCTGGCGGTGGCCGGCTTCACCCCTGACGACCTCTCCATCACGCTTGAAGGCCGCCAGTTGACCATCGCCGGCAAGCGCGATGCGCCGGGCGAGGGCGAACAGGCCTTCCTGCATCGCGGCATCGCGGCGCGCGGCTTCGTCCGCAGCTTCGTGCTGGCTGACGGGCTGGAGGTCGAGGGCGCGGCGCTGGAGCACGGCCTGCTGCACGTCGATCTGAAGCGGCCCGACAGCGCCCAGGTGGTCCGTCGCATCCCCATCCGCGCGGGCTGACACGCCGCGCACATGACGGCGCTGAAGACGGCGCCGAACCGCCCGGTGTTCCGGGCGTTACCCCAATGAAGGAGGCGGTCGCCATGACGCCCACGATGATGATGACAAAGGAAGATTTCGCCGGACTGGGGGCTCCCGACCTCGTCTATGTACGCGAGATCAGCGCGGCCGACGTGCTGGGCGATACGCCTCTGGCCGATGTGCGGGGCATGGATATCGAGCCCGACCAGACCCTGTATGCGGTGCACAGCGCCGACGGCGAGCGACTGGCGGTGATGCGCGACCGCGAGACGGCCTTCGCCGCCGCCGTGGCGCATGAACTGGCGCCAGTCTCGGTCCACTAAGGCTACGAGCGGCTCAGGCCGCGTCGGCCGGGGCGTTTTTGACGAACAGGGCGTGGACCGCGTCCAGGGTGCGCGCCTGACGCAGCTTCTCGCGCAGTTCCGGCGAACGCATAGCCCGGGATACGGCGGCGAGTGCGCGAAGGTGTTCGGCTCCGTCACGCGGGGGGGCGAACAGGGCGAAAAGCAGATCCACGGGACGATCGTCAACGGAGCCATAGGCGACCGGGGTATCCAGCCGCACGAAAACGGCGCGAACCTGCGTCAGGCCCTCGATACGGGCGTGGGGCACGGCGACGCCGGAGCCAAGCCCGGTCGAACTGAGCGCTTCGCGTTCCAGCAAGGCGTCCATGACCCTGTTTTCGTCCATGCCCATGGCCTGCGCCGCCGCCTCGGCGACGACGTGAAGCGCCTGACGCTTGGACGACGCGCCGCTGCGCAGGACGATCCCGTCCTGAGCGAGCAAATCACCGATATCCATTCGATCCCCGACTCTACGCTTCAGCTGGCCCAGCCGAACCCCGAGGGGCGGGCGTCCTTTAGACGCACCGCTCGCCGGAGGAAAGCTATGCCGCAGTACTGTTTACAGACCCGTTCCCGTTGGAGGCGCCATTGGTGGTTCCGTTGAGGCCCAGGGTGCGCTCCGGGTCGATCCAGCCGACGTTGCCGTCGGGCCGGCGATAGACCACCGACAGGCCGCCGTGGGCCGCATTCCGGAACAACAGGACCGGATATCCGGTCATGTCCAGTTCGAGCACGGCGCGACCCACCGTGATGGTGCGGATCTCGCTCTGGGTCTCGGCGATGACCATGCCGAGCGGCGGTGGTCCATCGACGTCAGTGTCGCCGAAGGTGTCGTCCTCGACCGTATCGGGATCGCGCAGCACGATGCTGTGGGCGACTTCGCGGGCGGCGTTTTCGGTCTTTTCGGGCGACAGGCCCTTTGGTCCCGCGTGGTGATCCTTGAGCCGGCGCTTGTAGCGACGGACACGCTTCTCGAGCTTGTCGAGACTTTCGGTGAAGGCGGCGTGGGCGTCTCCGCCCGTGCCGGTCGTCACAAGGGTTTGCCCCGACGCGAGGCGGACCCAACAGTCCACCTTGAAGCCGAAGCCGTCCTTGGAGACGACGACCTCGGCGTTTTCACCGCCGCGTTCGAAGTATTTTCCGACGCCCTCTTCGAGTTCCTGGGAGATGCGCGAGCCTAACGCTTCGCCGACATCCACGTGCTTGCCGCTCACTTGAACTTGCATGGGAGTAGAACGCGACCGGGCGCGATTGGTGTCAACGGCGATCGCTGATTTACCGGTAACGCTTAAGTGTGCGTCAGGCCGTCTTAAGCATGCGGCGGCGTTGAACCGACGAAGGAATCCTGAGGGCTTCCCGATACTTGGCGACCGTGCGGCGGGCGATATCGATGCCGGCTTCGTTAAGCAGCTCGACGATCCGGTCGTCGGACAAAACGTCGCCATCGCGACCTTCGTGGTCGATCATCGACTTGATCCGGTGCCGGACGGCCTCGGCCGAGTGGGCGGCGCCGTCGCCGGTGGCGTTGATCGAGGCGGTGAAGAAGAATTTCAGCTCGAACACGCCGCGCGGGGTCGAGACGTATTTGTTCGAGGTGACGCGGCTGACCGTCGATTCGTGCATGCCGATGGCGTCGGCCACGGTCTTGAGGTTCAGCGGACGCAGGAACTCGACGCCGAAGGCCAGGAAGGCGTCCTGCTGACGAACGATCTCGGACCCGACCTTGAGAATGGTCTTCGCCCGCTGATCCAGCGACTTGACCAGCCAGTTGGCCTGGGCGGCGCAGTCGGCGACGAAGGTCTTTTCGGTTTCGGAGCGGGCGCCGGCGGCGATGGTGGCGTGATAGCGCTTGTCGACGAGCAGACGGGGCAGGGTGTCGGAGTTCAACTCCACCCGCCAGCCGCCGGCGGGATCGGGCCGGACATGGACGTCGGGGATGACGGTCTGGGCCATTTCGCCGCCGAAGCCTGCGCCCGGGCGGGGCGTCAGGCCCTTAAGCTCGGAGATCATCTCCGACAGGTCCTCGGCGTCGACGCCGCAGACGGCGCGCAGGCCGGACAGGTCGCGTTTGGCAAGCAGGTCCAGATTGTCGAGCAGGGCCGCCATGGCCGGATCGAAGCGATTGCGCTCGACCAGCTGCAGCTGAAGGCATTCGGGCACCGAGCGGGCCATGACCCCGGTGGGTTCGAAGCCGTGACAGACGGTCAGGACCGCCTCGACGCGGGCGATGTCGCAGCCCAGGCGGTCGGCGATCTCGGCCAGTTCGCCGCGCAGATAGCCGCCTTCGTCCACCGCATCGATCAGGGACAGGGCGATGGCGTGGTCGGTGGTGTCGAATCCGGCGGACGACGCCTGGGCCTGAAGGTGCTCCCACAGGGTGGCGTCGCGCTGGTCCGGCCGTTCGCCCCCGTCGCCGTCGTTGAAAGAGCCGCCCTTGCCGGCGGCGGACCAGTCGGACAGGCCCGGCTGGCCGGCGTCGTCGCCCAGCCGGTCGGAGGTCCGCTCGCCGGGCGTGGCGTCGCCGTATACGTCGTCCTCGCGCGCATCGACCGTCGAGGAGCGGTCGGAGGCCTCGGTGTCCGAGAAGCTGAGTTCGGGGCTGTCGGCCGCGGCCGCCGGCGCCTCGCGTGCGTCCTCGCTGGCCGGGCCCGGGTCGGTCTCGTCGCGTTGCAGGAGGGGATTCTTCTCGAGCTCGGCCTCGACGTATTCGTCCAGTTCCTGGTTCGACAGTTGCAGCAGCTTGATCGCCTGCTGCAGCTGGGGCGTGATGACGAGCCCCTGCCCCTGTCTGATCTCCAGCCTCTGACCGACCACGTGTGCGTTACTTTCGATCCCTGGTCCGGACCGACTGGCCCGGAACTTGCTTCCCGCCAGAATGGCGGGAACCGGTTAACGGGGCTCTAAGCGCCGGACGCGCGTCGGCGCCGTCCGTCTTTTCGACGGGATGGGAGGCGAGGCGGAGCGCCGGGTCTTCGCCCGGAGAAGAAAGTTGATTACCGTTTCGACGAAGTCGTCGCTCCGCACGAAGGGTTCGACGCAGCGTCCGGTAGGCGCGGCTGTTCGCCGGTAGCCGGTTGAAGCCACGCCACGGGCGGGCCGGTCCTTGCGAGACCGGTCCCGGGGCCGACGGCTGTCCTGGCCGTCGCACTGTCGGGCCATGGTGAGGCCGGACGTCCCGCTCCTTCGTTCCCGCCGCCGCAGACTCGCAAGGCCTTGCGCGCCTCCCGGTGCGACGGGACAGGGGAAGGATAGACCGGTCGGGAACCACGGCGGGTTCGCGGGGCGACATTTATCGCAAAGCCGGGAAATCGTTGGGACTGGAGAGCGTTCGGGTGGCGGGTTCGCGCATTCTTCCTCTCGTCATTCCGGGCGAAGGAGAGCGTCAGCGATCCGCAGACCCGGAACAGGGCGGCGCCGAAGGCGACCTGTTCACGCGGGATGTTCGAAGGGTCGGTGTCCGCGACAGTTTCGCGCTGTCGCGCGCCGCCCGGTTCCGGGTCTCCGCTACGCTGCGCCCGGAATGACGAAAGGGGGTATCAGCCGAGCGCAGCGCGGATGGCCGCCAGGCCGGCTTCGGCTTTCGACCCATCGGGCGCGCCGCCCTGGGCGAAGTCGGCCTTGCCGCCGGCGCCCTGGCCGCCCATGGCGAGGACGGCGGCGCGGGCGAGGTCGGCGGCGTTCACGCGGTCGGTGACGTCGCTGGTCGCGGCGACGGTGACCGCCGCCTTGCCGTCGGTGACGCCGATCAGGGCGACGACCCCGGAGCCGACCTGTTTCCTGAAGTCCTCGGCGACGCCGCGCAGACCCTTGCCGTCCACACCGTCGAGGATGCGGGCGATCAGCTTGACGCCGTTGATCTCTTCCGGCGCGGCATTGGCGGACGAGCCGCCGCCGAGGGCGAGTTGCTTCTTCAGGTCGGCGACCTGTTTCTCGAGCGCGCGACGTTCGGCGGTCAGGGCCTCGACGCGGGCGGGGACGTCCAGCGGCTGGACCTTGAACGACTGGGCCAGCGTCTTCGCGACCCCGGCCTGGGCCAGCAGATACTGGCGTGCGGCCTCGCCGGTCAGGGCCTCGATACGGCGGACGCCGGCGGCGACGCCGGTCTCGGACACGATCTTGAACAGGGCGATGTCGCCGGTCCGGGCGACATGGGTGCCGCCGCAAAGTTCGACCGAATAAGGTTTGGCCGCGTCGGTCAGGGACCGGCCGAGCGTGAGCACGCGGACCTCGTCGCCGTATTTCTCGCCGAACAAGGCGATGGCGCCGGCCTCGATGGCCTCCTGCGGCGCCATCAGCCTGGTCTCGGCCGGCAGGTTCTGACGGATGACGGCGTTGACCTCGTCCTCCAGCGCGGCGAGTTCGGCCTCGGTCACGGGGGCGTTGTGGCTGAAGTCGAAGCGCATGCGGGCGGCGTCGACCAGTTGGCCCTTCTGGGCGACGTGAGCGCCGAGGACATGGCCGAGCGCGGCGTGCAGCAGGTGGGCGGCCGAGTGGTTGGCGCGCGTCGTCAGGCGGGCGTCGGCCGTGGCGCGAAGTTGCACCCGGGCGCCGATGGCGAGCGTTCCGGACGTGATCTCGATCTTGTGGGCGTAGAGGTCGCCGCCGGCCTGCTTCTGGACGTCGAGCACCGTGCCCGCGCCCTGCTGGCCGCTGGCGTCGGTCCATTCGATCTCGCCCTGGTCGCCGACCTGGCCGCCGCCTTCGCCGTAGAAGGGGGTCTGGTCGAACAGGACCTCGGCCGTATCGCCGGTCTCGAGGTCGTCGACGGAAACGCCGGCTCGCACGATAGCGAGAACCTCGCCCGAACCTTCGACGGCGTCATAGCCGGTGAAGACGGTCGGCCCGAGGCGGTCGCGCAGGGCCAGCCATTCGCCGGTCGAGGCGGTCTGGCCCGAACCCTTCCAGTTGGCGCGGCCGCGCTCGCGCTGGGCGGACATGGCTTCCTCGAAGCCGTCGACATTGACCGAATAGCCGCGACGACGCGCCTCATCCTGGGTCAGGTCGAGGGGGAAGCCATAGGTGTCGGACAGGGTGAAGGCGGTCTGGCCGTCCAGCATGTCGCCGGGCTGGAAGTCCTGAACGGCGGTGTCGAACAGGGCCATGCCGCGGCCCAGCGTCGTGCGGAAACGGATCTCCTCCTGCTTCAACGTGTCCTCGATGAAGGCCTGGGCGCGGCCGAGCTCGGGATAGGCCTCGCCCATTTCCGACACGAGCGTCGGCACCAGACGGTGCATCAGCGGATCGGCCGCGCCCAGCAGGTGGGCGTGGCGCATGGCGCGGCGCATGATCCGGCGCAGGACGTAGCCGCGGCCCTCGTTCGACGGGGTGACGCCGTCGGCGATCAGGAAGGACGACGACCGCAGATGGTCGGCGATGACGCGGTGGCTGCCGGCCTGTTCGCCGGTGGCGCTGACGGAGGTCGCCTCTTCCGAGGCCGCGATCAGGGTGCGGAACAGGTCGGTCTCGAACACCGAATGCACGCCCTGCAGCACGGTCGTCATCCGCTCCAGACCCATGCCGGTGTCGACCGAGGGCTTGGGCAGTTTGCGAACGATCTCGTCGTTCTCCTTCTCGAACTGCATGAAGACGTTGTTCCAGATCTCCACATAGCGGTCGCCATCCTCGTCGGGCGAACCGGGAGGGCCGCCGGCGATCTTGTCGCCGTGGTCCCAGAAGATTTCGGTGCAGGGGCCGCACGGACCACTGTCGCCCATGGCCCAGAAATTGTCCGAGCCGGCGATGCGGATGATCCGGTCGTCGGAGAAGCCGGCGACCTTCTTCCAGATGTCGGCGGCCTCATCGTCGTCGATATAGACGGTCACCAGCAGACGCTTGGGATCAAGGCCGAAATCCCTGGTCACAAGGTTCCAGGCGCGGTCGATCGCGTGTTCCTTGAAATAGTCGCCGAACGAGAAGTTGCCGAGCATTTCGAAGAAGGTCAGGTGGCGGGCGGTGTAGCCGACGTTGTCCAGGTCGTTGTGCTTGCCGCCCGCGCGAACGCATTTCTGCGAGCTGGTGGCGCGCGAATACGGGGGGGTGGCGGCGCCGGTGAAATAGTCCTTGAACGGCACCATGCCCGCGTTGACGAACATCAGGGTCGGATCGTTCTGGGGCACCAGAGGCGCCGACTGGACCTTCGTGTGACCATCGGCCGCGAAGAAGTCGAGGTAGGTCGAACGGATCTGCTTCAGGGTCGTGGTCATGGTCGGGTCTTCAGTCTCAGGCGGTCCGGGGAGCGCGTCGAAATAAGCGGAACGCGGGTCATATAGGGGTTTTGCGCCGGACGCATCACCCGCCGCGTCGGTGGGGCTCAGAGCGTCAGGCGATGCGGGGCGACAACGACGCCGTCCTCGTCGCTGTACAGCCAATGGCCGGGCGTGAAGGTCGCGTCGCCGAAGGTCACGGGGATGTCGGTCTCGCCCGCGCCGGTCTTGCCGCTCTTGACCGGGTTGGTCCCCAACGCCTTCAGGCCCAGCGGAATGACGGCGATGGCGAGGCTGTCGCGGATGGCGCCGTTGACGAGGACCCCGGCCCAGCCGTTGGCGACCGCCAGACCGGCGATGATGTCCCCGACCAGAGCCGTCTTGAGCGAACCGCCGCCGTCGATGACGAGGACGGCGCCGTCGCCGGGCGTGGACAGGATCTGGCGCACCAGGGCGTTGTCCTGAAACACCTTCAGCGTCCGGATCGGCCCCGAGAAGCGCGGGCGGCCGCCGAGGTTTCGGAACTGGAGATCGCAGGCGGCGAGGACGTCGGCATAGGCGTCGACCAGATCGGCGGTGGCGAAGGTCACGTTTCGGGCTCGTCGTCGACGGCGTCCGTGTCGGGCGAAAGGAGAGCATCCAGCGCCTCGATGATCGCGTCGATCTGTTCGGCCGAGGCGGCCAAGGTCAGGACCGAGCCGCCGTCGCCGCCGATCTCCAGCAGATAGCCGTCGTCGGTCTCGGCGAGGTTGAACTGGGAG
>Ga0247808_10001302_pt1 | contig 12076 bp, 10 predicted proteins | sample UWRJL089202R1_FD_179914 | JGI IMG/M metagenome (GOLD analysis project Ga0247808, IMG submission 179914) | Plant litter microbial communities from Arlington Agricultural Research Station in Wisconsin, United States - UWRJ-L089-202R-1 | ecosystem: Environmental > Terrestrial > Plant litter >... | reverse complement strand
AATGCGTCTTGGTGCCTGGAAATGCGTTCTGAAGCAAGGTTCAAAGCTGGCAGAAATCTACGGTGCAAAAACCATCTCGGAACGCCACCGCCACAGATACGAGTTCAATAGTGATTACAAAAAAGATTTTGAAGACAAAGGATTGGTGCCAACAGGATTTAATCCGGAAACAGAATTGGTAGAGACATTGGAACTGAAAGATCATACATTCTATGTTGGCGTCCAGTATCATCCGGAATATAAAAGTACAGTGGCGACGCCGCATCCTTTGTTCAAAGCGTTTATTACCGCTGCTGTAAAAGGGAAATAAATATCTTTTTAATAAAATAAAAAACAGCTGTGAATTGATTTTTACAGCTGTTTTGCATTAATGATAATTTTAGTTAATCTATTTCCTTGCAAAAGTTGTGTAACCTCCGTCAACCAACAATTCCGTTCCGCTAATGTAGCTGGCATCATCCGAAGATAAGAATAAAACAGTTTTTGCAATTTCGCTTGGATTACCCAACCTGTTCAAAGCAATTAATGTCGGAAAATGATCTCTGATTTCGCTTGTTGTTACTTTTTCTAATCCTTCCGTTTTAATAGCTCCGGGACTTACAATGTTCACTCGGATTTTTCTGTCAGCCAATTCATTTGCTGCGATTTGAGCAATTTTGTTTAAAGCACCTTTCGTTGCAGAATAAATACTTGAACCTAAATTGGCTGCTGTCGCAACTGTAGAAGAAGTAAATATGACTGAAGCACCATCTTGAAGATAAGGCAACAATTTCTGTAACGTAAAATAAGGACCTTTCACATTCGTATTGAATTGTGCATCAAAATCAGCTTCCGTCGATTCTTGAATAGAGCTGAATACTGCGATTCCTGCGTTCAGATAAAGAACATCTATTTTGTTTCCGGTTTCTGCAACAGCTTTTTCTAAAACTGAAATGCCTTCTAAATTTGAAGTGTCAGAAACCAGAGTTTTCAAATTAGTACTGTTGATTGCTGAAGCCGCTTTTTGAAGGTTTTCTTCATTTCTCCCAGTGATCCAGACATTTGCTCCAGCACTAATGAATGCTTGTGCAGTTGCAAATCCGATTCCGGTAGTTCCGCCGGTGATGATTACGTTTTTATTCGTGAAATTCATTTTGATAAATTTTAATATTGAGTTGCAAAGGTAAATCAGATTAATATATTTTAGTAACTTTGTAACGAAAAGTAACAGTAACATTTGAGTAACAAACTAACTTATGACTTGCACAGATTTTAAAAACGAACACAAAAAAGAGATCATGGCTGTCCACGACGCAATGGACGTTCTTAGTGGAAAGTGGAAAATATCCATTGTCTCATCAATTTGCTACCACAACAAAAGGAGGTTTTCTGATATTCTGAATGATGTAGAAGGAATCTCCAACCGGATGTTGAGCAAAGAATTGAAAGATTTGGAAATGAATCAACTCGTGCAAAGAACAGTACTGCAAACTCAACCTATTTCTGTTCAGTATCAACTCACAGAATATGGAATGAAATTAAAAACCATCATCAACAATCTTTCCGAATGGGGAGCAGAACACAGGAAAGTCATTATCGGCAAATAAGTGCTTATATTATTACTGAAAAAGTAATTCCTTTCCTTAATCGTCTTTATAACAGAATCTGAAAAATAAATCCTATTTTTGCAGACCAGAATGATGTAGATTTTGAATTAATGAAATGTTTTCCTGAGCAGAGTCGAAGGATCTATTAAAACTTCAAATCTTAAACTTTAAATTATATTCTATAATGCAGCAAAACAACGGATTAGACAAAAGCCAGCTCATCAGCTTCGGAGTTTTTTCTATGATTCTTATCGGTTTTATGTTTTATTTCCAAAACCGAAACGCAAAAGCCGACCAGGAACAACTGGCCATTAATGCCAAAAAAACAGAACAGACAACCCAGGCAAAACCAGTTGCAACCAACCTGAATGCTGCGGCAGTTACACCCGGCTCAGTTCAGAAAGTTAATCTTCAGAATGACGAGTTAGCGCTTGAATTTTCCAGTATTGGTGGACAATTAAGTTCTGTAAAACTGAATAAATATCAGGCATTTGGCGGGAAACCACTTTATCTTTTCAATAACAACAATGCAAGCTACGGTTTCCAATTCAAAGACAAATCGGGGAAAGTTTTCAATACCAAAGATTTGGTTTTTGCTCCAACCGTTGCAGGGAATTCTGTAACATTGAGCTCGAAAGTCGGAACTGCAGTGATTCAGTTTATTTATACATTAAAAGCAAAATATACAGTCGATTTTCAGGTAAAAACACAAGGTTTGGCAACATTGGTAAACGATGGCAAAGCCGAATTTATTTGGGATTACACCGTAAAAGGTGCAGAAAAGGGAAGATCGCAGGAAGAGACTCACACCGAATTTTCTTACGCATTCAACAATTATAAAGATTATGATTACGACGCTCGTACCGATATGGAAGAGCCGGATGAAACACTTAACTGGATTGGCGTGAAACAGCAGTTTTTCTCTGCCGTGATAGAAGCTAAGAACGGATTCACAAAATCAAAAGGAAACCAGGAAATTATCGAAGAAGGTGATTTTTTGAAGAAATTCAATTATAATGGTCAGGTTAATCTTGCAGGAAACGAGCTGAATCAGGATTTTACCTGGTATTTTATGCCGTTGGATATGGATTTGCTGAAATCTTATGACAAAAACTTCGACGAGATTCTACCACTTGGCTGGTCATTCATCGGATCTTTGAACAGATATGTCTTTATGCCGTTGTACAATTTGATCTCATCTTGGGGGATTGCAGCAGGCTGGGCTATTTTCTGGATGACAATTATTGTTAAGTTAATCTTATCTCCGGTGATGTTTAAGCAGCACAAACTAAGTGCAATGATGAAGGTAATCCGTCCGGAAATAGATGAGGTAAATGCTAAATATAAGGATGCAGATCCAATGAAAAAACAACAGGAAACAATGGCCGTCTATAGGAAGGCCGGCGTGAATCAGATGGCGGGTTGTTTGCCTGCTTTGGTTCAGATTCCATTGTTCTACGCACTATTCCGCTTCTTCCCGAATATGATCGACCTTAGAGGCAAAAGCTTCTGGTTCGCACCTGATTTGACGGCTTATGATGATGTGATCAAATTTGGATTTAAAGTTCCATTGTTGGGCGAGCACTTGAGTATTTTCGCATTGGCTTGTACGGTTGTAATTTTGATTTATACCGTGATGACTTCCGGAAATATCCAACAGCCGCAGCAGGAAGGAATGCCGAATATGAAAGTGTTGATGTACATCTTCCCAATCACATTTCTATTCTTCCTGAACAGTTCAGCTTCAGGCTTATCCTGGTATTATTTTGTATCGAATGCGATTAATATCGTGATCATTTTGGTTATCAAATATTTCATCCTGGATGAGAAAAAGATCCACGCACAAATCCAGGCAAACAAGCAGAAGGAACCGAAAAAAGAAGGCAAGTTCCAAAAACGAATGAGAGAGATGATGGAGCAGGCGCAACAGCAGCAGGCACAGCAGAACAACAAAAAGAAATAAATTTTAAAAGCGGTAATTTTTTACCGCTTTTTTTATTTTTGCTAATTGTATATCGGGCTGAGCAGGTCGAAGCCTTTTATTTTTATAGATTATGAATTTACAGTCAACTTACGAATATCTCCAGCAGTTCCTCACCGAAGAAAGACTTCAGAAAATCGAACATTATTCTCAAGAAAGTTCAGACTTCGTTTTGCCCGTAATGGAAGATATTTACCAGTTCCGGAATGCCGCTGCGATTGTCCGTTCCGTGGAAGCCTGTGGTTTTCATAAAGTGGTAGCGATGGAAAAAGAAAACTTCTTCGAACCCAACTTGAAAGTTACCAAAGGTGCAGACACCTGGGTTGAGGTTGAGAAAATGCCGAGAACAATAGAATCGCTAAAACAAATTAAAAACAGAGGTTACAAAATAGTCGCCGTTTCTGCAGAAAACAATGCGAAAATGCTTCCGGATTATAAAATTGAAGAACCTTTGGCTTTGGTTTTCGGAACGGAGTGGGAGGGAACTACAGACGAGCTTTTGGATTTTGCCGATGAAACTTTAGCAATCCCAATGTTCGGATTCACAAAGAGTTTCAACGTTTCTGTTGCCGCTGCAATCTGTATGTATGAACTCAAACAAAAACTTTTGAAATCCAATATCGATTATAAATTGTCTGAAGAAAAATTACTTCAATTGAAAATCCGTTGGGCGGTGAATTCTACCAAAAGCGGAAAAGAGATTCTTGAAAAATACCGGAGAGATAATAAATTTTAATAAACCAGCCTACAAACCATTTCACCAATCTTTGGCGCCAGCGCAACACCCATTCCGGAAAGTCTCACGGCGCAAAATTGTCTATCTGAAAGTTGCTTTACAATTGGTGTTTTCTCATTTCCCATCGCCATAATTCCGGACCAACGCATTTCGATCTTGAATTCCTGATTTGGCAAAATTACTTCTTTTAAGAATTGTTCGAGATGACTTTGGAGAAATTCTGTTGTCGCAAAATCTGTTGTTTTTTCGGTTTCGAAGTCCTGATTTCTCGCACCACCAAGCAGAATTCTGTTGCCAAGATTTCTGAAATAATAGAATCCTTCGTCATAATGAAATGTTCCTTTGAGTTTTAGATTTTCAATAGGTTCTGTTAAGATGATTTGTCCTCTGGCGGGTATTATTTGTTCAGACTGCAAGAATTTTGAACTGAAAGCATTGGTGCAAAATATCACTTTGTCAGATTTCAGAATCAGGTTTTCATCGATTTTAATGTCAACTTCACTTTGCGATTCTAGAACAGATTCCACTTCTGTTCCGCAGAGAAATTCAACTTTCAGTTCGTGGCATTTTTCTACAAGTTTCACTAATAATTTACCAGAATGCAAACTGCCTTCACAGAGATTCTCAACCAAAAATTCTGATTTTCCTAAGCCAAATTCTTTAATTTTTTTATTAACTACTTTAAAGGTGTTTTTAGTTTCTGTAATCGGAAAAAGATGTTGGTTCACCTCATTTAATTTTTCTAAAGCAGATTCATTATTTAAGATTTCATAACCGCCACAAAGGTCAAAATCAATTTCTTCATTAGTAAAATAATTCTGAATTTTCTGCAAACCTTCGAATCTCATCTTCACCAAATCCAACGTTTTCTCCCAACCCATTTTCTCGGAATCTGAAATAATCTCTGTCAAACTTCCGAAACACGCAAAACCTGCATTTCGTGACGAAGCACCGGTCGAAATTGGATTTCTTTCAACAATCAAAACAGATTTTTCAGGATGTTTTTCCTTGATAGAAATTGCAGTCCAAAGTCCTGTAAAACCTGAACCGATAATCACGATATCACGTTTTCTGTAGAATGTTTCTAGTTCCCAAATGCTTGGAGTGGCTGGTTTCATAATGTTTATTTTATCGCAAAGCCGTAATTTTTTCAAAGTTAATGTAAAAATAAAGTCGCAAATTAAAACTTTGCGACTTATGATTTATCGTTGAAAATATTTTTTGTGTGTTTGCGATGATTCCTTTAAAATCAAAACATCTTGTCATAATTCCAAGCCGCAACGAAAATTCCCGCTGTTTCCGTTCTCAGTCTTTGGTTTCCAAGCGAAACTGCTTTGATGCCTTTGTCTGCCAAAACCTGAATCTCTCTGTCAGAAAAATCGCCTTCCGGACCGATGAGAAAAGTAATTTGGTTGATGGTAGATGGTTGACGGCTGATCGTCTTATCATTCTGAGATTGCCGAAGAATCTGCAAATTATTCAATGAGATTCTTTCCAGATTCTCATTGCAATGCGCCACAAAAGTGGTTTCAGGATCAAGCGTTTTCATAAACTCAGAAAACTTTTGCAGATCATTGATTTTTGGAAAGTGAGAGCGAAGACTTTGCTTCGAAGCGCTAATGGCTTGTTTCCTCAGTTTTTCGATGCTGATATTTTTGCGTTCGGTTTGTTCTGTCAATATAAAACTGATTTCTGAAATGCCCATTTCCACGGCTTTTTCCAGAAAGAACTCGATGCGGTCTATGTTTTTGGTTGGGGCGATGGCAATGTGAAGTTTTGGAGAGAAATCAGGCAGATCTTCTTGGACTTCAGAAACATTGAGTGTGACTTTTTTTCCTTCGAAAACCAGAGTTCCTTTTGCAAGATTTCCTTTCCCATCAGTCAGATGGATTTCTTCACCTTCACGCATTCTTAGGACCTTTGCGATGTGCAGCTGCTCATCACTATCAATTAAAATTTCGGGAAATATCTGTCCAAAGAAAAGTTTCATTGTTGATTATTTTTTAACTAAAGAAATTAATTTTTTACCAATAGTCATCAATAAAACTGCTGCCGATCCAAAAACCACACCCAAACCAAATTCTGAAACCATAGATGGAATATTTTCTGGAATCAAATGATGAATGTAATCAATATTGTGAAGAAAAATTCCGCCGGAAACAAGTAGTAAAGCTATAGTTCCCACAACGCCCAAAACTTTGATGACAATTGGCAAAGCTTTGATTAGAACATGTCCAAGTCCGTTGAAGAAACCTTTGTTGTGCGATTTTTTCTGTAGGAAATATCCTGCGTCATCCATTCTCACAATGAGTGCGACAAGTCCGTAAACACCAATTGTTGCGATGATGGCAACGAGAGAAACACTGATAATCTGCGTAATCAATGGATGCTGTTTTTCCAACGCTGTTCCTAAAGCAATAATGACGATTTCCAGTGAAAGAATAAAATCGGTCTTGATAGCGGAGTTTATTTTTGACTTTTCCGAATTAACTTCTTCCTCTTCCAGCGTACTTTCGGCAATCACTTCCTCGCTGGTTTTGTCTCTGTGGAAAAGGAATTCCACAATCTTTTCCATGCCTTCGTAGGCCAGATAAAATCCGCCGAGAATCAGAATATAGTTGATGGCAGGCTCATACAGCCATTTGAGGAGAAAAATAACTGGGAGAATAATCAATTTGTTGATGAAAGAACCTTTGGTAATCGCCCATAGCACGGGAATCTCACGTGAGGATAAAAATCCGGTTGCTTTTTCCGCATTTACGGCAAGATCGTCGCCGAGAATTCCGGCAGTTTTTTTTGTTGCGAGTTTGCTGGTTACCGCAATGTCATCCATTAATGCACCAATATCATCTAAGATTGCGAAGAATCCTGAAGCCATAACTTTTTATTTTGATACAAAAATAAGTTTTATAGTTTAAAATTCAATGGCTAATGTTGGGATTGCGAAGATTTTGCAAGTGGTGTTTAAAACGCGATTTCATTTTCACTGATGAATGCAACCCCTGTTTTCATCGTGCTGTAAATATCGCCATCGCAATCTCGCAGAGAACACATATAAACTTCTTCTTTCCATGTATTATTGAGGAAAATGAGATTCAAATATTCAAATTTTCTCAGGTTGTTTTTAATGGATAAAAAGTCGCCTTCTTTTGGCTCATAAGAGAAACTGAAAACATTTTCCGAATTGATTGTTTCCAGAATTTCTTCTTTGATATTTTGAAGATAACCGGTCTCGGAGCTTGTCAGTTCAAACTCTGCAGATTCTTCCGGATTTTCATTTTTCCCTGTGATTGTCTCTAAAATCCAGTAATATTTTGAATTCTTTTTAGAATGTGTTCCGAGTTGTTTTTCTTCTAGTAATATTTTCATAGATTTTATTTGGCTTTAGCTATTTAAGCTGTTGCGAGGGTCTGGCGCTTATTGTTATAGTGTTATGGCTATTCTCCATCTTCTTGATTTGTTTCGGTAGGTTTAGTAAATTTTATTCCTTCTCTATCCCATTTAGTAATATTTCCGGAAGAGTCCATAAAGTTAAATTCAACTTCATAAGCTAAATTTTTATCGTATTTGAATGCACCCGCACACATACCATAGCCCACCAGTAACTTATTATCCTTTGGTAATAAATAAAATGTTGTTACTTTATTGGTTACCAAGTTTTTGAATTTAGTTTTGACTAATAATTGTGAAGAATCGTTTGCTAGAAATGAAAAAATTACATTCACATCTGGTCCGCATCCATAAGAAATATAAGATTTTTTTAATTCGTAAGGTTTTTTAGCAATAATAGGTTTCTCAATATCTACATTGGAAGTGACTTTATAGATTATAGGTTTAGAAGCTATATTATAATTGTAGAATTTATTTACCGTTTCGTATTTTGGAAGATTGTCAATTTTTAGAATATATTCTTTGCCAATTTCAAGCGGAAATTCCGGTTTTAAAATGGCTTGAGTTAGTTGGAAATCTCCAATAAGTGTTTCAGTAACTTTCAGATTGATTTTCTGATTACCGCTTTGCAAATATATTTTGTATTCTTTGTTTAGAGAAGTAATAATTTTTTGGCTTGTTGCAAAACCTTCAATCATAAAAATTGAGTTTTTATTGATTTCTGTTTTAGTTGGAAATACATCAATCCCACTATTTCCACACTTTGAAAAAGCAAGAATATTAATTAAGATTCCAAAAATTGTAAGTATTAATTTCATAATTTGATATGAAGTTTTTTCAAGTATAAACAATTAAACAAGATGGGGGTGGTCACAAATCATACTTCGCCGTCGCAGTAGTCCTAATATCCGTAAACTCGCCGCGCTCGTATTTCAGTTTGGCAACGATGGCAATCATCGCCGCATTGTCTGTCGTGTATTCAAATTTCGGGATGAAGATGTTCCAGCCGAGTTTTTCCTGATTAAGTTCCATTGCTTTTCTCAAAGCTGAGTTGGCAGAAACACCGCCGGCAATCGCCACACCTTTTATATTAAGGTCCAAAGAAGCTTTTTCCAGTTTGTTCATCAAAATTTCAATAATTGATTTCTGAACGGAAGCACAAAGGTCGTTCAGATTTTCCTTAATAAAATCCGGATTTTTCCGTACTTCTTTCTGAATGAAATACAATACCGAAGTTTTGATCCCGCTAAATGAATAATCGTAATTTTCCATTCTCGGTTTGTTGAACTGGAAGGCGTCAGGATTTCCTTCTTTCGCCAACTTATCGATGATTGGTCCGGCCGGATAATCGAGGTCAAAAATCTTTCCGATCTTGTCAAAAGCTTCTCCCGCGGCATCGTCTATGGTTTTTCCGATAATTTCCATGTCGAAATAATCTCTTACCAAAACGATCATCGTATGACCACCGGAAACTGTGAGGCAAAGGAAAGGGAAAGTCGGCGGCGTGGGATTGGCATCATCAATAAAATGAGCCAGAATGTGTGCCTGCAAATGGTTGACCTCTATCAAAGGAACGTCCAGACTCATCGCCAGAGATTTTGCAAAAGAGGTTCCCACAAGCAACGATCCCAAAAGTCCGGGACCACGTGTGAAACCAATCGCGCAAATCTCATTTTGTTGTATATTTGCTTTCGAAAATGCTTTTTCCACAACAGGGATGATGTTTTGCTGATGCGCCCGGGAAGCCAATTCGGGGACCACACCGCCATACTCGTTGTGGATTGCCTGATTGGCGGCAATGTTGGACAGGATTTTGCTACCGCTGATGATGGCCGCAGAAGTGTCGTCACAAGAAGACTCGATACCTAGAATAATAGATGCACTCATAATAGATGGCAAATTTAGAAAATAAAAACCCAACTACCGAAGATCCAACTATTGACCAGCAAGTCAAGAAGAAAAAAACACCGCTTTTCTGGAGGATTGTCAACTATCTTTTTTTCGGAATCGTTGGACTCATTGTTTTGCTTTTCGTTGCCATCAATCTTCCCATTACCAAACGTTACATTGCTGATGAAGCCATCAAACTTCTGAATAACGATTTCAAAATGCGACTGTCAGTAGATAAAGTTGAAGTCAATTTTTTTGGTGATGTAAAGCTCAAAGGTCTTAGAATCAAGGATTATAAAGAGTATGAATTTGTAAAAGCGAGAGAATTGCGCGCCAAGTCCGATTGGTTTGCTTTGGCTTTTAATACGAGAGATCTCAAATTCAATCAGGCTACAATTATCGATCCTGTGATACGCGTGATTACTTACAAAGGTGACAGCATCAGTAATTTTATCCGATACGTGGATAATTTCCGATCTGATACACCATCCGATCCCAACAAACCGAAGTTCAAGATGAATATGAAAATCGATCTCATCAACGGGATTGCAAGCATCGTGAACGAAAACAGTCCGGGAGAGGCAGGAAGATGGCTGGATGCTAGAAATGTAAACCTGAATGTGACTTCTCTTAAAGTAGAAGGTGCAGATGTTTTTGCAGACATCCGAAACTTTAGCCTGATTACGAAACGATACGGAAAAGAACATATCGTCGATACATTTTCTACCAATTTTGAGATTACCAAAAAACACATGAAATTTGGGAATCTGACGATCAATACAGACCATTCTCTTTTGCAGGGAGAAGCTGTGATGAATCTTGATCCGGTTACCAGATTTACTGATTTTGGAAAAAAGGTGAGCTGGGATTTGAAAATCATTCCGGGAAGTCAGATTAGTGGTTATGATTTGAGTTATTTCGTGACAAACTGGGACAATTATACACCAATCAACATCTCCGGAACGATGACCGGGCCATTGAATGATTTTGCATTAAATAATTTTCTCATCCGTTCGCAGGATGTGAATCTTAATACCAAAAGTCTAAAAATTAATGGTGTCATCGATAAGAAATTTTTTATTGAAAGTAAAAATGTTTCTGCTGATTTCACTTATAAGGCTTTGAAGGCTTCATTGCCAAAATTTATTTCTTCAAAGCTTGGAAATATTGCGGATGATTTTGGACGGATGAAATACAACGGTTCTGTAAAAGTCAATCCAAAACAGATCTTTGCCAGCGGACAGGTGATTACGGGAATTGGTCAGGCGAAGATGAAAGATTTCAATCTGGTGGATTACAGTACAAAACGTCCTAAATACAGAGGTTATGTAGATGTAAAAGATCTGAACGTTACGGCATTAACGAAAAATAAGCAAGTTGGATTGATCTCCGGAAAATTCAATGTTCAGGGAGAAGGATTTGATGTTAATACGATGTACATTAAAACAAAATCTGATGTTGCGCATATCGATCTGATGGGCAAAAGCCTTAATAATATTGCCATAGATGGTGTTCTTAATAAAAAAAGATTTACAGGAAATGTAGTGGCGAATGATCCCAATGCGAAAGGAACTTTCAAAGGGATTGTGGATTTCTCTACCAAAAGATTGTTTGCAGATTTCAATGCTGATATCCAATATGTTAATTTAAATTATTTTGGGATTTCTGCCGGCGATACCAATTCTGTAAGCGGATTGGTGAATGGAAAAGTCTCCATGACAAATCTGAATGACCTTAACCTGGATGCAGATATTAAAGGCTTGACACTGAATTCGACCAAGCAAAAACTTCACATTCCGGATTCTAAACTGAAAGCGTTTTTTGAAAACGGAAATCGAATCGTTTCCGTAGATGCGCCCGGAGCGGTTACGGGTAAAATTTTCGGTCGGTTCAATCTGGAAGATATCGGGAATATGATTACCAACAGCATTAATAAAATAATGGTTGGCAATCCGCCGAAGAAAACTTACAACGGACAAAGTTTCGATTTCGATTTTGATGTGAAGCAAGGTTTGGTTTCCTTTTTTGTACCAGATTTGGAATTGAAAGATGGAGCTAAAGTTGCCGGAAATTATATTGGAAGTAGCAACGATTTGATTCTGAATGCTGATGCATCACAAATCAAATATGTATTAACAAACAAAAAAGAACTAAGCGAAGCCGAAAAATTCTTGGCAGAAACCGACGCAACCTATCAGCCAGATCTCAATAAAGCAAGTGACAGTGCGATGGTTGACAGTTTGAGCCTTAGGGTCAATACGGCTGATCTCAGTCAACAATTACTTGCGACCGTAAAAAGAGCACAATACGGCAACAATGTTTTACAGGACGTGAAATTAACAGCTAACAGTGAGAACTCTCAGGTTTTACACATCGGAACCGTTTTCAAACTTGGAAGCCTGGAAGATGAAATGGCAAAACAGATGAAAGATTATGCGGTCAACATCAATCAGACCACCAATCCGGCTGGAGATTATGTGCTGCGTTTTGAGC
>Ga0247808_10001301_pt1 | contig 12078 bp, 13 predicted proteins | sample UWRJL089202R1_FD_179914 | JGI IMG/M metagenome (GOLD analysis project Ga0247808, IMG submission 179914) | Plant litter microbial communities from Arlington Agricultural Research Station in Wisconsin, United States - UWRJ-L089-202R-1 | ecosystem: Environmental > Terrestrial > Plant litter >... | reverse complement strand
TGTCTCGCTTGTACGGACCAACCAAAACTCCGCATACAGGACCCACTTAGCCTGGCAACCCGCACAACTGCAATTGCAGTAAAATTGTTGACCTGATTTGAGACTTGAGAAGTATTATCACCAATCGACAATACGCCAACATCATGAAGTGTAAGTTATACCTACTATAGAGTGACGATTTAGAAGCGACTTGCTAACTTTAGTCTTACAGTCTTGAAGGTCGGTCGCGTTGCGATCATCACTCGAGGCAGATATGCCGGCAAGAAGGTAAATCCCACATTCCACCTTAGCAGCGAAGCAACGAGTACAAGGAGGACTCGGAGGTTGAAACCATGAGACGCAACGAGATACAATGAGGAACGAACTTCAGAGAGCCAGGACTGATGGAGCAATTGCAGGTCGTGATCATCCAACCCCAAGATGCTGGAAGCAAATCGCACCCATACCCACACGCCTTGGTCGCCGGTATCGAGCGTTACCCATCGCAAATCACCCGTCGTATGTCGAAGGCCCGCCAAACCAAGCGAAGCAAGGTCAAGCCATTCATCAAGGTCATCAACTACAACCACTTGATGCCAACACGTTATACGCTCGAGTTGGAGGGACTTAAGGGAGTTGTTACCGCAGATACATTCAAGGAGCAATCTCAACGGGAGGACGCGAAGAAGACCGTGAAGAAGGCTTTGGAGGAGAGATACACATCGGGAAAGAACAGATGGTTCTTCACTCCTCTTAGTATGTTTGAATCGTATACTCGAAATCTGGATTGGTACTAACGTCTTACTTAGGATTTTGAACAATTCTCTACGTCTTCGGGTCGGTTGGCATGGAGTAAAAAGGCATGGGAGTAGCCTATTATGAGCTATAGCAAATGCTAAATATTTCACCAACAATTTTGGGGATTACATCCTTGCTGCCTTATTGACGATATGTGATGACCAGTTTCAGCAAAATTCGCAACCGTGCGCCAGTAGGCCAATCTTTGGAGCTATATTGGTGTGATAAGAGCTGGGCAGCATGAGGCTCCGATGAGAATTTAGGGTTTGATTCAACTCTTAACAATGCTGAGAATTTCTTTCCGTCGAGTGCACAGCTTTTACCCCATACCATAAAAGCTTTTCAGTTTGAGCTACATTTTCACCATTAGAGATGTCGAACTTCCGCGCACTCCTACCAACTTGTAGTTTAGAGATATACAAGTGTATAATAATTCTCTGACAACCTTTTCCAAACTTCGTCAAATTGATGCAATTATGATGTTATCACCAATGCGGAAGCATTAATACGATGCTGCAGGGTAGGGTAAACCTCACATCAATGAGTATATCAGAGAAATACTATGCTGGTGAAGTAGCATGGTAGGCCTCGAGTTGAATTCTTTTCGTACTTTGCGATATTGTGCATGAATCATAAGTGTGTTACCAAAGATGGAAGGACTATGGGTGATCTGATGCGTAGTACGGACTAGTTTTAGCAGAGCAACTGTATGCACCCTGCCATGTAAACAGTGTTGAGCAAAGGTAAAGGATCAATGTAATGATATTATGAATCCAGAAATAGCCAACCTACGGGTTCAGCATGGCTATGCCCCTTCCTCCACTCTCCCTGGAGACTTGTCTTTTCGGATTCCATCTCCTACATCCCTACACTTGTCATGTCCCCCTATTTCATTCTGAAGATGCAGGAGCAACCTCGCCACAGATTTTGAAAAGTGTTGTGCCTGCTTTAAAAGGCAAATGTTTGGAGCCCGATGGCTTTACTTGAACATCAGACTCAGTATCGTCAGTACCGGCGGCCAGTCGCTGAAGATGGACATGTATGCTCCATAATAGCTGTGAAGCTATGAAAGCAATTCAAGAGGTAAGGTAGCCAGAGGTACGGCAGTTCTGATTTCAATCTCTCTAGTATAGACAATATACAAGTGCTTTTAGCTGACTTCAAAGAACCTGCTCTCTTATCCTGGTATAAACTGTGCAAGCAATTAGTTAGTGGTTTAAGTCAACGGCCGACAAAGGGTGATTTAATTCAAAATGATATCCTCAACGGGATACAAACCAGTACTAGACATGTTGAAGGCCAAGCTTTACAAATCTAGTCAGAAGTAACCGTCCCTTGAGATGGTGTTTAGTTCGCAGGTTCGTGTCTTGTGATTTGCACACAAATGCCAGCCTACCAATTGTTGACCTGTGATCTTGCTAGGGAGTATAACGAGAAATGAGCTGAGGTTTTCTAGCTCTCGCGGCAATGAGCGTGCAATGAAGACTTCAATGTGCTTGATTCTCATGCGTTAACGACTACTTCATCATGATATCTGAGCTGAGACCTCGAGAATCGTAGGCCTCTCTTGAGACCATGACACCGAGGACTATGATACGCTAGCATTAGCTGAAAAGCTTGTGCTGTAGGTAGAGAGAAAGTGCACCCAGAGCTCATAGCTCTGGCTGGATTTAGATACGGTAAAACAGCAATGGAAGATAGATAAGTTTGACATTTATATTTTTTTTTGGCTTAAAAGCTAGATACCCCTAATGATACAGCCATTTACTCCTTCTATAATGCTACCTAGCAAACCAGGGGGATCAAAATCAAGCAGTGACAAATATCTGCTATACACGAAAGCTAATTTTAGATTATTTACTTGAAATCAAACACGCGTCATCCATATCATTCAATTCTAAAGTTGAGGATTACAACGGCTACTTTTTCCTCCAATCCTCACTGACCACAGAAGTCGAAAAAGTGACCTAGTGATGCTACTCGTAGTGGATGTGCTTAATGCCCAGCTAAGCTCTTTGCAGCGTCGATCGCCTTTTGAGGATCCATAGCTGGAGCATACGTTGGTGCAAAGCCGGTGAGCAATACAAATATCGTGGCACCCAGAAGACCAATTAGGAGTAGCTTCCGGAGAATAGGGCGGTTTGCGCCAAACTCAGCCCATGAACGAGTCGCACTTCCAACGAGTTCTTTTCTTTGGTCGGCTGAAGTCTTGAAGTAAAGCATTCCAAGTAGAGCAATGGTGTACCCGAAGACTTGGAGGCTGGAGAGTAGAGTTCCCCAGATTAGAATTGATAGGCACACTAATAGAATATCCTTCAGGACACCACAAAGAGTAAGTGTAAGACCAGAGGTTTTGCCGATCTAGACTATGTTAGCTATTCGTACTATACCAACAAAAGGATGGCACCTACAAGGAAAACCACTGATACGTTCAGCATAAAAGCTACCCATGCATTTGCAAGTAAAGTCCATAGACCGACTGCGTATACCTCTGCTGAGGTAACCTTAGGAATCTCCCAGAAGAGAGCAAGAGTAAAGTTCATGACAGCACAGACTGGCGCAAAGTAGTACAGAGAGACTAAGGGGTCCATCTTCTCCTGGCCGTTCAACAGTGAAGATACCAGGTTGATTCGGATTGCTTCGAATATAACCCCTCCTAGTTGATATAGGAAACCAATAAGGACGAAATCAATCTCTCCAAAGGAAGCTATAACAACACCAACGACAATGGCAGAAACGTTCATGAACTTCTGGACGCTAACGTCCTCAGTGCCCATGATTCCACCGGTGATTAGTACAGCGACAGGAGTGGTGGCCTGTTATTCCAATTAGTTTGTTTTCGCTGCGTGCCAATTGTTCGAACATACCTTGAGCATTTGAATGAATGACACACTCAAGTACAGATAGGTCAGGTTTCCACAAATCAAACTCAAACTAAAAGCTGCTCCGATAGGAACAATAGCTCTCACGTATATGCGACCATTCATCTTTTGCTTCTTTCTGCCATCCAGTAGCGTTGTAAAGCGGGCCATGATTTGGGTGAGGACGGTAGCAAAGATTAGATGCCATGCTGTCAGTAAAACAGGATATGCTGGCTCTTGTCAGTTGAGGTCAATTGGAAATGATGGTGGAATAGTTACGGAATTTGAGGGTGTGCAAGATCCATTTGTTGAAGAGAATAACACTAGAGCTGAAGAAAATCCAGATCCTATTGTGTTATTAGGAAGCGCAACAGGATATTCTGGTAGGGTAGTGCGCACATAACATAGACCACTGAGGGAATCCCGGCGGCCTTCTTCTCAGCTGCAATTTTCTCGGCACCTGGGTTTACTGTTGGCAGAACTGAAGCATTGGACCCCCTCGCAAGCTCGCCAGAGACGCGGACTTTTTCGTCGTTCATAGTCGCGATAATCTATCCAGGAGATACAGTCTAGGTGTTTGATGATAGGACAAGATGAGACTCGCAACCAGGGGGAAGTGATATAGAGGACGAGGACAACTGAATGTAAACGAGTGTCAGAGTAGGCGGCAGTAACAATGGTAGGGTAGCCGACGCTTGCAAGATAGGTGATGGAAGATGTGAGATTCGGGAGGGTCGAAATGTTCAGAGCCACGACGACACGTAAAAGTAACCTAAAGTAACCACCAAAAATGAGAAAACGGCTTGCCCACTCGGTGGCCAATCACATCCACGCACCCACGCACCCGCCCCTATTATGCAAACCACCCAATCTGTCAACCTGGTAAATTTACCACCCTACTTATTAGACTATCTTCGACTGGGACTGATATTTGGACTATCATGATCGCTCATCTGTTTCACCTTTGTATTGCTTGATTTTCATTATCCATCCATCGAATATCGGACCGTGGACTTGTTGCAGATAGTTTACTGCGCCTGGTGGCCCTCACTCACGTTACCCACCATACCCTCTCACCACTGCCCCCCCATCGACAGTCCAAAACCCCCTTTCGCTCATAAGATAGCTACGCCTTGAGCAAGTTGTCGTTGTGGTCCCATGTTACTTCGGGCCGTTTGATGCTAGAGTTCTACAACCTCTTGATTAAGTATGGTACAAACGGCCGCTTGATCGCATCAAGCTTATTACACCGCACATGAAATATGGAAAGCGACATATGGCAATGCTGTTACCCTATGGATATGAAAAGTGTACTGCCTTCTGTACCAAGGCAAGGTACTGCAGGAAACCTCTTCCAACTGATCTTATTTGATACCGTTCCATGATATTACCACCTAGATACCATGATGCTCATCAAGATTCCAGCTCGGGGATTTTGCAAATAGAGGTATTGATTAGAGGATCTACGACTAATATAAATGAGCACCATGACCGTATACACTTTCAAACGAGCCAAAGGTATGCTGCCGGTATGTTGCGTGATAGACATTTGCTCGGCAAATTGCTTTGGGATTTCTTCTACCTTTTTGAGGATGAAACGCAGATCACTTTATTTTAGTAACCATATCTTATTTGTCCTCATTGTCGCCAAACAGGATAGATGCAATTTCACCCTTTGATTGCTGTATCATGGCCTTCAGGGATAGCTAAGTTCCGGTAATTGTATTGACAACCGCCCAGCAGCCTTTTGATAACGAGTTGGCTCAGAAATCTGTTTGTAATTGCTATTCCTAGCAAAGAACGTGCGACACCTAGCTGGCAGACAGCAGACAACAAAGAGCATGTGCTGGAACCAATCTCCATCTTTTATCTTCCACCTTTTCTCCAGATGAATCGCCATGGAGCGAACGTGGGGCGCTTGTGGGCTGAGTACGTACCTCCTTAGCCGCCATCTAAAGGTGAAAACAAGATTTGGGAAAGTATGGCAAAGACGTCGCAAGCAGAAACCGCTGCTTAGTCTTACTTTGGTTGGCACAAAGAGTCATGAGCGAAGTGCAGTAGACTGAGTAGAGGCCACAACCGTCGAAGCTACCATCCAAGGGAGACAAGAAGTGTCTATCCATCCACCTTGATAGGGGTGCTTCATGTCAACGGGAAGATCCACCAAACTTTTCTCCTACTGTGCGTCCCCTGAATCGACCGTCATTCTCCACTGTGGCTGTCGACATGCCATAATGGTGGTGCAAAACGCAAGTAGGTGCTCGGTAGTAATGAATTAATCAGCCGGGGCGCGAGGGGAGAGGGAGGGAGATAGAGAGAAAAAAAAAACGCTTGGATCTTTGGGACTTTTGGGAGGGCTGGCCAGACCCCTGTCGTGAGGACCCCTCGTCCAAAGGAGAGCTCAATCTCCATCTAGGAATTTATCCCCCTTTCCAACATTTGCCTCACCGTCACCTCTGACGGCTACACTATCCATATTACGCTCCCTCCCCAACCACTCTGTGTATATTGCCCGCGCCGTATTCTCAACTTCATAGAGATCTCATTTCTCTCTTCCTTCCCTGAACTCCTGCTACCGACCATTCCAGTGCAATTGTACCCCGCGCATTCGAGAAATCCGCTATCTGCACAATGGCCGACATGTTTGTGAACCCCCATGCTGCTGTCTACCATCTCCAGCCAGGAAGTTTAGACTAATCAGTGCGTAAATAGCAACGTCGACGTCCTTGTTATCGGTGCTGGCCCGACAGGTCTCGGTGCCGCAAAGCGTTTGAATCAAATTGTTAGAAGCCCGCTCACCGCTAGCTGCCCACCACATACTAACCATTGCTATAGGATGGCCCTTCATGGATGATTATCGATTCCAATGAGACACCTGGTGGACTCGCATCTACAGATGTCACACCAGAGGGCTTCGTACGTTTTCGCAATCCCCGTTGCCTGCATGATGTCTAATTCTTACAGTTATATGATGTTGGAGGCCATGTTATCTTCTCTCACTACAAATACTTCGATGACTGCATCGACGAGGCTTTGCCCAGGAAGGAGGATTGGTATACTCATGAACGGGTATCTTACGTCCGATGCAAGGAATTATGGGTTCCTTACCCATTCCAGAACAACATTTCTATGTTGCCACAAGAGGAACAAGTCAAGTGCATTGATGGCATGATTGATGCTGCCCTGATCTCGCGCACAGCAACCACAAAGCCTCAAAACTTCGATGAATGGCTCCTTAGAACAATGGGAACCGGTATTTGCGATCTCTTCATGCGACCATACAACTATAAAGTTTGGGCAGTTCCAACTACCAAGGTAAGACTACAAATGACCAGGATGGGAAAATCACTAATGTGCGTAATCTGTAGATGCAGTGCGAGTGGCTAGGTGAACGTGTTGCAGCCCCTGATGTCAAGACTGTCGTAAAGAATGTTATTCTTAACAAGGTTGCTGGTAATTGGGGCCCTAATTCCACCTTCCGCTTCCCAGCTAGAGATGGAACTGGTGGTATATGGATTGCCGTTGCCAACACGTTGCCTAAAGAAAAGACCCTCTTCGGAAAGCAGGGTGAAGTTTCCAAAGTCAATGCTGATGCTCACACCGTCACCATGGCCAATGGAAAGACAATTGGTTATAAGAAGTTGATCACCACCATGGCTGTGGATCAGCTCGTTGAACAGATGGAAGACAAGGAGCTCGTCTCGCTCAGCAAAGGACTTTACTACTCTAGTACCCATGTTATCGGTGTTGGAATCCGAGGCGAGCGTCCTGAACGAATTGGAGACAAGTGCTGGGTACGTCACCTATTAATTCCACACCTGAGACTGTCGTTCATAGCTAACTTCCGCGCAGCTCTACTTCCCAGAGGATGACTGCCCATTCTACCGTGCCACAATTTTCTCCAACTACTCCCCAAACAATCAGCCCGAAAAATCCGTCAAACTTGCAACTCAATATCTAGCCGATGGTAGCAAGCCAAAATCTAGTGAGCCCCAAGAAGGTCCATACTGGTCTATCATGCTGGAAGTTTCCCAATCAACCATGAAGCCAGTCGACGAAGAGAACCTCCTCAAGGATTGTATTCAAGGTCTTATTAACACTGAAATGATCAAGTCTGATGATGAAGTTGTGTCTACCTATCACCGCAAATTTGATCACGGATACCCAACTCCTGCTCTTGAGCGTGAGGGTGTCCTTAAGGAACTTCTCCCAAAGCTCCAAGCAAAAGACATTTATTCCCGCGGCCGATTCGGCAGTTGGAGATATGAGGTATGTATTCTTACTTGGAATTATCATGATACCAGCTGAAATACTGACATCTTCCTTCTGTAGGTCGGTAATCAAGATCATTCCTTCATGCTTGGTGTAGAGGCTGCGGATCACATCGTGAACGGTGCCGTGGAGTTGACTCTTAACTATCCTGATTTCGTTAACGGACGCAAAAACACTGAGAGACGACTCATCGAAGGCAGTCAAATCTTCCGAAATAAAGCAACAGATGCTGCAGATGCCGCGGGTGCTGCTAAGGTTGTGGACATCGAAGCCAACAAAGCTGGCAAGACCAACGGAACTACCGACCTACCCACCCGTGAGAGAGCCTCGTCCAAAGCCCAGTCGAGTTCCCACACCAGAAAGACTTCAAAGAGCGTCAAGTAAATAACAAATTGCGTTCACGCACGATTGAAGATAAAAGTATAATCATTTGCTTTACCATAGATCTCATTCAAGCTAGACCTGATTGTATAGGGTCTGCTCTCAGATTTCAGAGAAACGATTGGCATTTTCGGAGCATAGATGCGCAATTGCAGTTGCATGGCTAGATCATGGCCGGATTATCAAGTGCTGGTTGCGGGCTGTTGAAGATCATTGCCTTATCACTAGATATTAGCAGGTAGAAAACAAGATATTTATCTACCAATACAGATTGCTACCACCTGTGACTTCTGAATAGGGGTGCGGAGACTTGTACATAGGTACCATATATTCGTGATGACAATGCTATTCACAATCACGCAATGACTTTTACATATCTGCATGTGTGTCCTAAAGAGTGTCCCATAGTCAAAACGTGATGTTTAAACAAGAACAGCCATGACTGTCACGTCTACAATTTCTAGAGAGCCTACAAGATATCTAAGCAGAAAAGGTATTTTAGACCCTGCAGTACTTTTGTTACAGGCTGGCACCATGCATACTTGGAGATTGATCTGTGATCTGTCTGTCTCCCAAAGTCACCTAGCCACGAGCAACAATTTTAAAGAAGGTAGAGAGTATACTTGAAGCAAACACTGCAAAGATCACTTCCTTCAGATATATAGCATTCTTTTCTGCTTCTTCCTATCTGTGCTGTTGTGTATTGTGTAGGTTAACGCGTCGCATTTAAACCTATTGTTAAGTCTGTATGGAGGTCAATAAGCAAGTGCTTTTGAACATGTAAGAAGTGAAGCAGTCGCATTGTCAGATGTGAATTTTGATCATGAAAATCCTCTTGTATTTTTCCAATCCCAATACACGTTTACTCCCCTCTACCATTGCCAAGACGTAAGAACAGCTGCTGACAGCTACGTCATCCAGCAAGCCCAGTTCTGCTGACAAGGATCGAAGGCCTCCATGGGATTGGATGTTCAAAAATTGCCCATGTCTCCCTGGACGCTAAACCAGACGGAGTCGTCTCCTGGTCTAGACTAATAGAGATAACCCGAGCAACGACGAGCTTTGAATTAGCCACACCACCAGCCTTGTCTTTTGCAAATTATCACTTCTTCTGACCCGGAGCCTGTGACTTTCGCGATCTAGATGTTCTTGACCGCGACACACGGGTAGGAGAAAGCAGCTATGACGACCGGAACTACCTCGCCGCACCATGGATAATATTGGACAGCTGCTGGCAGGTGAGCGTGAAGAGAGTCTCGGTCCACCGGCCAGGCTGTTTGAACGGTTAGGGCATATTGCTGGTTATATGTGGGATAGCTCACAGGATCTCCTGCATTCGAGTTATGACAACTGGTAAGGTGCATACCAAAATATCGACTTTTCTGTGCTAATGAGAGCGTCGCAGGCAAATTGTTGGAACCAAGAATCATACCGACCCCTCCACGACAGCCAGTGCTCCAACAGCTGTCTCGGTTCCCTCGCAGTTAGTCAACGGGTCACCTTCTATACCTTCTTCCGAGAGGGGCTCAGACTCTTATCCCATCGCCGATTCTCAGCATACCAATGATGAAGAGGGCAGCGAAGATGACAACGACGATTCCAGCATAGAAGTTGTCGCAAAGATATCAGTACATGCGTTACGGGAAGAAAGAGCATTCCATATTTGCAAGAGCTTGATCAAATCGGTAGACCCCGAAGGACACCACATCGTGCGACCCATTGATATTTTACACCTTCCACAACAGCCCAACGATAAGAAGCAACTTGTTGTCTGTATATTTGAAAACCCAGGGGAGAACTATCTAGGAAATGTCTTAGACTATGGGCCTGCATATTACAGGAGTCGCAAAGTGGACGACAAGTACGACATAATTGAGGACGAATTTAGACCTGGTGAACTAGTTCCATTGGAGACATTTCTTGACTTTGCTATTGGTGCGACTGAATGTCTTGAGATTTTACACAATGGACAGCGGATAGTACATGGAGAGATAAGAGGAGATGCTTTTCACATGAACAAAAGGTCTGGCCGTGTCAGGCTTATAAGCTTCGGGTCTGGACTTCGTACATTTGAGCATGGATTGACCAGTTACGGATGGTCTGCATTGTCTAAGGAAATAGGTGCAAAGACTAAGCTTTCTTATATGAGTCCAGAACAAGTGAGTATTAATCCTAGATTCTTATTCTCTCATAAACCAAAGCTAGGATAGCTTGTCCATGGGGGCATTTCTCCAAAGACAAGTACCGAGTGATACCTCCTCTTGTCTTTAGAACAGCATTAACTAACCATCTCCATTTATCTATAGACTGGTCGTATGCCTGCTGAGCCAGATAGCCGTACTGATATATATTCTCTGGGAATTCTATTTTGGACAATGCTCACCCAGCAAGCTGCGTTCGAAGGTGAGACCCCCATGGACATCATTCAAGGAGTTTTAGGGCGCCGCCTGCCTCCTGTATCCTCCATTCGTATGGATATTCCCGATGTTATAAGCAGAATTATACAAAAGATGACAGCAAAGACCATTGGTGACCGTTATCATTCCGCAAGTGGCCTACGGCATGACCTTGTTGAACTTCGAACCCTTCTAGGCGCTGGGGACTCGGCAGCACTCAAAGACTGGAAGATTGCTACGAAAGACGTCTCCTCGTATTTCATACTTCCGACAATCATGGTTGGTAGGCAAGCAGAGCAGGAAGAAGTGGTCAAAATCATTGAGAAGGTGGCTCGCCGGCATATCGACGAGACCGGCCAAGGGAACTCTAGTGTATCATCTGGATCTAGTTTGTCGGACGGCCGTCTAATGTTATTCAATGCTGCCATTGGATCCAACAACTACGAAATGTCAAGTAGTGGAGATAATGCAAGTTCGGCTGAAATGATGTCAAACTCTCTGGGGCAGTCTCTTGTGGGTGGTGTTCACATGGGCGGCTCCAATCAGCTTCGTTCTACTACCAATTCGCTACACAACTCCGCCGATAGTCAAGATTCTGCTCATTCAGTCTCGACAGGGTCAAAGAGTTTCAAACCCTGGGAACAATCCGTACCCCTCGCAAACTCTGAAGATGAAACAAAATACAGTTCTGATAGTGTCGGCGGCTTGACCAACAAAGCCAATCCTCAAAAGTTTCGGAAAAGAGGCAGATGTGAAGTTGTAAGCATTTCTGGTGCCGCTGGTCTAGGGAAATCCCGCCTTGTGCATTCTGTGCAGGTTGAGGCGCGACGAAGAGGCTATTTTGCCAGTGCCAAGTTCGATCAAGCCAAAAAAACTGCCTTTGGACCGGTAATAAAGCTGCTATCAAGTCTTTTCAGACAGGTCTTCTCAGAAACCAATACAGACACAGAATTCCACCGGATCCTAAAACAGTATGTTAGGCCTGGTTGGCCAATGCTACACAAAGTGCTTGATTTACCCGAATTTCTCTTAGGCCCAGGAGGAGCGCAGCATACGAACCACTCCAACCGACGATCAAAGGGGTACAGCAAAGCTCTTCGATCCTTTGAGAGGCGTGATTCCTCTCCGGCAAGCTCTTCTCGCGGGAGTCTATACAATATAAATACTGGTGCACAGAGCTCTCAGGACTTTTTAAGATCTGGTTCCTCTACCAGATCCGTGCGATTGATGAACACTTTCTTGGATGTTCTGCGAGTCTTCACTAAGCACAAATTTATATGCTTCTGTCTTGACGATCTCCACTTCGCTGACGAGGAATCCCTGGACATGATTACACGTATAATTGCATCACGGATGAAAATGATAGTAATGGTAACTTACAGACCGGACGA
>Ga0247808_10001297_pt1 | contig 12107 bp, 11 predicted proteins | sample UWRJL089202R1_FD_179914 | JGI IMG/M metagenome (GOLD analysis project Ga0247808, IMG submission 179914) | Plant litter microbial communities from Arlington Agricultural Research Station in Wisconsin, United States - UWRJ-L089-202R-1 | ecosystem: Environmental > Terrestrial > Plant litter >... | reverse complement strand
TCCTCATAATATTCTGTAATTTTTTTTAGTGAAATTCCTAAAAAGGCAGAAAGAAAGCCGATTAAAATAGAAACGATAACTAATTTTTGAAGTACAATAAATTGATGATTTTTTTTGATTTTCGCCGTTTTGTTCATCAGATGTGGTATTTGTAAACCGCTATTTTTTTTCGCGGATTACAAAATTAGGCAATCAATTCTGTTTTTTAATAGAAATACTTGAATATATTGTGTTAAAGTTACTAAAACAGGAAATTTCTTTCGGTTGAAGATGCGTCGCTAAAGGTAGAAATTGCGTTTAAAAAGATTGACAAACGAATATAAAAAATCCGTATAAATCTGTGTTTTCGCATAGCGAATCCGCGTCATCAGCGTAACAAATAACAAGATTACATAAACAGCTGCTAAAACTTAATTAGCGCTCATAAAACTCAATAGGCAATTCATCAGGATCAGCAATAAAAGTAAAACGCTTTTGAGTTGTTTCATCAATTCTGATTGGTTCTGATGCGATGTTTTTGGAGTTCAGAAAGTCAATTGTTTCGTCTAAATTTATTACCTCAAAAGCCAGATGACGTAAACCTGTAGCTTCCGGTCTTGATGGTCTTTTTGGAGGGTCCGGAAACGAAAACAATTCGATTATATAAGTGCCATTCAGAGCAAGGTCGAGTTTATAAGATTGACGTTCTTTGCGATAAATTTCTCTAATGATAGTCAAACCTAGAATTTGGGTGTAAAAATCTTTAGACTTTTCATAGTCAGAACATAAAATAGCAATATGGTGAACTTTGTTTAAGGTAAGCATTATTTGTTTGATTCAGGTTCTTGATTTAATTTTCTAATCACTTTTGCAGGATTTCCAACTGCTAAGGAGTTATCCGGAATATCTTTTGTAACGACAGATCCTGCACCAATAACGCATCCTTTGCCAATGGTTACTCCTGGGCAGATAACAGAATTACCGCCAATCCAGCAATCGTCGCCAATAGAAATTGGTAACGCGTTTTCGAGTGTTTTTCTTAATTCGGCGTCAAGCGGATGTGTTGCCGTATAAAGCTGCACATTTGGTGCAAAAAATACATTAGAACCAATGTTTACAGGAGCACAATCTAAAACGACACAGTTTACATTAAAATAAACGTTGTCTCCGCAAATAATATTATAGCCGTAATCACAATGAAAAGGAGGTTCGATATAAAAACCTTTTCCGGTGTTTGGAATTAGCTCTGCGAGGATTTCTTTGGCTTTTTTTGTTAAGCGATACTCCGTAACATTCAGACGATGAAGCAGATTTTTGGCTGCTCTGCGCTCTTTTATTAAAACAGGATCTGTAGCAACGTAATATTCGCCGGCAATCATTTTTTCTTTTTCTGTACTCATGTGCGTTTAAGATAGTTTTTTCAGAATCACGATTTGCCCTAAATGGTAAACATCATGCTGAATAATTCCGTGTATATGTTCGTAGAACGTGTGATTGTTGGCGGCGTATATTTTTTGAAGATCTTCATCATTAAAATCAGTAAAAAAATCATTCCATGATTCCTGAGATTTCGCCAGACTTTGAAGTGATTGTTCCCAGGCAGCTTCAGACGAATCCAAAACAGGAACAAAGTAATTGTGATCCGGTGTTGTGATAACTTCGCCCTGAAGACGTTTTAAGATATTTCGTCTCCATTGAATGAGATGATTTACAATCTCCCAGATTGTGTTTAAATTAGGATTTACTTTCGTGTAGGCCTGAGCTGCTGTTACTTCATCTAAAGTATCAGTTAAGTTGACTTCCAGCCATGGATTTCCATTATAAATGGATTGGTACAAATTCGAAATTCTTTTACTTTCTGTCATAAGCACTGTTTTTTAAAACACAGAAGCTAAGATACAAAAATAACTTACTTACAGCTCATCCTTGAATTTCAACAATTGGGTTATTTATAATTTTTACTCTGTGTGGCTAGAGATACATTTGCCTCATCAAAACCAAATGATATGAAAACCACCTTTACACTTATTTTATTAATTTTTACCTCTTTTATCTTTGCTCAAAATACCATTTCAGGAAAAGTGGTAGATGAAAAAGGAAAGCCAGTTCCGGGAGCCAATATTTATTTAGACGGAACTTATGACGGAGCTACAAGTTCTGAAACCGGAGAATTTTCTTTTGAAACTACAGAAACAGGAAATCAATTTTTGATAGTGAGCTATTTAATATTTGATACATTCAGAAAAGAAATTGATGTTACCAATTTCAAACAGCAAACCATCAAATTACGCGAAAATGTAAACTCACTCGATGCCGTAGTTATTACAGCCGGAACCTTAGAATCGGGTGATAAGGCGAGAGTTTCTGTTTTAAAGCCTCTGGATATTGTTACGACAGCAGGTTCTGCCGGAAATATTATTGCTGCCTTGCAAACATTGCCTGGAACACAAACCGTAGGCGAAGATGGCCGATTGTTCGTTCGTGGAGGAGAAGCCAGCGAAACGCAGACTTTTGTAGACGGACTTCGTGTAGCACAACCTTACGGTGCAACAACGAATAACTTACCAACCAGAAGCCGATTTTCGCCTTTTTTGTTTAACGGAATCGCATTATCTACCGGAGGATATTCAGCTGAATATGGAGAAGCTTTATCCAGCGTTTTACTTTTGAATACACAAGACGAACCAGACGAAAATAAAACCGATATTGCTCTAATGACTGTAGGCTTGGGAGTTGGGAATACGCAAAAATGGAAAAAGAGTTCTTTTAGCATCAATACCAATTATGTAAATCTCGCGCCATATCAGGCTGTGATTCCTCAAAATGTAGACTGGAATAATCCGTATCAGTCATTAGGAGGTGAAGCTGTTTACAGATACCATACAGAACGCGGAATATTTAAATTATATGCTGCTTTTGATGCAGAGAAATTCGACTTAAATCAGAAAAATGTAAACTTTGAAGATCCGATCAGAACAGATTTAAATAATAATAATGTTTATGTGAATGGTTCTTATAAAGGAGATTTTGGAACGGGCTGGCAATTGACTACAGGAATTAGTTACGGATACAGTAAGAACAAAATTAAATACGACATCAACAATATTGATAACGACGAAAACGCAGCTCAATTGAAATTGAAACTGAGAAAAAACTTTTCAAGACATTTTAAGTTGTCTTTTGGAACAGATTATTTTATTACCAAATTCAATGAAAATGTAGCTGATAATGCGACCTTCAATGTTACAAATGGTTACGATTCTAATATTGCGGCTTTTTATACAGAAGGTGATATTTTAATTTCGAAAAACTTTGCAGTAAAAGTAGGAGCGAGACTTTCAAACAATAGCTTGTTATCAGAAACTAATCTGGCACCAAGAGCATCTTTTGCTTATAAAGTTTCTAAGAAAAGCCAGTTCTCATTTGCCTACGGAGATTTTTCGCAAACTCCGGTTGTTGATTACATTAAGTATTCAAAATACCATCAGTTTGAAAGCGAAAAATCAAGTCATTATATTTTAAACTATCAATTTACACGACCAGGTCAAACGCTTATTGCCGAGGCTTATTACAAAGATTACAGCAATTTGGTTCAATATGATACAAGAGATATTCAGTACAATTCTATCTTTAACAACAATGGATCTGGTTATGCAAAAGGATTAGATTTATTTTGGAGAGACAATACTTTGGCTAAAAATTTACAATATTGGGTATCGTATTCTTATATCGATTCAGAAAGACAATATAAAAATTTTCCAACTGTGGCAACACCAAGTTTTGTGGCCAATCATACACTGTCTTTAGTGACAAAATATTTTATCACCGATTGGAAATCGCAAATAGGTTTCACCAATAGTTATAGTTCAGGACGTCCGTACAATGATCCAAATCAAGCACAATTCATGAATGGAAAAACAAAAGCATATAATAGTTTAAGTTTTAACTGGGCATATTTATTAACAACACAAAAAATTATCTACTTCTCAGTTTCCAATATTTTAGGAACACAGAATGTTTTTGGCTATGATTATGCCAGAAATCCAAATGCAAGCGGAGTTTATAACAGACAAGCTGTTGTACCTACTGCAGATCGCTTTTTCTTCGTTGGTTTCTTTTGGACAATCAGCCAGAATAAAAATGATAATCAGTTAAAGAATCTTTAATCCTTAGATTTATTAAAATACAGAATTTCTTCAAAATTGATATGATCTTCGAGTTATAATAGTTGGCTTACAGATGTTGTTGCGGGTGCAGGTATTGGAATTTTAAGCACCAAAGCCGCTTATTGGATGTATCCTTTTTTACAGCATAAAGTATTTAAATCATCTATAGAAAACAAAACTACATCGATGATTATGCCTTTCTATAACGGAAAAGAACTTGGATGCAGTTTTGTTCGACGATTTTAAATATTTGAATAAATCATTATTTCAGCAGTTTTTTTGTAAAAAGAAAATCTGCTGTTTGATACCATGAAATTGTCTCTTCTAAAAAAGAATGATTTATTGGAATTGATTTTAAACTATTATTATTATTGTTCCAGGAATAAAAGGCTTGTTTTTTCTGATCTGATAAAATCATAACTTTTTCCTTTTTCATCAAGACTAATTTGCGATAAGTACCCATTAAGGCTCTTTGTTCAAAACTGTTATCTAAAACATTTTTTCCAAAAAAATCAGAATCATAACTCCAGTGAAATAAAGAAAAAAGAGTAGGCCATAAGTCAATTTGGGAACATTGTTTTGCTATTTTCTGATTTTGACTTTCAGGTAAATTCACAATGAAGGCTGGAATATGGTAATTCGCTACATCAATTTCGTCTTTTCCGGCACTGCTGGCGCAATGATCTGCAATGATTACAAAAACGGTATTTTTAAACCAAGGTTTGGTCTTGGCTTTATTAAATAATTCTTTTAAAGCAAAGTCGGTGTATTTTACTGCACCTTGACGGCTTGTTCCTGATGGAATATCAATTTTTCCTGAAGGATAAGTAAAAGGCCTGTGATTAGACGTTGTCATTACAAAATTGAAAAATGGCTTTTGGTTTTTGTATTGCAAGTCAGCAACTTTTAGCATTTTATTAAAAATGTCTTCATCACAAATTCCCCACGCATTTTCAAAAGTTACTTCTTCGTCAATAATGTTATTTCGGGTAGTTTTGATAGCATCGCTTAAAACACTGCCACGTCCGCGGTCGTAAATATTAAATCCGTTTCCTCCAAAATAAGCATTCATATTATCAAAATAACCGTCTCCACCATAGAAAAAATTACAATCATATTTTCTGGATTTGAAAATACTGCAAATGGTATAAAGATTTTGATTATCGGGTCTTTTTACAATACTTTGTCCCGGTGTAGGCGGAATACATAAAGTTACCGCCTCCATACCTCTAACTGTTCTGGTTCCGGTAGCGTACAAATCTTCAAAGAAGATACTTTTTTGAGCAAGACTGTCCAGAAACGGAGTGATATTTTCTTTATTTCCAAATTCTTTAAGAAAACTGCCGCTTAAGCTTTCTACCAAAATAAAAACGACGTTTTTGTTTTCAAGAGACGGAACGCTATCGATAATTTTTCTGTGAATAGCATAATTATTTGTAGAATAAACGGAATTACGATCTGCTAATTTGTTTTTAATAATCTTAAAGGCTTTATCATTATTAATCGATGTGTAGAAATCAACATATTCCATTTGGTTGTTTCTAAAAGCAGCAAAAAAGGAATAAATTCCCGATTTTGAAATTTCTGAATTGTATCGATTCGAAGACCATTCTGCTTGATTATTGGTAATGAAAAAGCCAAAAAATAAACCAATAACAATTGTAGTTATTAAAACTCCGAGCCTTGTTTTTAAATTAACTTTAGAAGAAAAGGTCGTTTGAAAGGCTTGTTTTTTAGAAAAAATAAATAGAAATAGTAATGTAAGCAGCAATACTCCTCCAATTAAAACAGGTAGGGGATATGATTGTTTAATGTTGGCTACAACTTCATGGGTGTAAATCAGATAATCGACGGCTATGAAGTTAAATCTGGTTTTGAATTCATCCCAAAATGTCAATTCGGCGAAAAAAGTAAAAACAAGAATAAAAACAGTTAATGATGTAAAAAAGTAAATCAGTGCTTTGTCTAAAAAAGAACCAATCCATTTATTTGGCACAATAGTATAATAGAAAACGCTGCTCATTGCGATGAAAGCAACCGTTCCTAAATCATAAAATAAACCTGTTAGCAATGTTCTTAAAAAATCAATCACATTCCAGGAGACTTCATCAGATTGCCATATAAAAAAAACAATTCTTAAAAATTGAGAGAGAACCAAAAACCATATTGTAAAATATGCCAATAACGCATATCTGCCGTAATTTGAAGACAATTTATTCATCTACTTATTTTTTAATTTTTTAGGTACAAATCTTATAACTCAATTCTGAATTAATTTTGAATTTTAGAATGTGATTTCGAAAATATGAAGATTGTTATTATAAATGTAGCGGATATTCCAATGATTGATGTTACATATTTTTTTAATGATAGCCAATCCAAGCCCGTTTCCTTGTGAAGAAGGATTTACTTTAGAAAAACGGTTAAAAATATTTTGTTCGGTCAGTGGTATTTCGGAACCTGTGTTTGTAAATTTCAGTGTATTGTTTTCTAATATAATATTGATTAATCCATCTTTAATATTATGACGTATTGCATTTAAAAACAGGTTGTTAATGAGTACTTCTGTTAAGGTGCTATTTCCTTTTACGATTAAATTTTCTTTGAAGTCTATATTAATTTTTAAATTCCTGGATTTTGCTTGTTCTGTAAAGAAATCAAGGTGTTTTTCAATGTATTCATTTAAAACAAAGCTATCCTGCTCCACATAAATTTCATTATCAATTTTAGATAGTAGTAAAAGATTTTTATTAAGCCTGTTAAGTCTGTATACGTCTTTATTTAACGATCCTACTAATAGCGATTGTTCTTTATCTAAATCTAATTGCTGAAGTGTATCGAGTTTTGTCTGAAACAAAGCTATAGGTGTTTGAAGTTCGTGAGCAGCATTTTCTATAAATTCTCTCTGACTTTTATATATAGCCGTATTTTTTTCGATTAAGCGTTCTAAACTTTTATTAAGACGTTCAAATTCGTCTATACCTGTCGGAATAAAGTTCGGTGGATTATTTTTATCAATTTCAAAGTTCTCTATTTGGTTTAGCGTGTTGTAGAAAGGTTTCCATATTTTGGAAGCTGTTTTTTTTGAAATCCAGATAATACCTGTCAATAAAATAATAATTATAATTAAAAACATAGCTGCGATACTAAAAACCATTCCCTCCATTTCTACGAGATTGCGCTTTTCTACATAAGTATATCTTTTCCCGTTTATATCAATCGGAGCATATAAAATCCTGAAGGGCTCTTTATCATTGGCTACAGCTTCTAATAGCATTTCACCAACGATAGAATCATTATTTAAACCCATATCAGGGCCTATAGAAATATTGGGATTGTATTTGTTCCATGCAGCAATATCTGCAGCTGAATAATTTTTGTGGCTTTCTTTGATAAATGCGCCTTTGTGAAAAAGTAAAACTTCATCTGTTTCGTAAACATACAACCATTGACATATATAGTAAAAGACTGGCGCAGCTATCAGCAGTACCATAACAGCATAAACAAGAAAGCTGTTTGTTGTTTTAAGAAGCAGTTTTTTATTACTCATTTTCCCATTTATAACCTAACCCATATACCGTTTTGATGTAATCTGCGCCACCTGCCAAAGCAAGTTTCTTTTTTAAATTTTTAATATGTGCATATATAAAATCATGGTTGTCCAGCATATCTGCCATATCACCAGAAAGATGTTCTGCAATTGCTGATTTAGACAGCACCTTATTTTCGTTACCAATCAAAAATAGCAATAAGTCCAGTTCTTTTTTAGTGATATCAAGTTTTATGTCATTAACCGACACTGTTTTTGAGAAAATATCGATTACAATTTCATTAAATATAATACTGTTGCTTCCTTTAAAATTTTTGCGTCGAATTAAGGCACGCATTCGTACCAAAAGTTCAGCAAGATGAAAAGGTTTCGTTAAATAATCATCTGCGCCAAGATTAAATCCTTCCAGCCGTGTTTCGAGATTTTCTTTAGCTGAAATTATAATAACTCCCTCTGTTTTATTTTTAGCTTTTAACTCTTTTAAAATATCAAATCCATCACCACCAGGCAGCATTAGATCTAAAAGGATACAATCGTAATCATAGTTGTTAATTTTAGTTAGTGCCAAATCGTAGTTTTCGGCCGTTTCACATTGAATGCCGTTTGTTTTGAAGTATTCCTTGATACTTTGCGCAATTTCTCGCTCGTCTTCTACAATTAGAATTTTCATGCTGCAATTTACAAATGAATCCTGAAGAAATTTTGAATATTTATTATTTGATTCATAATTAATTTCAAGTTGCTAATTTATTTTATTGTTTAAATTTTAGACATAAACAATGCTTGTTTTATTAAAGGCTACTAAAAAAAACAATTCAGTCATGAAATTCAACAACTCAGTACCATTAAATTTTTAAACCGTAAAAACCAATCTACTTTTGAAGTATAATAATAAGCTACTAAGAAACTGAGGTTCTATGTACTAAGTAAAAAAATAAAAAACAAGGAGTTTTAATCATCAAAGAAAAACATAGCAGCTTAGAACCTTAAAAACTCAAAACCTTAATAAAAACCACCTTAAAAAAAAGAAATTATGACCAAAATTATTACAGTTATCACGTTATTTATTTGCAGTTTATTATCTGCTCAGACACAATTCGAACAAGGAATGGCAAAAGCTTTCGGGCTTTGGAAAGAAGGAAAAAGTACAGAAGCATCTGCTATGTTCGAAAGAATTGCAGCAGCTGAAAAAACAAGCTGGTTACCCAATTATTATGTTGCTTTTGTAAATACGACTTCGGCATTTTCTGAAAAAGATCCTGTGAAATTAGAATTGTTACTAACAAAAGCACAAGATGCACTTGATGTCGAATTGATTAAAGATCAAAACAACTCAGAGTTATATGTTGTTCAGGCTCTTATTTATACTGCTTATGTAGTGGCTGATCCTGTGACAAATGCGCCAAAATATTCAGGTAGAATTATGGAAGCATATGGCAAAGCAAAAGCCTTGAATCCAAATAATCCTCGTGCTGTGTTTGGCGAAGCCGATTATCAATTGGGAGGAGCAAAATGGACAGGCGTTGATACAAAACCATTATGTGCACAGGTTAACAAAGCTATCGAACTTTTTGCTACTTTTAAACCGGAAACGCCTTTCTCTCCAAAATGGGGTATTGAACGAGCTCTTGAAATTCAGAAAACTTGTAAATGATTTACTTAAAAAATAAAATAATGACTTTAAAACCAAATTTATTAAAAGCGTTTCTCGTTGGCGGAGTGGTATTTATGTTCTCTTTTCTGATTCGTTTTGCATCGCTTGGGATTGAAGTTTTTAACAACGATCTGTATTTTTTCTTCCTGTATTGCATGCTGTACAGCGTGGTATTGTACATAGTCAACGCTAGTTTGTTTGAATATCTGGATAAAGTTTTTAAAACAGACAGATTCACTCCAAAGCGAATACTGATTGGGTTTATAAGTTCATTTTTTATTTCATTGTTTGTCATTCTTTTGCTTCGCATTTTTACGCAGGTAATTATTGAAAAAAGACCCATAGTTAGTTTTTTGGCTAATGAAAGAATAGGCAATTACATAGAATCATCAGTAATTACTTTTATCGTTTTATTGATTTTTCATTCCTTACATTTTTATAAACTGTATCAGGAAAACAAAGTTACGCAGCAAAAAATCATTGCAGGAACAGCAAATGCAAAGTTTGAAAGTTTAAAGAATCAGATTGATCCGCATTTTCTTTTTAATAGTTTAAATGTATTAAGCTCTTTAATCGAGGAGAATCCGGATAATGCACAGCGTTTTACCACTTCTTTATCTAAAATTTATCGCTACGTTCTGGAGCAAAAAGATAAAGAATTGGTTTCTGTTGAAGACGAATTATCCTTTGCAAAAACTTACATGAATTTGCTGAAAATGCGTTTCGAAAATAGTTTGTTTTACGAAATCCCAACAGCCAATATTGATTCTGAAGCAAAGGTTGTTCCGCTATCATTGCAGCTTTTACTCGAAAATACGGTAAAACATAATGTAGTCAGCGAGCAGAAACCACTACATATTAGGATTTTTATAGACGGAGATTATCTGGCTATTCAAAATGATTTTCAAAAGAAAGAAGTTTTACAAGACAGGCAAGGTGTTGGCTTACAAAACATAGTAAATCGATACGGTTTGATAACAAACAGAAAGGTCTCGATTGAAGAAAACAAAGAAACTTTTACCGTTAGAATTCCGATTTTAACCAAACAAATTACAGTTATGGATGCAAGTTTAGAGTATAATGACGAAAATAAAGCGTATTTCAGAGCTAAAAAAAGAGTAGAGGAATTAAAAGGATTCTACGGAAACATAATTTCATATTGTTGCGTAGTACCTTTCTTAATTTTTATAAATTTGAAATATTCTCCAGATTTTCAATGGTTTTGGTTTTCGGCTTTGGGTTGGGGTTTTGGTGTTACCATGCATGCCTTTAAGGTGTTTGGCTACAGCTCAGACTGGGAAGAACGAAAAATACGTGAGATTCTGGAAAAACAAAACAATCAAAAAACATGGAAATAATTATGGAACCAAATTATAGTGAAGACGATAAATATTATCTCGCAAAAAAGAAAGTACAAAGTATTAAAGGATTTTATGGAAATTTGACTTCATATATAGGAGTAAATATAATCTTGATTTTTATTAATCTGTTTACAACACCAAAGCATTTATGGTTTTACTGGCCTTTATTCTGGTGGGGCATAGGTGTTGTTATTCATGGCTTAAAAGTTTTTGAAGTTATTCCGGTTTTTGGAAAAGACTGGGAACAACGAAAGATTAAAGAATTGATGGAGAAAGAAAACAGAAATAAAGAAAAGTGGCAATAATTTTAAATTTAAAATAAAATGGGACAATTTAGAAGAAGAATGTACAATGAATATTCGCAAGAGTTTAGCAATGATGAAAATTTTAATATTGCGTACCAAAAAGTAAGACGCATTCGTAAATTTTACTCACATTTAAGAATATATCTAATCGTTAATTTCATTATCATTATTGCGAATTTAAATAAAGATTTTTTTGGGCACGGAATTCAGGAAAGTGGTTTGCTAAATTGGGAAACTTATTCTACAGCATTATTCTGGGGTATTGGTCTTTTGGCTCACGCATTATCTGTATTTGGAAGAGATATTTTATTTAGTGATGAATGGGAAAAGAAGAAAATTCAGGAATACATGAGTAAAGAATCAGCCAATAACAAATGGGAGTAATTTTATAATTAATATTTCATTTTACTAAATGACCACACTAATAATAGAAGACGAGAAACCAGCCGCAAGATTATTGCAGCGAAAATTAGAAAAACTAAATATCACAGTACAGACTATGTTGCATTCTGTAGAAGAATCGATAGCGTGGTTTACTAACAACGATCATCCTGATTTGATTTTTTTAGATATTCAGTTATCTGATGGTTTGTCGTTTGAGATTTTTGAAAAAATAGAGATCAAAAGTGCCATTATTTTTACCACTGCTTATGATGAATACGCTCTAAAGGCTTTTAAACTCAATAGTGTCGATTATCTTTTAAAACCGATTGATGAAGACGATCTTGATATTGCAGTTACAAAATTTAAAGAACGTTTACCAAAGACAAGCACTGAGCCAAAAAAACTTCAGCTGGATTTTGAGCAAATACGTCAAATGTTATCAAATCCTTTTGAAAAGAATTTTAAAAAACGTTTTACAGTTAAAATTGGGCAACACTTAAAAGTTATTACTACAGACGAAATAGAATGTTTTTTTAGTGAAAACAAAGGAACTTACATTCACACCTTCGACAATCGAAATTATCTAATCGACTCTACGTTAGAAATTCTGGAGCAGGAATTAGACATGAAGAATTTCTTTCGCGTAAGCAGAAAATTTATTATTCCGCTGCCTGCCATAAAAGAAATTCAGGTTTACACCAATTCGCG